>ENA-OUOY01000056-OUOY01000056.1-human-gut-metagenome-genome-assembly--contig:-NODE-56-length-95548-cov-14.630486_pt1 | contig 95548 bp, 83 predicted proteins | sample MGYA00237937_ERZ548767 | MGnify/ENA primary metagenome ERZ548767 (study PRJEB26490, sample SAMN05356887) | human gut metagenome | biome: terrestrial biome; feature: human-associated habitat; material... | reverse complement strand
GACTTTTTGCCTTGTCTACGTAAAATTTATGCTCGAAAATCTGCATATTATCTTATTGTCAACACTCCCTAAACGCCGTATACTTCGGCGGCTATATCGACCGTTCGCTTAGCGTCCTTTGCGTAGAAATCCGCATTTATCTGCTTTGCGTAGGAAGCCGTGAGAACAGCTCCGCCGACTACGGTCTTGCATTCGGGATATTTTTCGTTCAGAAGCGCGATAGTGTCAGCCATTGAGCCGAGAGTTGTGGTCATGAGGGCAGAAAGACCCACGAGGCTTACCTTGTGCTTTATGGCTGCCTCAACGACTGTTTCGGGCGGAACGTCCTTGCCGAGATCTATTACCGTAAAGCCGTAGCTGTCAAGGAGCACCTTTACGATGTTCTTGCCGATATCGTGAACATCGCCCTTTACCGTTGCGAGAACGACCTTGCCCTTTGAAACGGTCTCGCCGTTCTCTGCCGTGATCTTCTCCTTTATCACCTCAAAGCAGGCCTGAGCGGCTTCTGCGGTGAGAATGAGCTGTGGCAGGAAAAGCTTTCCCTTTTCAAATTTGTCGCCTGCCGCATCGAGAGCGGGAATAAGGCGGTTGTTGATTATCTCCATTGGGTCGGTGGTTTCGAGGAGTTCCCTGGCTGCTTTAGCCGCCTGATTTTTCAGACCGTTTTCAACAGCGTACACAATGTCGGCAGAACCGCTGTCGTTTTTCGGAGCAGGTGCGGCAGGAGCAGCAGCTCCGTCACCAGAATAGACGCTGATGAAGGCCACGGAATTGCGGTCGATCCCTGCAAGGAGTCTGTACGCGCGCACAGCTCCGATAATGGAGTCGATATTCGGGTTGATGATAGGCAGGTCAAGACCGCTGTGCAGAGCCATTGTGAGGAAAGTTCTCGTGATAAGCTCGCGGTTTGGCAGACCGAATGAAATATTGGAAACACCGAGAACGGTATGCAGTCCGAGTTCTGTCTTTACGCGGTGGAGAGCGTTAATGGTCTCCATTACTCCGTCCTGCTCGGCAGAAGCCGTGAGGGTGAGACAGTCGATGAAAACGTCCTCGCGCGGAATTCCGTATTCAAGCGCGCGGTTGAGTATTTTTTCTGCAATGGCAAAGCGTCCCTCGGCGGTTTTGGGGATACCGCCCTTGTCGAGGGTGAGTCCGACAACAGCCGCGCCGTATTTTTTGACGAGCGGAAGGATATTTTCGAGCGACTCGTCCTCGCCGTTTACGGAGTTCACGATAGGCTTGCCATTGTATACGCGGAGACCCGCTTCAACTACTTCCGGGATCGTCGAGTCAAGCTGGAGGGGAGCGTCGCAAACGCTCTGGATAGCCTTGACGGCAGTCACCATCATCTCTTTTTCGTCGATCCCCGGAAGTCCGACATTTACGTCAAGGATCTCCGCTCCTGCGTGTATCTGCTCGATAGCCTGCGAGAGGATGTAGTCAACGTCATGAGCGAGGAGAGCCTCCTTGAAACGCTTTTTTCCCGTGGGGTTGATTCGCTCGCCGATAACGCGTGGCTGATCTATGTCAACGCAGTTCACGGCGGAGCACACTGCGCTCCTGCGCTTTATATCGTGGTTTACGCGCTCTTTTCCCGAAAGTGCGTCAATGAGCGCCTTTATGTGCGCAGGAGTCGTTCCGCAGCAGCCGCCGAATACCGAAACTCCGATATCGCGCAGCTTTACGGCGCTTTTTGCAAAATCATCGGGAGCAACGTCATATTCGTTGGTCACGGGGTCGGGCAGACCTGCGTTCGGCTTGGCTATAACAGGGAGTGTTGAGAGCGAGCATATCTTTTCAAGCACGGGCATGAGATCTTCAGGACCGAGCGAGCAGTTGACTCCGAGCGCGTCAACACCGAGTCCCTCAAGGACGGGAACCATGCATTCGGGGGAAACTCCCGTAAATGTCCTCATGCTTGCCTCAAATGTCATAGTAACGAGGACAGGCTTGTCGGAATTTTCCTTTGCCGCGAGGACGGCAGCCTTGACTTCGTAGAGGTCGGTCATGGTCTCTATGACGATAACGTCCGCGCCGCTGCCTGCGAGAACGATCTCCTTGTACGCGTCATATGCCTCCTCAAAGGTGAGCGTGCCCGAGGGTTCGAGCAGCTTTCCGAGCGAGCCTATATCGAGCGCGACAAGAGCCTTTCCGTCAGCGGCTTTTTTTGCATTTGCAATGCCTGCGCCGACTACTTCCTTAACGCTCTTTCCGCAGCCTGCAAGCTTGTAGCGGCTCGCGCCGAAAGTGTTCGCGTAGATTATGTCCGCGCCGCTCTCGATGTACATTCTGTGGATGTTTATGAGAGCTTCGGGGTTGGTTATATTGAGCAGTTCGGGAATATGCTCCGTGGCGATCCCCTGTGACTGGAGCATTGTGCCCATTCCGCCGTCAAGGAATACGAAGCTTTTCTTTTTGAGAAGTTCTGTGAATTTATTGGACATGGTGCTGCCTCCTTATCAGTCTCTGCTTCTGAAAGTGCCGAGACATCTGAAAACTTCGGCATTTTCCTGAAGATCCTTCATGACTGCCTTTACGTTGGGGTCGGTGATCCTTCCGCTGAAATCGAGGAAGAACATGACTTCAAAGCTGCCGTTCTTGACAGGTCTGCTCTCGATCCTCAGCAGGTTCATGTCGTTGACGTAGAATTTCGTCAGCAGTCGGTAAAGACTTCCCTCCGTGTGGGGAATGGATATCATTACCGAGATCGCGTCTGAATCGGGGAGGACCTGCATTTCACGCGATATGCAGATGAACTGTGTGCGGTTTACCGAGCAGTCCGCGATATCCGTTGCAAGGACAGTAAGCCCGAGCTGCTTTGCGCACTCCTCCGAGCACACCGCCGCGATCTTCCTGCCGCTGTTCTTTACCATTTCAGCTGCCGTTGCCGTGTTTCCGTAGGACTGCGTTGCAATGCCGTGACTGCGGAGGAAGCCCTCGCACTGTGCGAGAGCCTGCGGGTGCGAATAAACGCACTCTATATCGTCAAGTCCTGTACCCTCGTTTGCCGCGAGACAGTGCTTTATCTCAAGCGTGACTTCCTTGACGATGTAAACGCTGTACTTTGCGAGCAGGTCGTAGGTGCTGTCGATAGAGCCTGCTGTCGAGTTGTTTACGGGAATAACACCGTAGTCGAGTTCACCTGACTGAACGGCTCTGAAAACGTCCTCGAATGAGGGGAAGAACGAGAAATCCCTGCTGCCGAATATCATCTTTGCGGCAGCTTCCGAGTTCGCGCCCGATGTTCCCTGACAGCCTACTTTTGCCGCATTTTCAAAGTCTGGGACGGAGTATACAGGGTCGGGCAGCTCGGACTGTATCGATCGGTTCTGGAGGATCTTGCTTATGTCCATAATAGTCGTAAAGAGCGCAGCCGTGCCGTTTTCGAGCCTTTTATCCGCGGTGAGCGACTTTATCCTGTCGATCACCTCCTGCTCGCGTCCGCCCTGAAATACGGGCATATTGTTTGCCTTTTTATAGTCTGCAACGCCTTTGCAGAGCTCCATGCGCTTCATGAAAAGCGCAAGTATTTCCTTATCTATGTCATCGATCCCGTCGCGGAGCGTTTTGAGTCCGTCCATAATTTTACCTCCGTAGTCGCGCCTGATAGGCTGTACTGTTTTGCTTTATAGTGCAAAAACATTATAGCAGGTTTTTTTTGAAAAATCAATAAAAATCTTGTAAAATATATTGCAAACGGCTATTGAAATGTGTTATAATATTAAGGTATGATGAAAAGCTGTATCTGCTTGGATCATTTAACGAAAAGGCAGGTTGCTGTTTTGAAAAAAATCAGAATATTAGGTATCGACCCCGGCTATGCCATTGTCGGTTTCGGGGTGCTCGATTATGACGGAGTGAACTTTTCCCCCATTGAATACGGCGCGGTGCTGACCGAGGCAGGAGTGCCCTTCCCCGAGCGTCTGCGCGCGATCCACGAGGACATTGAGTTCATCTTCAATAAATTCAAGCCCGACTGCATGGCGATAGAACGGCTTTATTTTACCACCAACCAGAAAACAGCCATTGACGTTGCTCAGGCAAGGGGGATCACCGTGCTTTCAGCCGCGATAAGGAATGTTCCCGTTTCGGAGTACACTCCCCTTCAGGTAAAACTGTCGGTAACAGGTTACGGAAAGGCTGAAAAAAAGCAGGTCATGGAGATGACCAAGAGCATTCTCGGACTTGCACAGATACCCAAGCCCGACGATGCCGCCGATGCTCTGGCGATAGCAGTCTGTCACGGACACACAGTCCGCTGGCAGTAGCATGACCACTGACGAAAGGAAAATAACCATGATATACAGTGTACGCGGCAAGCTTATCCTCAAAGAGCCGAATTTCGCCGTGATAGAATGCGGCGGCGTAGGCTACGGCTGCCGAACATCTTACAGCACGGTCGCACAGCTCGGCGAAACAGGCAGCGAGACCATGCTGTATACCTATCTCTACGTCCGCGAGGACGCTGTCGAACTTTTCGGCTTTGTCTCACAGCAGGAGCTTAGCTGCTTTAAGCTCCTTATTTCAGTTTCCGGAGTAGGCCCGAAAGCCGCTATCTCCATTCTTTCGGACGTGACTCCCGAAAAATTTGCGTTCCTTGTGGCGTCTGGCGACAGCAAGGCGTTCACCAAGACCAAGGGTATCGGCGCAAAGACGGCGCAGAGGATAGTTCTTGAACTGAAGGATAAGATCTCGTCCGAGTCGCTCAGCGGAATGGTCTCGGACAGCGCAGGCGGATACGGTTCTGTTTCTGCCGCAGCTTCGGACTCACTCGGCGAGGCGCTCGAAGCGCTTATGGTACTCGGATATTCGCAGGGCGAGACAGCGCCTATCCTGCGCAAGCTCGATCCCTCGCTCCCGACACAGGATCTCATCAAGGAGACTCTCAGGATAATGGCGGCAAAAAATCAGCGATAATTGTACGGCAGGTACATTAACGGCGTACAGCACAGCAGTATTTTGCCGGATCGCTCCGGCGATGTGCGGCGCGCCTGAAGAATAAAGAGCCTTAAAAGGCTTTAAGAAGGGAATAATGATCATGAATCTTGACGAACTATTAAAAGCAGCGATAAAAGACCCGTCCAAACGTTCGGCCTTTTTGCAGACCCTCATAAAGAGCGATGTTTATGTTATCTGCAAGAATCCCGTTAAGCAGGAGCGCGGAAGAGCCGAGGGCGGCATTCAGCTTGAGCTTATCACCACGCAGAATCCCGAGGGAGATATTTTTATCCCGTTCTTCACAAGCTACCGCGCACTCCAGCAGTTTGCAAAGCGTTACGTTGACTGCTACAAGATAAACTGTCTGAGACTTTTCGACCTTATCCAGTCGGTTTCGGCGGTGCTCAACCCGAATTCATACGGCAAGGAGTTCTCGCCGCAGGAGATAAAGAGCATTCTCCTCATCGCGAGAAATCTCAAGATAAAGGCTATCTCCTACAACGAGGCGGACATCATCTCCTACCGTCCTGTTGAACATTCGGTAAGCCACATCACCAAGGCGGCGTCAAAGTTCCTTTCCAAGCAGCCGAACGTTGACCGCGCATTCATCATGGAGATGATAAAGGGCTGCGAAAAGCCACAGATACTCCTCGTTCTGGACATGATGGGAAGTACGAGAAAGCTCTTTGTTCCGCTTTCAAAGTACCTTTCCAAGACTGTCAAGGCAAACGAGCATTTGTGCTTTATAAGCTACGAGCAGGACATGGGAAGAAAGGCTGCCGAAACGGTCGAGCCGTTCTATGTCCGCAAAAAGAGATACTTTGAGAAATAACGATTATCAGGTGGGTGTTTAATTGATACAGACAGAGGATATGGAGTTTGCTCCGCGAATAATATCTCCCGAAAATACCACGGAGGACAATGATACAGAGGTTACGCTGAGACCGCAGACGTTCCACGAGTATGTCGGTCAGGAAAAGGTCAAGGAAAACCTTGCGATATACATTGAGGCGGCAAAACGCCGCGGCGAGCCGCTCGACCACGTTCTGCTGTACGGCCCTCCCGGACTCGGAAAGACCACGCTTTCAAGCATCATAGCGCACGAGCTGGGGGTCAATCTCAGGATAACGACAGGCCCTGCCATTGAGAAACCCGGCGACCTCGTCTCGCTCCTTACGAGCCTTTCCGACAATGATGTTCTTTTCATAGACGAGATACACCGGCTTTCACGCGCGGTCGAGGAGATACTCTACCCTGCGCTTGAGGACAGGGTGATCGACATAATAATCGGCAAAGGGCCGTCTGCGCGTTCGATACGCATGGATCTCAAGCCGTTTACGCTTATCGGAGCAACTACCCGTGCGGGACAGCTTTCCGCGCCGCTCCGTGATCGATTCGGCGTTATCCAGCGCCTTGAGCTGTATTCAACGGAGCAGCTTACCGATATTATCCGCAGGAGCGCAATGATACTCGGTATCCCGTGCGAGACTGACGGCGCGGCTGAAATTGCAGGCAGATCGCGCGGCACTCCGCGAATCGCCAACCGACTGCTCAAACGTGTGCGTGACTTTGCAGATGTCATGGGCAACGGACAGATAACCAAACAGATAGCCTCAATTGCGCTTAGCCGCCTTGAAATCGACGAACTCGGCCTCGACAGTCTCGACAGGAGAATGCTCCAGATGATAATAAAGGGTTACGGCGGAGGCCCTGTCGGACTTGACACCCTCGCTTCGGCGATAGGTGAGGAGGCAATAACGCTTGAGGACGTGTGCGAGCCGTTCCTCATGCAGCTCGGATTCCTTGGCAGAACGCCGCGCGGAAGATGTGCCACAAAGCTTGCCTACGAGCACCTCGGCATTACTCCGCCCGATGATTCGGGAATGCCGAAGGGTCAGCTTACTTTCTGATATGCTGTTTTTGCGGCTCGGGGAGCGCAACTTCCGCCGAAACTGCGGACTGCGGCTTCCTCCTGACGGCGAAATGATAAACGGACAGGCTGTGGGCAGAGTTGCCGATCTCCGGTACGGTCTGTGCCGCATGAGTTTCAACGGGTGCGAGGTAATAGCCGTTTACAATGCGCTCGTCTATACAGGAAAAACTGCCGCCCTTACGGACGTTGCGCGGCATATGGAGCGCTACAGAATGCTTATGGGCATATTCGGCTGCGATCCGTACAAGATCGGCAAGGCTCTCGAACATTTCGGAGTTTCGGGCAGGCGCGTTAAAAATACAGACGGCGCGCAGGCTTTTATAATGACCTTCTGGACGGGTGTTCCGCTGTTTTCATCGGTTCACACCGTCTTTTGCGTGAAAACGGCTGAGGGAACGAAAGTTTTCAACCGATACAACAACTCGGAGGGCGCGGAGCTTTTCCGCTCTGTCTCAGAGGCTGCCGGAGGTCACAGGATAATTACAATATACAGGATATTATAAGAGCAGCGACGGCGCTTCTGCGCATAGCTGCATAAGGAAGATAAAGAACAGGGAGAACAAAAAATGCCAAAGCTTTTTGGAACTGACGGGCCGAGAGGGATAGCCGTCACCGACCTTACCTGCGAGCTTGCCATGCAGACGGGACGTGCCGCTGCTGTGGTGCTGGCAAAAAAGGGCGGAGAAAAAGCCAAGATCATTATAGGTAAGGACACGAGAGCCTCGTCCGATGCCCTCGAAGCCGCTGTGTGTGCAGGAGTCTGCTCGGTCGGAGCAGATGCCGAACTTGCCGGAGTAGTTCCCACGCCTGCCGTAGCCTTTCTCGTGAAAGAGTACGGTGCAAGTGCGGGGATAATGATATCAGGCTCGCACAACAGCGCGGAATTCAACGGCATAAAGGTATTTTCCTCTGCCGGCAGGAAGCTTACCGAGGACGAGGAGGAGAAGATAGAGCACCTCGTAATGGAAGCTCCGCACGAGATAAAACTCTGTCCGTTTGAGGACGTTGGCAGGGTGAACCACGATGACAAGGCGCTTGATGCCTACATAGAGCACATAGAGAAAGCCGTCGGCGCAGATCTGGACGGTATCAGGGTCGCCCTCGACTGTGCCAACGGCTGTGCCGCCTACACCGCAGAGCGTATCTTCTCCGACCTCGGCGCGGACGTTACCGCGATATCGGTCTCGCCCGACGGCACGAACATCAACAAAAACTGCGGCAGCACGAATATTCAGGAGCTTATGGACTTCGTGACCGACAACGGCTTTGACTGCGGACTTGCCTTTGACGGCGATGCGGACAGGTGCATTGCGGTTGACGATACCGGCGACATGATAGACGGTGACAAGCTAATGGCGATATTCATGAAAGCGTATAAGGAAAAGGATCTGCTTGACAAGAACACCGCTGTTGTGACGGCGATGAGCAATCACGGACTTTTCAGATACGCGCGTGAAAACGGCATAACTCTCGAAACATCAGGCTCGGGCGACCGCTATATCCTTGAGAGAATGCTTGAGGGCGGGTATAAACTCGGCGGCGAGCAGAGCGGACACATCATATTCCTTGACGACACCTCTACGGGGGACGGTCAGTTGACGGGTGCGCGCCTGCTTTCGCTGATGAAGGAGAAAAAACTGAAACTGAGCGAGCTTGCAGGGGAAATGCACAAGCTGCCGCAAGTGATACTTAATGTGAGGATACCTGCGGAAAGCCGCGAAATGTGGAAGAATGACCGCGAAATAACAGATTGTATCGAGCGGCAGGAGCAGGCTCTCGGCGCAGAGGGTAGAATAATCGTGCGCGAGAGCGGCACAGAGCCGATAATACGGGTAATGGTTGAGGGCAGCGACTTTGTTGCGATAAACGGCATGGCGGTTGAGACTGCCACGCTTATCAAGCATAGGTGCAGCCTTTTGAATAATAATTAAGGAGCGATATTTTGAGAACAGCCTCGAACTGGAAAGACTATGTCCTGCTTGACGCCGCAGACGGCGAAAAGCTTGAAAAATGGGGAGGAATAAGCCTTGTGCGCCCCGATCCGCAGATAATATGGAAAACAGAAAAGACACTTCCGCTATGGAAAACCGCGGACGGTCACTACCACCGCTCGAATCAGGGCGGCGGAAAGTGGGAGTTTTCGCGCAAAATACCTGACGCATGGACTATAAATTACCGCGAACTGACCTTCAATATCCGTCCCACGGGCTTCAAGCACACGGGACTTTTTCCCGAACAGGCGGTAAACTGGGATTTTATGGCGGATAAGATACGCAATGCCAACCGCGAGATAAACGTCCTCAACCTCTTTGCCTACACGGGCGGAGCTACGCTTGCCTGTGCGGCTGCCGGAGCGTCAGTGTGCCACGTTGACGCGTCAAAGGGCATGGTGCAGTGGGCAAGGGACAACGCCGCATCATCGGGACTTTCCGATAAGCCTATCCGCTGGATCGTGGACGACTGCGAGAAGTTTATCGCCCGCGAGATAAGACGCGGCAGAAAGTATGATGCCGTTATCATGGATCCTCCGAGCTACGGCAGAGGTCCGGGAGGAGAGGTCTGGAAGCTTGAAAACTGCGTTTACGACCTTGTTAAACTCTGTTCGGGAGTCCTCTCCGACGATCCGCTTTTCTTCCTTATAAACAGCTACACTACGGGACTTTCGCCCTCTGTAATGGGATACATTCTCGGAAGCGTTCTCAGTAAGGAGCACGGCGGAAACGTCAGCTTTGACGAGATAGGTCTGCCCGTTCAGTCCACGGGAATGACGCTTCCATGCGGCTCTACGGCGATCTGGCAGAAGTGATACCCTGCCGTATTGCTTTTGCAGCCATTCAGAAAGAAAGCTTTGAGGAAATATGGAGAAAATGATAGAAATCAAGGGTCTGCACTTCAGCTATGAGTCGGAGAACGGAGACACCAAGCCGAAAGAGGACGTGCTCAAGGGCATTGACCTGAACATAGGACGGGGAGAGTTCGTTGCGGTTCTCGGACACAACGGCTGCGGAAAATCGACCCTTGCCAAACATATAAACGCGATACTCCTTCCCACGGAGGGAACGGTCACGGTTGACGGCATTGACACCAAAGACGACAGCCGCCTTTTTGACCTCAGACAGCGCGCAGGAATGGTTTTTCAGAATCCTGACAACCAGATAGTCTCGTCTATCGTTGAGGAGGACGTGGCTTTTGCGCTCGAAAATCTCGGCGTTCCCTATGAGGAGATGAGAAAAAGGGTAGATGACGCGCTGAAAGCCGTGGATATGTACGAGTATCGTATGCATTCGCCGAGCCAGCTCTCGGGCGGACAGAAACAGAGAGTGGCTATCGCAGGTATCATCGCAATGCAGCCAAAGTGCATAATCCTTGACGAGCCGACCGCAATGCTCGATCCGCACGGACGCAAGGAGGTCATGGCGACAATAAAGCGCATGAACCGCGAACAGGGAGTCACGATAGTTCTTATCACGCATTATATGGACGAGGCGGCGCAGGCTGAGAGAGTCGTTGTAATGGATAAGGGCAAAGTAGTCCTTGACAATACGCCGCCGAAGGTGTTCTCACAGGTGGAGCTTCTGAAAGGCATAGGTCTTGACGTTCCGCAGGTCACAGAGCTTGCGTGGGAACTCCGCAGGGCAGGCTGTGATATTCCGGAGGATATCATAACCGAAGATGAGTGTGTAGAGGCGCTTGCAAAGCTGTTCGGCGGAAAAGCGCAGCAGCATATCGGCGGCGTTTGATGCCGCAGGAGATAGGAGAAGAGAATTGGCAGTACTGGAAACAGAAGATCTGACATATACCTACAGCGTGGGAACTCCGTTCGAGAAAACCGCTGTCAATAACGTCAGCCTGAAGATAGAGGAGGGCGAGATGATAGGCGTTATGGGACATACAGGCTCGGGAAAATCCACGCTGATACAGCATTTCAACGGTCTGCTCAGACCGACATCGGGCAGGATACTGCTCGACGGCAAGGATATCTGGGCGGATAAGAACGATATCCGCAGCGTCCGCTTTAAGGTGGGGCTTGTTTTTCAGTATCCCGAGTATCAGATATTCGAGGAGACTGTGTACAAGGATATCGCTTTCGGACCGACCAATATGGGACTTGACAAGACCGAGATAGACCGCAGGGTACGCGAGACTGCGCACGACCTCGGACTCAGCGAGGAGCTTATGGAGCGCTCGCCGTTCGAGCTTTCGGGCGGACAAAAGCGCCGCGTTGCTATCGCAGGAGTAATGGCTATGGAGCCGCGCGTGCTTATTCTTGACGAGCCGACCGCAGGACTCGATCCGGCAGGCAGAGACAAGATACTCAGCCATATAAAAAGCTATCACGAGCGCACAAGGAACACTATCCTCATAGTCTCGCACAGCATGGAGGACATAGCCACCTTTGCGGACAGGATACTTGTTATGAACAAGTCGGAGCTTTTCTGCTTTGACGAAACGAAGAAGGTATTCGCGCGCGCGGACGAGATAGCGGCGATAGGTCTGGACGTTCCGCAGATAACCAAGGTTTTCGGCGCTCTCAGAAGCCGCGGTCTCGACTTCGGCAAAGAGGTCTACACTGTAGGCTACGCAAGAGAGCTTGTGCTGCGTGAATTAAGAGAAAGAGGAGGTCTGTGATTTGCTGAGAGATATTACGATCGGACAGTTCTTTCCGGGAGACAGCATTATCCACAGGCTTGACCCGAGATTCAAGATAGTAATCACACTTATATATATAATCATGCTCTTTTCGGGCGGAGGCTTTGTCTGCCTCGCGATAGGAGCGGTTTACACATTTACGGCGATGATCCTTTCAAGGATACCGCTGAAAATGTTCCTCAAGAGCATAAAACCGATACTGCCGTTCCTGCTTATCACGGCAGTCCTGAACCTTCTGCTCGTCACGTCCGGAGATGTGCTGTGGAAGTGGAAATTCATAAAGATAACCACCGAGGGCGTAAACATAAGCATTTTCATGGTAGTTCGCATAGTGCTGCTCATTATGGGAAGTTCGCTCCTCACATACACCACCTCGCCGATAACGCTTACCGACGCTATCGAGCGGCTGCTTTCGCCGCTTAAAAAGCTGAAATTCCCCGTGCACGAGCTTGCAATGATGATGTCGATAGCGCTCAGGTTCATTCCCACCCTCATCGAGGAGACCGACAAGATCATCTCCGCACAGAAGGCTCGCGGAGCAGAGATCGACACGGGAAGCTTCGGCAAGAGGGCAAGAAACATGATATCCATTCTCGTTCCGCTGTTCATATCCGCATTCAGACGCGCGGACGAGCTTGCAACGGCTATGGAGTGCCGCTGCTATCACGGCGGAGACGGCAGGACAAGACTTCGTCAGCTCAGATCTGCTCCGAGGGACTACGCCGCTCTTGCAGTTACTTTGATTTTTTACGCGGCAGTCATCGCCGCAGGAAAGCTCCTGCCGTTTTAAGGCAGCCAACAGAAAAAGCTGATCTATCAGCCGACAACAGGAAGAGATAATATGAAAAGAAGTAAGAATACAGAAAAGGCTGCCGCAAGAAGCGCAAAGGCAGCACGTTTCAGGAGGAGCAGATGCTACAGCATTCTTTTCGATAAGGGTGTATTGTACTTTCTGATATCATTTGCCGCGCCAATGCTGATAATGCTCATTGCCTTTGCGGACGCCAACATTCACCCGCTCGGCTGGGATTCGGACGGCGGAGACAGGCAGATCCTCGTTGTAGACCTGTGGCACCAGTATTATCCGTTTTTCCGCGTAGTAAGGGAAAAGCTGCTTACAGGCGGTTCGTTCCTATATTCATGGGAGAATGGTCTGGGCACGAATTTCCTCTCGCTCATCTCCTACTATGCGGCGAGTCCGCTCAACTGGCTCTCGGTGTTTTTCAGTGAGGACCATGTGAGGGAGGCAATGACGTTTATTCTCGCGGCAAAGATAGGCTTTGCCGGAGCTTTTTTCAGTTGTTTCCTGAGATACACCTACAGACGCAGGGACTTCTCGATATGCGTCTTTTCAACAATGTTTGCACTTTGCAGTTATGTTCTGGGATACTACTGGAACGTAATGTGGTTCGATACGGTCGCGCTCTTTCCGCTTGTAATGATGGGGATTGTGGCGCTTTGCCGCGAGGGTAAGTGGAAAACCTACACTCTGGCTCTTGCGCTTTCGCTTGCAGCAAACTACTATATCGGCTATTTCACCTGCATTTTCTCAATATTCATGTTCGCATCGGCAGCCGTTATCGAGTCCAAAAGCATTAAGGGATTCTTCCGCAGACTCTGGCTCATGATACGCTCGTCAGTTATCGGTATCGGACTGGGAGGCTTTATGCTGCTGCCGGCGTACTACGGGCTGAAACTCACCTACAGCGCGCAGAACAGCTTTCCGCAGACCGTGACATTCTACGAGAAGTGGACGGACATATTCGCGAATATGCTCTCTTACAGCGAACCTGCCAAGGTAGAGGGTCTGCCGAATTTCGCCTGCGGAATGCTGGCGGTCTTGCTGTTCGGAGTGTTCCTTTTCTCGTTCGGCATAAAGATAAGGGAGAAGATAGCCGTACTCATTTCACTTGCGGCAATTGCCGTAAGCTGCAACATGAATGTTCTCAACTACATCTGGCACGGCTTTCATTTCACGAACCAGATACCCTACCGCTTTGCCTTTATATTCAGCTTTGTGCTCGTGGCAGCGGCTTACAGGGCATACAGCGTTATCCTGTACAAGGGCATAAAGGGGTATCAGCTTGTGTTCATGCTTATCGCTCCGACAGCCGTGTTCGTGCTGAAATACATATCAGACGGCCATAAGCTGAAATTCGGCGAGCCTGTAAGGAGTTCGCTCATTATCACGGCGGCGTTTTTCCTTGTTTTCGTGGCGGCGAAGGTATTCCCGTTCAAGCGCAGGAAAGTGCGCAATACCGTAATGACATTCGCTCTTGCGGCGGCTGTTGCAAGCGAGTGCCTGAGCAACGCACAGCTCGGAGTACAAACAGTCGGAACAACGAGCTACACCGATTATCCGCTGAAGTATCAGGCTGTTGAAACTCTCCTCAGCGACATGAAAAAGAATGACACATCGCCTTTTTACAGGACGGAGATGACCGAGACCTACACTCTCAACGACAGCGCGCTTTACGGCTACTACGGTATGTCTCAGTTCTCCTCTGCGGCGAATGTTTCCGTCACAAGGCTTTCAAAGCGACTGGGACTTTATGCCTCCGATGCGGGAAACAGATTCTATTACAGGACGGCTACTCCAGTTGTGAACCAGCTTCTCGGCATAAAATACCTCATCAAGCGCAGCGGAACGCTCAACAGCGAGGACTGGGTCCTTGAGAATATAAACACTTCCGACGGCGCTGGTCTTTACCTGAACCGCTATGCGCTTTCGCTCGGCTTTATGATGAACGACGACGTGCTTGAGATTGATAACAAAAGCACGATAAATCCGTTTGAGTATCAGAACGAGATAATAAGACGCGCCGTCGGCACGGACGAGAGCCTCTTTGTTCCACAGCCTGTTGCGCTCGTTGACTACTCGGGACTTGATGTCACCAAGAACGGCTACGGAAACTACACATTCCGCGTGAATGACGAATCGGGCGACAAGAGCGCTACCTACCACTACGCCTGCCTTGACGGTTCGTACCTCTATGGTTATGCGGAGTCCATGGGCAGCGGCTGTGACGAGTTGATGATAAGGTGCAATACGCTCACTATCGACAGCGGAAAACTCATCGAGAGCTATCCCATAACGTTCCCGATGGGCAACGGTCAGGGCGGAAGCGAGTGTACGGTAAAGATATCGGCTAAGGACGATGTAAAATCGGGCAATTACAAGCTTATGATATACGCGCTCAATACACAGCTTTTTGAGCAGATATACTCTCAGCTCTCAGCAGGACAGCTTGAAATAGAGAGCTTTTCGGATACGAAAATAGAAGGCAGCGTTAACGCTGCGCAGGACGGTCTGCTGTATCTCTCCATTCCCTACGAAAAGGGCTGGAGCGTTTACGTTGACGGCGAAAAAGCCGAGACCGAAAAGGTTCTTGACGCAATGCTCGGCGTAAAGGTCAGCAAAGGCAGGCACGAGATAAAGCTTAAATACACTCCCGAGGGATTCCCTCTCGGAGTTGCGGCAAGTTCTGTGAGCCTTGTGCTGTTCGCGGTGTTTGCGCTGATGGATAAAATGAAGAAAAAGCAAAGACGCGCGGCGGCTGAGACGGCAGAGGCTTTGCCTGCGGCAGATCCGTATCCTGCACCGCCTCACACTCAGCCTATCTATAATCAGGCTTACGAGGACAAGCTGAACGGTCTTGCACAGCCTGTTCAGCCTGAGCAGGAGAATGTGCTTTACACGGAGGAAACAGATGAGAAATCTCAAGGTAACAGCGGCGTACAGGGGGACTGAATACCACGGCTTTCAGCGTCAGAGCAACGCTGTGACGGTTCAGGAGACACTTGAAAAGCACCTTTCAAAGGTGCTCAACGAACCTGTGACGGTCATCGGCTGCTCGCGCACGGATACAGGCGTTCATGCAAATAATTTCTGCTTTAACGTCAAAACAAACAGCAGTATCCGCTGTCAGGGCTTCATAAGGGGCGTAAACGGCGAACTGCCCGAGGATATCTCGATACTTGACTGCGAGGACGCGCCGCCTGATTTCCACGCGCGCTACGACTGCAAGGGCAAGGAGTACGTTTACAAGATACATTGCAGCGAATCGAAAAATCCTTTCGCCGCCGACCTTATGCTCCATTACCGCCGACCGCTCGACATCGGCGCAATGCGCGCGGCGGCAGAGCACTTTGTGGGCGAGCATGATTTCGCTTCATTTTGTGCCGACTGCACAAATGTTTCATCAACTGTGCGCAATGTTTACTCATTTGAAATAGAAAATAGCGGAAATTCCGTGATAATGCTTGTAAAAGGCAACGGTTTTTTGTATAATATGATTAGGATAATGGTCGGAACGCTCCTTGAAGTGAGCGAGAAAAAGATATTTCCGGACGACATTCCGCGCATCATAGCGGCAAAAGACCGCCTGAAAGCAGGCAGGACCGCTATGGCTCACGGACTCTACCTCAACCGCGTCTTTTATGATGAAAAAGAGCTTATGAGGTAACTGAAAGGAGGAGATGCGTTTTGCCGACAATGTATGATGCAGATGATATTGTCGATATGAAAAACCGCAAAAAGAGGCTCAAACGTCTGCGGAAGCTGCTGATCTTTCTGTTGATCGCGGCGATCGGCGCAGCGCTTTACATAACAAGGGACAAGTGGTATAATAAGCTCAGAGGGATCGGCAAACAGTACAGGACTATTGTCAACAGCGGTCAGCTCGCCGAGGGAAACTTTCCTATCGACGTCAACGGCGGTGAGGATTATCAGGTCGATCTTTCGGAGGATACGCTGGTCATTCTCAGCGATACATACACTTATTATTACGACACCGACGGCTCGCTTCTCAAAAAGCGTCAGCACACCTATACAAATCCCGTTATGCGCTCAAAGGGGGACTGCGTTCTCGTTTATGAGAACGGCGGAGAGGATCTGAGCCTTGAAGATTCCGACTCGGTCATCTACTCGAAAACGTTTGACAGCGGCATTCTTTTTGCTCGCGTCAGCCGCGAGGGCTATGTCGGAGTAGTCACCAAATCAGCAAATTACAGTTGTGAAGTGCATATCTATGATAAAAAGGGAAAGTCGATATACGACAGAAAATGTATAGAAATGGTGAGTGACCTCAGCTTTACCGACAGCAGCAAAGGCTGTGTCCTGAGCTACATTACGGCGGAAAACGGCAGACTTGTCACCAAGGTCAGTAAGATCGTTTTCACGGAAAGCGGCGAGCTCTGGAACTCTCCCGGCATAAACACGCTTGGGCTTGAAGTTTACGGGTTCAGCGACGGCGCATTCGTCCTCGGCATGGAGGCGTGCGGATACGTTGACGGAAACGGTCAGATAAGCTCGTATTACGAGTATGACGGCGACCTTGCAGCGGGCGCAAGCAGCGGCGGAATGTCGGCTGTTGCGATAAACAACGACGACAGGCGAAAGTATGTACTCGCCCTGTTCAAGAGCGGAGGCAGCGAACCGCTTATCGTTGACCTCGAAGCGCCCTCGGTTGACGTTATCGTGTTCGATGAGCTTGCCTATGTGCTGTGTCAGGGAAAGATCCTCGCTTACGACTTCAGCGGCGGACTGCGCTCAACTGCGGACGTAAACGACTCGTACACGGGCTTCGAGCGAAGCGGCGATCACATTTTCCTCAAGGGATATAACAAGGTCGACCGAATCGACTATCAATCATAGTTTTGGATTCCATATAGCAATAAAATGAGCGGTATTGCAGTGTTTTGTTGTATTGCTGTAATAACTGACTCCGGATCGAAAGGAGGTTTGGCGCAGCGTTATTTCGGGCTGCGCGGAAAAAATGGGCACACAATTCTGGTGGTTTTACGATGTGATCGCTGTTGCGGCGGTTCTCGTATTTGCATTTCTTTCGGCGAGAAAGAATATAATGCGTTCATTGGCAACATTTGCGGCGTTTCTGCTGTCATTTATTATCGCGGTCTCTTTCAGCGGCGGAATGGCGAAGTCGTTCTACAATGGCAGCGTAAAGCAGAGCAACGCGTCAAAACTTAGAAAAACACTCACAGACGTTGATTTCACGAGTGAAATGCAGACCTATCTTGAGTCGCTTGATTATGGTCTGAGACTCAAGACTGAAAACATCGAGGCTATTTTCAACAGCGGAGCGGACATAGATTCGCAGATGTACAAGTACGTTACCGACTCAAAGGGCAGAAAATTCACCGAGGAGGAGCAGTTCCTCACGCGGCTCCACGAGGGCTACGCTCAGGTGATGTCAAAGGCTGTCTCGGAAAACCTCAACGCCTACTCGGCGGCTTTTACGGCGGAATCAATAGAAAACGCGCCTGAAAAGTTCGAGGCGCTGATACCGCTGCTCATGGACATTGAAGATAAGCAGCCGGCGGCGGACTACATTGCGGAAAACTACGTTGCCGAGCCGTATACTGACATTATCCGCCTTGTTGCTTTAACGGTGCTGTTCCTGATAATGCTGATGATACTGCTCTTTGTGTCGAAGGCATTCGGCAGAAACAGCATGGGAAGTCCGACAATAGGCTTCAGGGTCATCGGCGGGATACTGGGTATCCTCAACGGCGGCATTGCATTATTTGTTATCGCCGTAATGGTAAGGCTGTATGTTATACTCGGCGATGAGAAAATGCTTTTCTTCAACTTTGAGGCTATAGACAACACATATATTTTTAAATACATTTACGATATGATTTTAAGCCTGTAACTCACAGGCGCAATACAAAACTGGAGGTTATTGCCTGATGATAATGTGCAGTAATTGCAAAAAGCGTCCTGCCGTGGTATTCATTACTTCGGTTCAGGGAAATGAAAAGAAAAACGAGGGTCTTTGCCTTTCATGCGCAAGGGAAAAGAAGATACCGCAGGTGGCGGAATATATGGATAAGCTTGGTATCACTGACGAGGAGCTTGACCAGCTCTCGGATCAGATGATGGGTATGCTTGACGGCGACAGCTTTGAAATGGGCGGCTCGGGACTTATGCCCGACTTCCTTACGAATATGTTCGGAATGGGCGGAAACAACAACGACGGCGGCGACAGTGACGGGGATTTCCGCGAGGACACCTCCGAGGGCGGCGATGGCGCGGACGCTCCGAAAAAGACTGAGGAAAAGCGCGAAAAAGGCGGACTTTTCGGCAGACGCAAGGAGAAAAAGCGCGGCAAGGAACTGAAATTCCTCGGCAGCTATTGTACCGATCTCTCGCAGAAAGCTGCGGACGGACAGCTTGACCGCATTATCGGCAGAGACAAGGAGATAGCGCGCGTTATCCAGATACTCTCCCGAAGGACCAAGAACAATCCCTGCCTTATCGGTGAACCGGGTGTCGGCAAGACTGCCATTGCGGAGGGTATTGCCCAGAGGATCAACGAGGGCGATGTTCCGTTCAATCTTGCTGACAAGAAGGTCTATCTGCTCGACCTGACCGCGCTTGTTGCGGGAACTCAGTTCCGCGGACAGTTCGAGAGCCGTGTTAAGGGTCTTGTGGACGAAGTTAAGCGCGAGGGAAATATAATCCTCTTTATTGACGAGGTCCATAACCTTGTCGGCGCAGGAGACTCGGAAGGCTCTATGAACGCGGCAAATATCCTGAAACCGGCGCTTTCAAGAGGTGAGGTTCAGGTCATCGGCGCAACGACATTCGGCGAGTACCGCAAGTACATTGAAAAGGATTCCGCGCTCGAAAGACGTTTCCAGCCTGTTACGGTAGCAGAACCGACTATCGAGGACACGGTAAGCGTTCTTCTCGGTATCAAGAAATACTACGAGGACTACCATAAAGTCCACATTTCCGATTATCTCGTGAGAGTGTGTGCAGTCCTCTCCGAAAGATACATCACAGACCGCTTCCTCCCCGACAAGGCGATAGACCTTCTTGACGAGGGCTGTGCGAGAGCCTGCATACGTTCGCCCGAAATAGCACAGTACGACAAGCTGAAAAAGGAGATAACCGTTCTGGAGGGCGTTGAAAAGAGCATAACCGAGCAGGAGGAGATAGACTACAAGGCTCTTGCCGAGGTAAAGGGAAAGCTCATACACGCACGCGAGGACGAGGAGAAACTCCGCGATACCGCAGAGAATGTTCAGGTCACAGAGGAGGACATAGCAAAGGTCGTTGAGCTTTGGACGGGTATCCCCGCAAGCAAGATAAAGGAGACAGAGTTCCTCAAAATAGCGCACCTTGAAGAAAACCTCAAAAAGCGTGTTCTCGGACAGGACGAGGCTGTTGAGCTTATCGCCAAGGCTATAAAGCGCACGAGAGTTCACCTCAACAAGCGCCGCAGACCTGCATCGTTTATTTTTGTAGGCCCTACAGGTGTCGGAAAGACCGAGCTGGTAAAGGCTCTTGCCGAGGAAATGTTTGATTCACCCGAGCCGCTTATCCGCCTTGATATGACCGAATACATGGAAAAGCACTCGGTTGCGAGAATGATCGGCTCGCCTCCCGGATATGTCGGATATGACGAGGCAGGACAGCTTACGGAGAAGGTTCGCCGCCGTCCGTATTCGGTAATTCTTTTTGACGAGATCGAAAAGGCTCACCCCGATGTCATGAATATTCTCATGCAGATACTTGACGAGGGCAAGGTGGACGATGCTCACGGCAGAACAGTAAACTTTGAGAATACCATTATCTGCATGACTTCCAACGCAGGTTCGACAGACAAGACCATGGGAGTAGGATTCAACAGAACTGCTGATGAGATCTCCAGGGATAAGGCAATGAAGGGTCTGAGAGACTTCCTCCGCCCCGAATTTATCAGCCGTATAGACGAGGTAGTTGTGTTCAGACAGCTTACAAAGGAGGACTTTGCAAGCATTGCGGCGCTCATGCTCGACGAGATGAAAGAGCCGCTGGCTGAAAAGAACATCAGCCTCTCATATACAAAGGAGGCTCTCGGCATTATTGCTGAGAAGTCCTACGGCAAGCCTTACGGTGCGCGTGATATACGCCGCGTTATCCGTCAGGAGGTCGAGGATAAGGTTGCCGAGATAATCATCGAACAGGCTTCACAGGTGGGCGAGATATGCATTTCTGCCGAAAACGGTGAAATTACCGTGACAGGCAAAAAGGAGAAGCCTGCGGATGAGGAGTAAGCTTTTTTCGCTCGTTCATGTTTGTAGGAGACGGCGGCGGTGACGGAGATATCGCAACATTTTATTTTCGTGTGCCCGATAACGCGCAGTCAGGCGCAGTTTACCCTATTGAGGTATATTATCGGGACGGCGACCTGTTTACGAATTCCGCAGCCGATGACAGCTACCAGAAGTACGCTTTCAGCCACGCTGTAAACGGTTCGGTAACGATAGAGTAGCGGATATAAGAACTTGTTCTCATAGGATATTGCACACGTTTTTTGGGCAAATTTTGTCCCAGTATGCGTTAAAAATGCTTACTATACGCAAGTATAGCAAGCATTTTTGCCTTGCTGCCGCCCAAATCATGCCTGAAGATCCGTTCATTGATCCTATGTAAACACGCTCCGACCTGTAAGTATAGATTCTAAGGAGGCAGATATATGCTTGAACTGAAGGGCATAAAAAAAGACTATTTAGCCGGTGAGAACACCGTTCACGCGTTAAAGGGCATTGACCTGAAATTCAGGCAGTCCGAATTCGTTTCGATCCTGGGACAGTCGGGCTGCGGCAAAACGACCATGCTCAATATTATCGGCGGTCTTGACCAGTACACCGAGGGCGACCTCATCATCAACGGACGCTCGACCAAAGATTTCAAAGACCGCGACTGGGACGCTTACCGAAATCATTCCATCGGTTTTGTTTTTCAGAGCTATAACCTCATTCCTCACCAGACAGTTCTGCAGAATGTTGAGCTTGCGCTGACGCTGTCGGGCGTTTCAAAGTCCGAGAGAAAGCAGCGTGCGAAAAAGGCTCTTGAGGAGGTAGGTCTTGGCAATCAGCTCCACAAAAAGCCCTCAGAGATGTCGGGCGGACAGATGCAGCGTGTAGCTATCGCGCGAGCTATCGTTAACGATCCCGATATTATCCTCGCCGACGAACCGACCGGCGCTCTCGACAGCGCAACGAGCGTTCAGGTAATGGATATTCTCAAAAAAATCGCAGAAAACCGACTTGTCATCATGGTTACGCACAACCCCGAGCTTGCCGAGCAGTATTCCACGCGTATCGTCCGCATGACGGACGGACTGGTCAAGGAGGACTCCGCACCGCTTAGCGAAAAGGAGATCCAGATGGAAACAGTCCGCGACAAGACGGTTCAGGAAGCGGCAGACGACAAGCAGAAAAAGCCTTCTATGTCGTTTGCGACTTCGTTCGGACTCTCGCTCAAAAACCTCTTTACCAAAAAGGGAAGAACCATTCTCACATCGTTTGCGGGAAGTATCGGCATTATCGGGATCGCGCTTATCTACGCAGTCTCGCAGGGATTTCAGAATTATATCGACACAATTCAGGAGGAGACTCTCTCGTCCTATCCGCTGACTATCCAGCAGACCAACACCGACCTTTCCGCTATCATGGAGACTTTCATGAATATGCAGAACGGAGACGTTGACCACGGCAAGGACGCAGTTTACAAGCGTTCGGCGATATTCGAGATAGTCAATGCCTTCAACGATAAGGAAAAGAGTCAGAACGACCTGAGATCCTTCAAGGCTTACATTGAGGACGAGCGCAGCAAGGAGGACTCGCAGCTAAGCGGTGCTCTGAGCGGTATCCAGTACTCATACGACTACGATATGCTTGTTTACACCAAGAACGTGGACGGAGATATTATCATCTCCGACTCAGAGCAGCTCATGCAGAGCCTCATGGCGGAGGTAATGAACATAGATATCTCGGCAATGCAGAGTGCGAGTTCCTCGGGCATGATGGGAAATATGATGATGGGCGGAATGTCCGCGTCACTCTGGCAGGAAATGCTCTCGGGCGATGACGGAAAGCTTATAAGTCCGCTTATTGAAAAGCAGTATGACGTGGTTTACGGCTCAATGCCGAACAGCTATGACGAGATCGCGCTCGTTCTTGACGAAAACAACGAGCTTAACGACGTTGCGCTCTATGCCCTCGGACTGGAATCCAAGGAAGATATCAGTCAGATAATGGACGCGGCAATAAACGGCACAGTCCTTGAAGATAAGGGACAGACCGAGTGGTCTTATGAGGATATCTGCAATGCACAGTACAGGATAGTCCTCAATTCCGACTGCTACAGCTATGATGAGGCAACGGGACTTTACCACGACCTCAGAGACACGGATACGGGTCTCAGCTATCTCTATGACAACGGAATACCGCTCAGGGTAACGGGTATTATCCGTCCGAGCGAGGACGCAACTGCGCCCATGCTCACAGGCTCTATCGTGTACACAAAGGATCTGACAGAGTATATCATCGAGCACACTAAGGAGTCCGATGTAGTCTCTGCACAGCTTGAAAAGCCTGACACCGATGTTATTACGGGACTACCGTTCAAGTCGCAGAACGCAAGTCTCACCGATGAGGAAAAGGACAAGGAATTCCGCAGTTACATTGACTCTCTCAGCGAAACTGAAAAACTTGCGGCTTACACCCAGATAATTGCAACTCCGTCCGCAGCAGAGCTTGATACGCTTACCGAACAGGCTCTTGACGGCACGACCCGTGACGACATGGTTGCCGCAATGGTTCAGATGATGTCACAGCAGATGAACATGAGCGAGAGTGACGTTCAGGCATATCTTGACGGCATGAGCGATGAGGATATCACCAATGCCTATACCAATGCCGTTCAGGAGCAGGTCAAGGCACAGTACGCTCAGCAGGCTATGAAGTCGCTGGCGGAACTCGACCCTCAGCAGATGGCGGCAGGTCTTGACGCTCTCATGGAGTCCATGTCCACGGAGGATGGTGCGTACTATCATGACGAGATAATGCAGTTCTCCGATGCTACCTATGAGGAGAACCTCCGCAATATGGGATATGTTGATCTCTCTGAGCCTTCCGCGATAAATCTCTACGCTTCGTCATTTGAGAATAAGGACGTTATAGAGGACGTTATCTCTGACTATAACTCCGGCAAGGACGAACTTGCACAGATAAAGTATACCGATTATGTCGGACTTATGATGAGCAGTATTACTACGATCATCAACGCTATAACTTATGTGCTCATTGCGTTTGTCAGCATTTCCCTCATCGTTTCGTCTATCATGATAGGCGTAATAACGCTTATCTCGGTTCAGGAGCGTACAAAGGAGATAGGTATTCTCCGCGCGATAGGAGCTTCAAAGCGGAACGTAAGCAATATGTTCAACGCGGAAACGGTGCTGATAGGACTATCCTCGGGACTGCTCGGCGTATTGATCTCGTGGCTGTTTACGATACCGATAAATGCGGTAATAAACGCACTCACGGGAATCAACAACCTCAGAGCTGTTCTGCCGATCCCGGCGGCGGTTATATTGATAGTTATAAGCGTACTTCTCACGCTTATCTCGGGAATTATCCCGTCAAGAAGCGCTGCAAAGAAAGACCCCGTAGTGGCACTCAGAAGCGAATAAAAGAAAAAGGGTATCTGATAACTTTCAGATACCTTTTTTGTCAGAAAACATAAATGTTATAAAGGAACGCCCTCCCTTGCAGGGCGTTCCTTCTTAAAAAACAGTCCACCGGACTGTTTTTTAATTCACCCTTTGCGGAGCGCTTGAAGGCAGTTTGCGGGGCTTTGCCCCACACCCCACCAAAGGCTCTGCCTTTGGAAACCGCTAAAGGGTTATAAACCCTTTAGAATCCCATTATTAACACTGCTGAATTTTTACGAAAGCAGTTCCAGTTTTTTCAGCCGCGATATCACAGCGCCGCGCGAACGCTTATGTATAGCTGCTATCTCAGCCGTAGTCCTGCCGTCCGAGAACTCCTTACGGAGCTGTTTCTCCTCATCGTCCGTCCACGGTTTCGGCTTGGGGAGCATTTTTTTCAAGACTGTCCGCTCACCAAAATTAGCAAGATGCCTTTCGAGATAGCCTCCGCCGCTTGGGTCTGCATGAGCAGAATCGGGATTATTCCTGATATACTCAGCGATGACCTCGCAGAAAGCCTCGCTGTACTTGTCCGCCTTTCGCCTGCCGACACCCGAAACATTGAGAAATTCAGCGTACTTTGTCGGCAGCTTGACGCACATATCGCGCAGAGCCGAGTCCGCAAAGACTATGTAAGACGGAACATTTTCCTCCGCCGCGAGTTTGTTGCGCAGCTTTCGCAGTTCCGCAAAAAGTGCAGCATTCGGATAGAGAATGTCCTCGGTCGTTTTCTTTGAGGACTTCGAGACAATGGGGAGTTTCATGCTGAGGGGAGTTCTCTCTTTCAGGAGCGTCACCGACTTCGCCGTCATGCAAAGCTGCGGATATTCGCTGTCGGTTACGGCGAGGTAGCCGTTCATCACGAGAAAATCGACCTCCGCGCGCAGCCTTGATGCGGAAATATCCGCCATGATCCCGTAAGTTGAGAGCGTATCGAATTGCAGGGAGCGTATCTTTTCGGTGTCGGCTCCGCGCAGAATGCTGACTATCATTGATTTGCCGTAATCGCGTCCCTTCTGGTGTACACGATAAACGCAGGAGACTATCTTCTGCGCGTCTATCGAGATATCTACGGTCTCGAAACCGTTGAGACAGCTTGAGCAGTTTCCGCAGTAGTTCGGGGCAGTCTCGCCGAAATACCGCAGGATATATTCGCGCAGACAGCCTGTCGTGGTGCTGTAAAAGGTCATTGCCCTCAGTCTTTGCTTGTCGCGCTCGTATATCATGTCGCGCTGTGACTGCGGGAGTTCCTCGTTCTCCTCATAGCTTTTGTCTATCATAAAGGAATTTGTACTTACGTCCTTGCCGCTGTAAAGCAGGGTGCATTCGGCAGGTTCACCGTCACGGCCTGCGCGTCCAGCCTCCTGATAGTAGCTCTCGATATTTTTCGGCATATTGTAATGTATCACGAATCTTACGTCCGATTTGTCGATACCCATACCGAAAGCATTTGTTGCGACCATTATCTGCTTGCGGTCGTAGATAAAGTCGTCCTGATTGCGCTGCCGCTCCTCATCGGTAAGACCTGCATGGTAGCGTGTGGCGGAGAATCCATCGCGGCAGAGTCTTTCGCATACGTCCTCTACATTCCTGCGCGAGAGACAGTAGACAATTCCTGAACGTTCCTTGTATCCGGAGAGCAGGCTCTTTAACGCCTCGTATTTGCCTGTAGGCTGCATTACCGCGAAACTGAGATTTTTGCGGTCAAAGCCCGTTGTTACGGTGAAAGGGTCGTTCAGGCGGAGAATTTTGATTATATCATCGCGTACATCGGCAGTTGCGGTCGCCGTGAATGCGCTCACTATCGGTCTGGTCGGGAGTTTTTCGATGAACTCGATGATACGCAGATAGCTCGGACGGAAATCCTGTCCCCACTGTGAAACGCAGTGCGCCTCATCGACCGTTACCATTGATATCCTGACCTGAGAGGCAAGGCGCAGAAAATACTCGGTGTCGAGCCTTTCTGGAGCAGCGTAGATGATCTTGTAAGCACCGCGGAAAGCTCCCCTGAAAACCTCGGCGTACTCCTCTTTCGTGAGCGAGCTGTTAATGCAGGCGGCGCTTATTCCGGCTGAAACAAGCGCGTTCACCTGATCTTTCATCAGCGATATAAGCGGCGAGACCACGACCGTGATCCCGTCCAGCATAAGCGCAGGCACCTGATAGCACACGGATTTTCCCGCGCCTGTAGGCATTATCCCGAGCGTGTCACGGCCTGAGAGTATGTTGTCGATGATATCTTCCTGCCCGTTTCTGAAGCTGTCGTGACCGAAATATTCTTTTAAAACGCCGTATTTGTCCATAATTCACCATTTCCGTTAAAAGTCTGAGTCAGCGCCGCACAAAAATCTGAGAGATGCTGCCTTAATTCGCGAAGTCATTTTTATTATACATCACCTTGCGTGAATATGTCAACAATACGGCAAAGCAAAAGGGTATCCGGGAGTTCGGACACCCTTATTTATCAGTCCACTAAATCGCAGGCTTCTTCGTAAAGCTCCTTGAAATTCTTGTCTGTTGAATATGCAAAATCCGAGCCGTAAGTTACGACATAGCCGTTGTCGCCGATGACTGCGGCATCTGTGCAGTATCCGTCACTGAAAATGAGGAAGTATTCAACGTTTTCACTGTCGGAATAGTAGCCAAGATATTCATAGAATTTGTCAATATCAACGTTGGAGCCGACATTGTAGTTTTTGTCCCTGTCTGATGAAATGATACAATTGTCAAGGGTATTCGCATCATTGCAGTACATTTCTTCAACTGCGGCATTAGCGGCTCTGTACATTATGGTTGCGGTCGATTGTGCGGAAGCGGCGTGTGATTTTTTCGTGTAGCCGATCATTGAAGGGACAAATACGGCTATGAGTATGGGAATAATTATCCCGATCAGTCCCGGTACTCCGAGAGCCAGCACGAATCCACGCGGACGCTTTTTGTTGTGTTTTTTCATAATAATCCTCCTTCATGGCAGTAAATACGGGGGTATTTGCTGATGATATTATAACATATCCGTAATATTCTGTCAATGCTTTGTTAACAAACTTTTATTTATCCGCCTTTTTTATTCGTATGAAGGTAGGGTCATCAGTTCGTTCGAGGAGATAGTCTATTGAGACGTTGAAAAAGTCCGCAAATCTTATCAGCGTCTGATAGTCAGCCTCCCGCTCGCCGCTTTCATAGCGGCTGATAGTATTCTGATTCATATTCAGTTCTATTGCAAGACGCTGCTGCGTCATTTTTCTTAATTTACGCAATTCTTTCAATCTTATAGGCATTTTCACCAAATCGACTCCATTAGTTTGTAGAACAGGTATAAAAATAAAATTCCTATTGACATTATTATACCAATCTGGTATAATATAATTATCCCAATTTGGGATAAATATAGGAATAAAATTAAGAGGAGTGGTAAAATGAATAACAATCCCGAAACAAAACTTTGCCGCCATTGCCGCAGCGAAATGGATGTAAAGGCGACGGTGTGCCCTAATTGTCACAAGAGCCAGAGGCGCGGAAAGGGCTGTATTATTGCACTTATAATTGCTGTCATTTTTATCGGTATTCCGCTCATTTTTATGGTTTCATGCTCAAAGGCGTTAAGTGATACCATTGATGAGGAAAATAAAAAAGCTGACGCGAAAAGCATTTCTGCTAACGAGGTTATTTTTGACGAAAAGGGCTTAAAAATTACATATAAAGGAACAGAAGCAGATGACCTTAATGTGGGTACGGATATAAAACTTGCTTTTGAAAACAACTCAGACAGATCTTACGATGTGACGATAGATGATTTTTCAATTGACGGTTATTCCATTAATGCAATGTTTTATGTTCAAGTTGCAAGTGGTAAATCATCTAATAGTTCGATAGAAGTTTTAGATTCGTATTTAAAGGATAACGGACTTTCTGCTGATTCGATCAAGCAGGTAACAATGAAAATTGTGATCACAGATTTTGACAGTTTTGATACCTATGAATCTGATGTAACATTTGATTTGAGATAACTGCAAAAGGAGTAACGTAGAGTTACTCCTTTTACTTTGTCCAAAAACGTATATTTTATAATAAAACGCCCTCATTTGCACTTTACCCACACTCCACCAAATACTCTGCCATTATTATTTTGGCAGACCGGATAGTATATTTTGAGACTTCCGGACATATTGTGTATAGAGCAAACAAGCTCCGAAAGGGTGAGAAAATGGGACTAACGGAAAAAGAAGCGGCTGAAAGGCTGAAAACCGAGGGTGAAAACATTCTCGAAGAGCGCAAAAGAAGCGGGCCTGCAAGGATATTCCTCGGGCAGTTCCGTGATGTTATGGTGATGATACTTCTGGGCGCGACGGTTATTTCAATTTTTCTGGGCGAAATATCCGACGCAGTCACCATAATACTCATAGTTCTGCTGAACGCGATTCTGGGCTTTATACAGGAATACAGGACGGAGCACACGCTTGAAGCTCTGCGCTCAATGACCGCTCCGACGGCGAAATGCTATCGTGACGGCAGACTGAAGGAAATAGAGGCGGCTCGGCTTGTTTCGGGTGATGTTATCGAGCTTGAGGCAGGCGACCGCGTTCCGGCAGACTGCTCTGTCATCAGGGCGGTGGGTTTCTTTGCTGATGAAGCCATTCTCACGGGCGAATCGGAGTCTGTTGCAAAGACAGCAGGTGATCCGCACGACAGCGACAACTCGCTCAACAAGGCGAACATCATCTACTGCGGAACCTCGGCGGTAAAGGGTACCTGCCGCGCGAGGGTGATCGCAACGGGCAGGAACACGCAAATGGGCAAAATTTCGCAGATGCTCACGGACATCGACAAGGAGCAGACTCCGCTGCAAAAGCGTCTTGCCGAGCTTGGCAAGGTCGTGGCGATGATCTGTCTTGTGGTGTGTGCGGCAGTCTTTGGCGCGGGAGTTCTCCGCGGCGAGGAAGTTTTCACAATGCTCATGACTGGTATCACTATAGCGATAGCTGCGATACCCGAGGGACTGCCTGCTACGGTCACGATAGCGCTCGCGCTTGCCGTGAGCCGAATGATGAAGAGAAAGGCTCTCGTGAATAAGCTCCACAGTGTTGAGACTCTCGGGTGCGCGTCGGTGATATGTTCCGACAAAACTGGCACTATCACCGAGAACAAAATGACCGTCACGGAGCTTTACACTGTCGGCGGAGAGTATTTCTTCGGCGGCAGGGGCTATAAGATAAGCGGCTCGGTCAGCAAGGGCGCTGAGCATACTTCGGTAAATCCCATGAGCGAAAAGGCTCTCACAGAGGCGCTGAAATGTGCCGTAATGTGCTCTACGGCGGAGATATCCGCCCCTGTAAAGCCAAGGAGCCGCAACAGGGGAGCACTTGTCGGCAAGGGCGAGTGGCAGACCACGGGCGACCCGACTGAGATAGCTCTGCTTGTTGCAGCGGCAAATGCAGGAGTCACCAACGCCTCCCTCCAGAGCACTCTGCGGCGCACGGAGGAATATCCCTTTGACAGCGAAACGAGGTTTATGGCGGTTCACTGCCTGCACGGAACGAGCGGCAAGACCTATTTCAAGGGTGCTGAGGAAGTGATCCTTCCGCGCTGCTCGCAGTATATGAGCGACTCGGGCGAGATACTGCCGCTTACGCCTGCGATCCGCAGAAAGCTTGCGGACAGAACGATAGAGATGTCCGACAAGGCTCTGCGCGTGCTTGCTCTTGCAGTTTCTGAGAGCGACAGCTTTGACCCGAACGGTGCAGGTCTTACCTTTCTCGGACTTTCGGGAATGATAGACCCTCCGCGCGAGGAGGCTAAGCTTGCGATAAGAAAGTGTGCGGCAGCCTCGGTAAAGACGGTAATGATCACGGGCGACCACAAAAATACCGCCGTTGCAGTTGCCAGAAAGGCAGGACTTCTGCGCGGCGGCAAGGCAATGACGGGAGCGGAGCTGGATAAACTCACGGACGAGGAGCTTGACCGCGAGATAGGAAAGTACACGGTTTTCGCCCGTGTTGAACCTGTGCATAAGCTGAGGATAGTGCGCAGCTTCAAGCGCAGGGGAGAAATTGTTACAATGACGGGCGACGGCGTAAATGACGCTCCTGCGATAAAAGAAGCGGACGTGGGCGTAGCAATGGGAATGACGGGCACGGACGTTACCAAGCAGGCGGCGGACGTGATACTGCTCGACGACAATCTTGCGACGCTTGTGAGCGCTGTCGAGGAGGGTCGCTGTGTTTACGCTAATATCCGCAAATTCGTGCGCTATCTGCTCTCGTGCAACATAGGAGAGGTGCTCACGATGTTCGTGGGAATACTTATGGGTATGCCGATAGTGCTGCTCCCCGTGCAGATATTGCTCGTCAACCTCGTGACGGACGGTCTGCCTGCGATCGCGCTCGGCGTTGAGCCTCCCGAAAAGGACATAATGAACCACCCGCCGCGCAAATCGACAGAGGGATTTTTCTCCGGCGGACTCATGTGGAAGATAATCTTCCGAGGAATTTTCATAGGCTTATCCACGCTTGCCTCGTTCACAACGGTGATGCGGCTCGGGGGAAGTCTTGAGGCAAGCCGGACTGCCGCACTTATAACGCTGGTAATGTCGCAGCTCATACACGTTTTTGAGTGCCGTTCAGAGCACAGGTCGATTTTCAGAATGAATCCGTTCGGCAACATGAAACTTGTGCTTGCAGTCGCAGTTTCGTTTGCGGCTCTTGCGGCGGCAGTAATGCTCCCGCAGCTACAGACCGTATTCGAGACCGTATCGCTCAATTCCAACGAGCTGCTGACCGCATTCGGATTCAGCGCGGCAGTTCCGCTGATGAGCAATATTTTCGGCTCGCTCTCGGAAAAACGTAAAAAATAGCCATTTTTACAAAAATGCCTTATTTATTTAAGATTATTTTAAGGTAGGCGGGTTATATTATAAATGGATTAAGTAATCCCCCAATTCCCCTTCTATATTTATTCATTATTTCTTTTTCAGCTATGCTTGCAAAAGCATAGCTTTTTACTTTTTACTGTATATATGAGAGCAGGTAAAAAACGCCCCGATCTCCAAAAGGTGATCGGGGCGTTTTGCGTAATTATCTTGTGAATTGGGTTCTTACTTGTTCTGCATATACTCGTCCATAGCAGCGGCAGCTTTCTTTCCTGCGCCCATAGCGAGAATAACGGTAGCAGCGCCTGTTACAGCGTCACCGCCTGCGTAAACTCCGTCCTTGGAGGTCTTGCCGTCATCGTCCGCGATTATGCCGCCCCACTTCTGTGTATCAAGACCCTCTGTTGTGGACTTGATGAGCGGATTGGGTGAAGTACCGATAGACATGATAACGCAGTCAGCCTCGATCTCAACGAAAGCGCCGGGTATCGGAACAGGCTTTGCTCTGCCAGATGCGTCAGGCTCGGAAAGCTCCATCTGCTGGCATACGATACTGCTTACCCAGCCGTTCTCGGAGGACTTGATCTCTGTAGGATTTGTGAGGAACTTAAAGATGATCCCCTCCTCCTTAGCGTGCTCAACTTCCTCTGCACGGGCAGGAAGTTCGTTCTCGGTACGGCGGTAAACTATGTAAACATTCGCACCGAGTCTCTTTGCACAGCGTGCAGCGTCCATTGCAACGTTTCCGCCGCCTACGATGACCGCAGTCTTGCCAGCGTGGATAGGTGTGGAGCTGTCGGGCTTGTACGCCTTCATGAGGTTAATTCTTGTGAGGAACTCGTTAGCGGAGTAAACGCCGTTGAGGTTCTCGCCGGGGATATTCATGAAACGCGGAAGTCCTGCGCCCGAGCCGATGAATACGGTCTCATAGCCTTCATTTTTCATGAGTTCGTCAACCGAGACTGTCTTGCCGACAACAGTGTTTGTTTCGACATTTACGCCAAGAGCCTTGAGTCCGTCTATCTCCTTCTGAACGATAGACTTAGGAAGTCTGAACTCGGGGATACCGTATGAGAGAACTCCGCCTGCAATGTGGAGAGCCTCGTAAACCGTAACGTCATAGCCCTTCTTTGCAAGGTCGCCTGCGCAGGTAAGACCTGACGGGCCTGAACCGATAACGGCAGCCTTATGGCCGTTTGAAACGGGCTTTTCAACAGCAGCCTCGGGCTGAGCATTGTGCCAGTCCGCAACGAATCTCTCAAGTCTGCCGATAGCAACAGGTTCGCCCTTTATGCCGCGAACGCACTTGCACTCGCACTGAGTTTCCTGGGGACATACTCTGCCGCATACAGCAGGGAGCGAGCTTGACTGAGTGATGATCTTATATGCTTCCTCAAAGTTGCCCTCTGCGACCTGAGCGATGAATGCAGGGATATCTATCTGTACGGGACAGCCCTTTGAGCAGGGCTTGTTCTTGCAGCCGAGGCATCTCTTAGCCTCGTCAACAGCCTGTTCCTCTGTGTAGCCGAGAGCAACTTCCCTGAAGTTCTTGTTTCTTACGTCAGGCTCCTGAACGGGCATTTCGTTTCTCTTTAAAGACATATTTGGCATATTACTTTACCTCCTTGAACAGATTGCAAGTCTCCTCATGAGCCTTGCGCTCAAAGGGACGATACATAGCTCCGCGCGCCATAGCCTCGTCAAAGTCGATGAGGTGGCCGTCGAATTCGGGGCCGTCAACGCAGGCAAACTTTGTCTGTCCGCCGACAGTAAGACGGCAGCCGCCGCACATACCTGTTCCGTCGATCATGATCGGGTTCATGGAAGCAACTGTGGGTATCTCGTACTGCTTTGTGAGCTGACATACGAACTTCATCATGATGAGAGGGCCTATCGTTATAACGCGATCGTACTTTTCGCCGCTCTCGATAAGCTTTTTGAGGGCATCGGTAACAAGGCCCTTTTCGCCTGCGCTTCCGTCGTCGGACATGAGCACGAATTTGCTCGAAGCCGCCTTGAACTCGTCCTCAAGGATAACGAGATCTTTGTTTCTGAATCCGACGATAGCGTGGACTTCAACGCCGATATCGTGGAGTTTCTTTGCTACAGGGTAAGCGATAGCACAGCCTACGCCGCCGCCCACTACTGCGACCTTTTTAAGACCCTCGGTCTCGGTAGCTCTGCCGAGAGGGCCGACAAAATCGTGGAGACATTCGCCCTCGTTCAGGTGATTGAGCTTTTCTGTGGTAGCTCCGACGATCTGGAAAATTATTGTAACAGTTTCCTTATCACGGTCGAAGTCAGCGATAGTGAGCGGTATGCGCTCGCCGTTCTCGTCTGTTCGGAGAATGATAAACTGACCCGGCTCTCCCTTTGCCGCTACTCTCGGAGCGTAGATCTTCATGAGTGTAACGGTGGGGTTAAGGCTTCTCTTTTCAAGAATTTCAAACATAACATTACCAACCTTACGAATAGATTTGCAACATTCGGGAAATCGGGGCGACATTGCCGCGATGCCCGTAAATTGTATATTGCATGGGTATCAACGATAATTATAACATATATGCGCCAAAAAAGCAACATAAAAATATTGGATAAAAAATTAAAGACGGCCGTAGGACCGTCTTTGTTACTTGTATTCGACAAAAGCCGCCTCGTTGCGGACTTCATAGAGCTTATTGACGAGTTTCAGCTCCTTTTCCGAAAGCTTGTGGCCTGCCGTGTATATCAGCATATCCTTGTAGTTGTTGTCGGCGAAGGCGCACTTGCGCTGGACGAGGTCATACTTTCCGCACAGACTTGCAGGAACGGGGGAGTCAAGCATGAAAGACTGCGGTACGGTCAGTAGAAAGTCAAGAGCACTTCCGCGGTCGTACATGAGCAGCTTTTTGCTCGGAACGTCGGCGGGACGGTTCGAGGCGTAGAGCTTTTCGGGAGCGCCCGAAACATAGGGAACTGCCTCGTCTCCCTGTCCGAGTTCGATATAGTCCGTTGAGAGCGCGGAATAGGTCAGTTCTTCAAGGTTTGCAGCAGGATGCTCGGAGGACATGACCGCGAGCATCTGAAACTCCCACAGCAGCTTGCCGTCAAGATTTTTCTCGCTTAGGTAGTCGGTAAAGTACTTTTCATGAGCCGTGTTATAGCGGATTATTCCGAAATCATAGCCGTTCTCGCGGACATTTTCGATAGTTCGCAGAGCGTTTGTCTCGCAGAAGTATATCTCCATATCCTCGGGACTGTCCATTTCGGCTATGTACTCCGAAAACGCCTTGGAGATATAGCTCGTGCGCGGAACGGATATTCTCAGCTTGTTGTTTTCAGGCTTATCCGGAGCGTGTATAGCCTCCATATTGTCTATCTGAATGAGTATCTGACGAGCGTATTCGAGAAATTTAAGCCCTTGGTCGGTCGGGATAACGCCCTTTGAAGTTCTGCGGAAAATGGTTATCCCGAGGGTATTTTCAAGCTCTTTGATAGCCTTGCTCAGGTTAGGCTGAGCCATGTAAAGGTTCTCAGCCGCCTGAGTGATGGAACGTGTTTTTTCGATCTCTACTGCATATTTAAAGTGCAGGGTGTTCATTATTGATTCTCCTTGTCGGTGGTATCTGCATCGATTTTCTTTATTGGCTTGCAGGGAGAGCCTACAGCGACAACTCCGTCAGGGATATCCTTGGTAACAACGCTGCCTGCGCCGATAACGACATTGCTGCCGATAGTAACGCCGGGCATAACGCAAACGTTGCCGCCTATCCACACATCGCTGCCGACCTTTATCGGCTTTGCGTATTCAAGACCGCTGTTGCGTGTTTTGGCGTCAAGGGGATGACCTGCCGTGTAGAAACCGCAGTTAGGCCCGATGAAAACGTTGTCGCCGAAGATAACCTCAGCGCAGTCGAGTATAACGCAGTTGTGATTGACGTAGAAATTATCGCCGAGAATGATGTTATAGCCGTAGTCGCAGAAGAAATCAGGCTCAATTATTGTGTTTTCGCCGCGGAGAGCCACAAGGCGGTCAAGGAGACGCTCCTTTTTCTGGTAGTCGTTATAGGTCGCATTGTTGTATTCCATGCACAGCTTTTTTGCTGCTGTCCGTTCTGCCACAAGTTCAGGGTCATTGCTGTTGTAAAGCTCGCCTGCCTGTAGTTTTTCCTTTTCAGTCATGTTTTCCTCCTTTTATGCGGTGCTGATTTGATCGGCTCAGAGTTTGCTGCCGCCCTTTGAGCCGAAGCTGCCTCCCATTGAGAGAATGTTCGTGTCGAATGAGTAGTTTATCTTTTCAGCCTGACGGTGACGCTTGAGAGCAAGCTGTATCATGCGTTCGAGGAGCTCGGTGTACTTTACGCCCTTGGGTTCCCAGAGATAGAATGCGAGCGAACCGGGTATCGTGTTTATCTCGTTGATGTATATCTTGTCGGTTGCCATATCTATCATGAAGTCGATACGGGTAACGCCGTTGCAGCCGAGGTAGCGGAATGCGTCAACTGCTATTTTTCTTATATACTCGTCCTGTTCGGGAGTGATCTCAGCGGGTATCTTTCTTTTCAGGGTAGCCATGCCCTTGCTGCCGCCGGACTTTCCGCCGCCGACATACTTCTGATTGAAGCTGAGGATATCGTCCTCGCTTGCCTGAACGGGTTCTTCGCAAACGGAAGCCTCTGCCTCCTCGCTGTCTCCGACTACCGAGCAGTTTATCTCTTTGAGCTGAACAACGGCAGGCTCTACGAGGATACGGTCAGAGAACTGGAAAGCCTCCTCCATTGAGTTGAGGAGTCCGCTTCTGTCGCTTGCCTTTGAGATACCGACACTTGAACCGAGGTTGATAGGCTTTACGATAACGGGATAGTCGAATTTAGCCTCGACCTTATCAGCAAGTTCCTCGATTCTGTCGATCTCGAAAGCGGAGAATCTGAGGCAGTCGAGAACAGGGAATCCTGCGTCTTTGAGAAGTATCTTCATGACAAATTTATCCATACCGATAGCCGAAGCGAGCACGTCACAGCCTACATAGGGCAGGTCAAGAGTGTGGAGATAGCCCTGAAGTGCGCCGTCCTCAACATTTGTGCCGTGAACGATAGGAAATGCCACATCGATATCGGAGATGAGGTTAGAGCCGAACTTTTTCATCTTCTGTCTGATAAGCTGCACCTTGCCTTCGCTGCGTACAAATACGCACTCGGTACACTCCTTGAGAAGTGCGGGAATGTCCTTGAAAGCGTTGATGTCCATGAGCTTTTCGCCCGTCCAGAACTCGTTGCTCTTGGTCATGTATACGGGAATGATGTTGTATTTCTCCTTGTTTATGCTCGCCATTGCCTGAACAGCGGAAATTACGGAAACTTCGTGCTCGACGCTCTTACCGCCGAATAAAACTGCAAGATTGATCTTCATGATAAATTTCTCCTTTTTATCTGAGTAGTGATTAATAATTATCAGGCAGATCGTTCTCTAAGAGTACGACCTTTTTCTTGTCTGTTGAATATGCGCGGACTTTGTCGAGAGCCTCGCCGAGTCCGTCAGCAACGTAAACACGTTCCATATCAAAGCCGGCGTCCCTGATACCGTTGAAGATCGGGACGGTCTGCGCCTTGCCTACGAGAACGATGTAATCGCAGGACTTGGCTGCCTCCTGACCGAACTCATAGTTCAGTTCCTCCTGCTTTGCGCCAAGTTCGACCATGCCGGGGGTCACGAGAATGCGGCACGCATCGAACAGTCCGAGGACGTTGAGAGCCGCACGGCAGCCGCTCGGGTTTGAGTTGTACGCATCATCAATGAATGTGAGACCGTTGCCCTTGTCGAGAAGCTGGAGACGGTGCGGAACAGCGGCTATCCTCTTGACGGGAAGAACGAGTTTTTCGAGCGGTATGCCTGTGCCTGCCGCGTATGCTATAGCTCCGAGAACGTTCTGAACATTGTGCTCGCCGAGGAGCTTCATCGAAAAGCGTACAGGGTCGCCGCTCGGGGGAATGACCGTGAATTCAGTTCCGCGGTCGGAGACCGAGATATCGGCGGCGCGCCAGTCGTTGCCCTCGCTGAGTCCGTAGAGGACGGTGTTTTTGTATTGCGGAGCTTTCGCACGGATAAGCTCATTGTCGCCGTTAAGGTATATTTTTCCGCCGGCAGCCTGAACGCTGTCAGCAAGTTCAAACTTGGTGTTGACCACGTTTTCGATCGAGCGGAATGTTTCAAGGTGCTGAGGGCCGACCGAGGTTATGATACCGTCATTCGGGTGAGCGATACCGCAAAGTTCTTTTATCTCGTGGACTCTGCGCGCACCCATTTCGCAGATGAAATACTCATGTGTCGGCTTCAGATCGCGCCTTACCGTTATTGTAACTCCCATGGGAGTGTTGAAACTCTCAGGAGTTTTCAGCGTCTCATACTTAGACGAAAGGAGTTCACTGAGGTAGAATTTCATGCTTGTTTTGCCGTAGCTTCCCGTGATACCTACCGTGTGGAGCGAGGGCATTGATCCAAGCTTTTTCTTTGCATCGTTTATATACCAGTTCTGAACAGCCTTTTCTATCGGCTTGTTGATGAGGTTCGAGAGCGGCACGAGAATAGGCGTCAGATAAAGCGCCGAGCCTGTAAAGAGGTAGATCCACGGCTTTTTGAGGTCGAGCGACCAGAAGAAGCTGCTGCCTGCGATGATGAGGGCAACAAGTATAAAGAACGTTGTCATCATTCGCTTTACTCTTGCGGTGTAGACGAGCGGCTTTTTGAATTTTTTGCCCGGTTTGTTGGCAAGGATTATAAACAGATCCATTACGCACAGCGCTATAAGGAGCGCCGTCCTGCCGCCTCCTGTGAGGGGGATAAGCCCGAACTGCACTATAAGCAGCACTAACGGGAATATGTAGCGGCGGAAGTTTTTCTTCATCCACCGTGAATGTTCAGGGGTCTTGTATCCGTTTAGCTGGAGCATATGGAACTCTCTCAGACTGAGGAAGATGATCGCCGCGAGTGAAACGGCTGTATAGATTATCCAGATAACTGTATTCATTGGTATCTCCTTAAAGTTCGCGGTTATTCTTCGATTTTGAGGAACGAGCACATTACGCGGTTGAAAATGAACTGCTGTTCAAGGAAGGAGTAGTGCCCCGCGTTTTCGAGCTTTACAAGGCCTGCATCGGGAATGAGCTTCTCCATTTTTTCACCGTCCGAAAGCGGAGTAGCCGTGTCGTTCACGCCCCACACAAGGAGAGTCGGGCACTTGATATTCGGCAGGAGCGGCTCCAGATCTTCATTGACGGTCTTGACAAGCACCTGTCTCATCAGCGGAGAGGCTGCGGCGTAGTCGGCGCTTCCCATTTTCTTGCGGAAGTTTTCGAGAGCGTCTGGCGCAATAAGCTGTGCAAGCTTTGTCGAGAGGACAGCCTTGCCCATTTTGTACCAGCGTGTGCGCCAGCTTTTCTTGTTGGTTTTCGGCGGCAGTATGCCTGCGCTGTCCACGAGTATCACCTTGGATACCTCAAAGGGCAGGTCGCCGCGGCTGTTTAGCTTGATAATGACGCGTCCGCCGAAACTGTGACCGAGAAACATTATCTTCTTGTCGCTGTAGTCGCTCAGAAAATCGACAACGAACTGCACATAGTCGCTGACGTCCCACGCCGCCGGAGGCTCCTGACTTTCGCCGAATCCGGGCATATCCATTGCAACGACTTTGTATTTGCGTGAGAGCAGGGCGATGAGATTGGCAAAAAGCCTGATGTTGCTTCCCCAGCCGTGAAGGAGCACGATAAGCTCGCCCTCGCCCTTTTCCTCGTAATTTATCCTGATACCGTTTACTGTTTTGTACATTGGCAGTCTCCATTAATTTATTTGCAGCCTTATATATATCTATGCTCTTTCTTCGGCTGCACATACACATTTTAAGCAATAACGCACTGGCTGTGCGCATTATTAGTTTTATTATATCACGCAATAAATCCAATGTCAAATATTTTCAGCCAAAGGAACGCACGGAAAGGCAGGCAGCAGTTCTGCGGCCTTATACGGCATAGATCCTGCTTTTTTTAGAGATTGGACCGGCTTTGACTGTTGATTTATTCACAGTATTGTGATATAATGTAAGCATTATGTGCCTTTATTTAAAATAGTATGCAAATATATGTCGGAAACTTGCGAAAAACTGCTATGGGTAGAGGCTTGAGTTTTATTCCATTTTAAGGAGTTGCTATTATGACAGTACGCGAATTGCAGGATAAGATCCTGAAACTTAAAAAAGAAACAAATACAGTGATACTCGCCCACAGCTATCAAGCAAGGGAGATAGTTGAGATCGCTGATTTTACGGGCGACAGCTACAAACTCAGCGTTGATGCAAAAAATGCTGACGCGGACAACATTCTCTTCTGCGGAGTTCACTTCATGGCTGAGACTGCTAAAATGCTCGCGCCGCAGAAAAGAGTTTTTCTCGCAAACAAGGACGCAGGCTGTCCGATGGCTGAGCAGATGGACAGGGAGCTTATCTCACAGCTCCGCGCGGCTGACCCCGAAAGGACCGTTGTTGCCTACATAAACACAACAGCCTCGCTCAAGACCGTCTGTGATGTCTGTGTCACATCTTCGAGCGCACTGCGTATCGTAAAGGCTCTTGACACGGACAAGATACTGTTCATCCCCGACTGCAATCTCGGAAGCTGGGTTCAGAAACAGGTTCCCGAAAAGGACATAAAGCTCCTGCACGGAGGATGTCCCACCCATGCGGCTATAACTGCAAAGGAGGCACTGAAAGCCAGGGAGGAGCACCCGAACGCTCTGTTCCTTGTTCACCCCGAGTGCGTTCCCGCAGTTGTTGAGCTTGCCGACTATGTAGGCTCTACATCGGGTATCATGCAGTTTGCAAAGGGATCTGACTGCAAGGAGTTCATTATCGGAACGGAAACTTCTATTTCCGAGCACCTCCAGTACGACTGCCCTGACAAGAAATTCTATCCCGTTACAAAGAACATCGTCTGCCGCAACATGAAGCTCACCACTCTGCCCGATGTTTACAATTCGCTTAAAGGCATGGATAACGGCGAGGCTTTCGAGATACTTATGGACGACAAGCTTATTGCAGACGCAAGAAAGTGCATTGACGAGATGATACGCCTTGGCGGCTGATAAGATGATTGGGCTTGTTGAAAAGCTTTACCGGACTTGTGACCTCACGGACGATGAACTTGCTGTGCTTATCGGGACTGACGGCAAAGAGGCGGCGGAACTTCTGAAAAGGCGCGCCGATGAAGTCCGCAGGAGAGAATACGGCAGCAAGGTATATCTGCGCGGACTTATCGAGATATCCTCATACTGCCGCAATGACTGCTTTTACTGCGGGATACGGCGCAGCAACAGCGATGCCGAGCGCTATCGGCTCTCGCATGAGGAGATACTTGCCTGCTGTGAGAACGGCTACGGTCTCGGTTTCCGCACATTTGTGCTTCAGGGCGGCGAGGACGGATCTTTCACCGATGACGTTATGTGCGGTATAATTTCGGATATCCGCGCAAAATTCCCCGACTGCGCCATAACTCTGTCTCTCGGCGAGCGTTCGCGCAGCAGCTTTGAGCAAATGAAAAATGCCGGTGCAGACCGATATCTCCTGCGCCACGAGGCAGCCTCACAGGAACTTTACTCAAAGCTCCACCCCTCGGAAATGAGCCTTGAAAACCGCAAGAACTGCCTTTTTACGCTCAGAGAGCTTGGCTATCAGGTCGGAGCGGGATTCATGGTCGGAGCGCCCTTTCAGACCACTGAACACCTTACCGCAGACCTGCGCTTTTTGCAGGAACTTGCGCCGCAGATGATAGGCATAGGCCCGTTTGTCCCGCACCATTCCACGCAGTTTGCGGACATGGAGGGCGGAACGCTTGAACTTACGCTGAGACTGCTCGGGATACTGAGGCTAATGTTCCCGAAAGTGCTGCTTCCGGCAACGACTGCTCTTGGAACGATCTCCCCGACAGGCAGGGAACTCGGACTGCAAACAGGCTGCAACGTGGTAATGCCGAACCTTTCGCCTGTCAGGGTCAGAAAAAAGTACGATCTGTACGACAACAAGATATGCACAGGCGAGGAAGCGGCGGAGTGCCGCGGCTGCCTGCAAAGAAGAATAGAATCGGTAGGATACACAGTCGCCGCCGAGCGCGGTGACGCTTTGGACTTTACACAAGGAGAAAAATTATGAGAGTAAGATTTCATCTTCCCGATTTTTCGGGAAATTTCAAGCTGAACCTGATGTTTGCCGAAATGCTGAAACACCGTCCGGATCTTTTCCGCGAGGGTGTTGAGATAGCCTCATTCTACGGGGTCTTTCCGCCCTCGATATGGAACGGCGGCAGAACTCAGGGCGGCATGGTGGATAAAAACTTTATCAGAGCCGTTATCAAGGCGGTAAACGACAGGGGGATACCGCTGCGTTTTACATTCACGAATCCCGTGCTTGAAAAAAAGCACCTCAGCGACCCGTTCTGCAACATGGTAATGGCTATGGCAAACAACGGTCTCAACGAGGCTATCGTGGTGTCGCCGCTCCTTGAGGACTATATCCGCAATAACTATCCCAAGTACAAGCTTACCAGTTCCACCTGCAAGCGCATTACCGACCCGAAGGCTCTTGAAGAAGAACTCGGCAGGGACTATCACATCGTTGTTGTGGACTATGATTTCAACAATAACTGGGAAGTTCTTGAAAAACTCCCGCGCAAAAAGGACTGCGAGCTTCTCGTCAATGCCTGCTGCGAGCCGAACTGTCCGCGCAGAAGTGCGCACTACCGCTGTATCGGCGTTCAGCAGATAGCCTATAACGAGCATATAAAGAAATACAAGAACCTGCCCTTTGACGCTGCAAAGTACGACCCCGAGAATTTCAGGAACTGCCCGTATTCACAGCGCGGCATATTCGATATACGCGGTCTCAGAACGCATATCACGCCCGATGACATCTGGAACAAGTATGTGCCTATGGGATTTGAGCAGTTCAAGATAGAGGGAAGGACTGCAAGTCCGCTCAATGTTCTTGAAACGTATATGTACTATATGGCAAAGCCCGAGTGCCGTGACGAGGCGCGCTTCACGCTGCTCAAAACGCTTGAGAACACGGGCGCGCTCATCTTCAAATAAGGGGGAACGGATATGAGAGTCAGATTTCATCTGCCCAATTTCGCGGAGCACTTCCGTTTCAACCTCGTTTTCATGGCAATGCTGAAAAACTGTCCGCAGTATTTTCGCGAGGGAGTCGAGATAGCCTCTTTTTACGGAGCTTTTCCGCCCTCGATATGGAACGGCGGCAGAACTATCGGCGGCACCTGTGACGAGGCTTTTATAAAGAACGTCATAAAGACTATAAACTCGCAGGGTATCCCGCTGAGATTTACCTTTACCAACCCTATGCTCACCGAGGAGCATTTACACGACCCGTTCTGTAACATGGTAATGCGCCTTGCAGATAACGGTCTCAATGAGGCTATCGTGAATTCTCCGCTCCTTGAGGACTATATCCGCAGGACATACCCCAACTATAAGCTGACAAGCTCGACCTGCAAGCGTATCACCGACCCGAATATGACCGCAAAGGAACTTGAAAAGGACTATCACATAGTCGTTCTCGACTACGACCTCAACAATAACTGGGAAGTGCTCGAAAAGCTGCCGCACAAGGAGAAGATAGAGATACTCGCAAACGCCTGCTGCGATCCGCACTGCAAGCTGCGTGCGGAGCATTACAAGCTGATCGGCGAGCAGATGATAGCATACAACAAGCACCTGAAAGAACACCCGGACAAGCCATTTGATATGAATGACTATTCCGCGCGGAATGTCGGTACGGTCATCAAGTGCGGCTGCCGCGAGAGGACGCTTTTCGAGACGCAGAAGCTCAGCACCCATGTTTCTCCGGACGATATCTGGAACAAATATGTTCCCATGGGATTCGAGCAGTTCAAGCTTGAGGGCAGGACTGCAAGCTATATGTACCTTGTCGAGTGCTATATGTACTACATGGTAAAGCCGGAATTCCGCGACGAGGCAAGAATGATGTTCTACTATAACCTTGAACAGAACGGCATAGTCCGCATAGACGGTTAAGGAGGCAGACGCAATGAATGTAAAATTTCATCTTCCCGACTTCACAACGCATTTCACACTGAATCTTGTTTTTCTCTCCATGTTAAAAAGCTGTCCGCAGTACTTCCGTGAGGGAGTTGAAATAGCATCGGTTTACGGTGCGTTTCCGCCATCTTTGTGGAACGGCGGCAGAGTTATCGGTGGAAAATGCGACGAGAGTTTTGTAAGGCAGGCGGTTGAGGCTTTCAATTCGCAGGGCATACCTCTGCGCTTTACCTTTACAAATCCTGCGCTTAAAGAGGAGCACCTCAGCGACCCGTTCTGCAATATGGTCATGAAGGCAGCAGATAACGGCATGAACGGAGTTATCGTGAATTCGCCGCTCCTTGAGGACTATATCCGAAAGGAGTACCCGAACTATAAGATCACAAGCTCGACCTGCAAGCGTATCACCGACCCCGAAAAGACAGCGCAGGAGCTTGAAAAGGACTACGATATAGTCGTTCTTGACTACGACCTCAACAATAAGTTTGACGTGCTCGGAAAGCTTCCGAATAAGGAAAAGCTGGAGATACTCGTGAATTCCTGCTGTGACCCTGCCTGCAAGCGCAGGTCAGCTCACTACGACCTCATAGGCAGGTTTATGATATGCTACAACGAGCACCTCAAAAATCACCCGAACGTTCCCTTTGTTCCCACAGACTATCCGGTGGGCAGAGAGGCTGAAAAAATGGAGTGCGACAGTATGTACAGGAATGCCTTTGAGATACGCAGGCTCAGCACCCATGTTACTCCCGATGATATCTGGAACAAGTACGTTCCCATGGGATTCAGCCAGTTTAAGATAGAGGGCAGGACTATGGGCAATATGTTCATGATAGAGAACTATATGTACTACATGGTAAAGCCGGAGTTCCGCGATGAGGCACGCGTGATGTTCATGCATAATCTCGAACGCAGCAACGTCATACACATAGGTTAAGGAGGCTGTGACATGAATGCAAGATTTCATCTTCCGGGCATAACTTCTCATTAAGTTCAACCTCGTTTTTGCGGAGGTTCTGAAACAGTATCCGCAGTATTTCCGTGACGGTGTTGAAATAGCCTCGGTTTACGGAACATTTCCGCTGTGTATCTGGAACGGCGACAAGATGTGCAACATGGTAATGGCTCTCGCGAATAACGGGCTAAACGAGGTCATTGTGAATTCGCCGCTCCTTGAGGACTATATCCGCAAAAACTACCCCAAGTACAAGCTGACAAGCTCGACCTGCAAGAGGCTCGATGACGGGGAAAGGCTTGCGGCAGAGCTTGAAAAGGATCATCACATAGTCGTTGTGGATTACGACCTCAACAACAGATTCGATATCCTTGAAAAGCTCCCGAATAAGGAGAAGTGCGAATTTCTTGTAAATTCCAACTGCCGTCCGAAATGTCCCGACCGCGCACAGCACTACTACAATGTCGGACTTCAGCAGATAGGCTACTCGAATCATGTGCGCAAGTATCCCGATCAGCCGTATGATCCGATAGTTTTCGGCGACGGAAAAAATCAGAACTGCCCGTTCTTCACAAGAGATATTTTTGATATCCGCACCATCTCAACGAATATCAGACCGGACGATATCTGGGAAAAATACCTCCCCATGGGCTTTGACCAGTTCAAGATAGAGGGCAGAACGGCAGGACTGTTCAACCTCATCGAAACATACATTTACTACATGGCAAGGCCCGAATATGCCGACAGAGCGCGCTATACCCTCATAGACTTCTGCACGGCGAACGACGTAATAAGCATAAACGAAGGAGTTTGATCTATGAAAACCGCACCTGTTTTCAGCAGCAATATGGTGCTGCAAAGAGGCAAGAATGTGCGGATATTCGGTCAGTGTGATGCAGACGAGAATATCCGCGTAAGTATCCCTGAGCTTCAGATAGGCACTGAGGCTCTCGTTTCAAACGGCAGTTGGACTGCCGTTCTGCCGCCTATGGAGGCTCACAGCAGCGTTACCGTTGAGGTGAGTTCCGAGAGCGGCAGCATTATTTTTATGAATGTTGCTATCGGCGAGGTATGGCTCGCAGGCGGACAGTCCAACATGGAATTTGAGCTGCAAAACGACAAAAACAGTGCGCAGGCTCTTGCCGAATGTGCGGACGAGAATGTGCGCTTTTACTACACGCCAAAGTGCGAGATGACCGACGATAAGCTTATAAGCTCTGAAAATGCGAGCCGCTGGGATATGCCCTCTGCGGAAAATTCCCGTGCATGGTCGGCGGTAGGCTACTATTTTGCAAAGGAACTTAGCCGAAAACTCGGCGTGACGGTCGGCGTGATAGGCTGCAACTGGGGCGGAACTTCCGCGAGCGCGTGGATAAGCCGTACCTACCTTGAGCAGGACAGCCGCCTGCGTCCCTATATAGATGAATACGACAAAGCCTGCGAGGGAAAGACCGAACAACAGATGATAGACGAGTATGACGAGTACACAGCCTATCACGAGGCTTGGGAAAAGCGTATGCAGAAATGCTATGAGGAAAATCCCGATATCGAGTGGGACAAAGTCCTCGAAATATGCGGCGAGAACCGCTATCCCGGCCCTATGGGCTGCAAGAACCCTATGCGCCCGTGCGGACTTTATGATACGATGGTAAGCCGGATCAGTCCGTATACTATCGCGGGATTTCTCTATTATCAGGGCGAATCCGATGACCACCGCCCCGATACCTACCGCGAGCTTCTGACCGCGCTGATCGACTGCTGGAGAAGCAAGTGGCTCGATGACGAGCTGCCGTTCATGATAGTACAGCTCCCGATGTTCAGGTTCAAGGCAGACCCCGATCACAAGCACTGGTGCGGAATACGCGAGGCTCAGATGAGGGTGTATAAGACGGTCAGAAACACCGGACTTGCGGTCGCGCTTGACTGCGGAGAATTCAACAACATTCACCCGATAGACAAGACCCCCGTAGGTCACAGGCTTTGCCTTCAGGCGCTTTGCGAGGTTTACGGCAGGCTGCCGAAGTCGGAGGCTCTGCCGCCGGTATTCCGCGATTTCACGGACTGCCGCGGAAGCGTTGTGCTCCGTTTTGACAACTGTGACGGCTTTGACCTCAGAGGTGAGCCGGACGGTTTTGAGGCGGCAGGAACGGACGGGGAATTTATTCCCGTCAGGGCACATATCGAGGGAACAGAGATAGTTCTCGAAAATACTCCCGTTCCGACAGCAGAAGTCCGCTATAAGTGGACGAATTACGCAAGTGTTGAGCTTTACGGCAGGAATGGTCTGCCAGTTCCTCCGTTTAAGCATAGAATATAGACGGCATCGGAGATGATCCGGTGCTGCCGTAAATAACGAAAGGAGTATGATTTGTGTATAAGACAATTTTCTCACACATAGGAAACTACAAAAAACAGGCAATTCTTGCTCCCGTAACCATTATCGGCGAAGTTGCCATGGAGGTAACGATACCGCTGGTTATGGCGCACATAATTGATGACGGAATCAGACAGGGCAAGGTCAGCTATGTGGCGGCTATGGGCGGAGTTATGGTGCTCATGGCGCTGTTCTCGCTTATCTTCGGCGCTTTGTCGGGACGCTTTGCCGCTGTTGCCGCAATGGGTTTCGCGAAAAATCTGAGGAGCGCGCTTTTCCGCAAGGTTCAGGACTTTTCGTTCTCGAACGTGGATAAGTTCTCAACAGCCTCTCTCACAACGCGTCTTACCACAGACGTTACCAACATTCAGAATGCTTTCATGATGTTCATACGAATGGCTTTCCGTTCGCCGATGATGTTTATTTTTGCGACTATCATGGCGGTAAGGCAGAATGCAAAGCTCTCGCTGGTGTTCCTCGTTTCCGTCCCGATACTCGGAGCTGCGGTTTTCACGATCGTCGCAAAGGCTCACCCACGTTTTGAGAAAATGCTCAGCCGCTACGACAGCATGAACGCAAAGGTTCAGGAGAACCTCACGGGTATCCGCGTAGTCAAGGCTTTCTCGCGCGAGGACTACGAAAACGAGCGCTTTACCGAGCGCACGGACGAGGTAAGAGCAGCGCAGTTCTTTGCGGAAAAGCTCGTTATCCTCAATATGCCTATCATGCAGCTTTGTATGTACGCGACCATTACCGCTATCATATGGTTCGGCGGAAAAATGGCTGTAGCCGGCGATATCCAGACGGGCGAGCTTTCAAGCTTCATCATGTATGTCGGACAGATACTCATGTCGCTCATGATGCTCTCAATGCTCTTTATCATGTTCGTGATCTCACGCGCGTCAATGGAGCGTATTTACGAAGTCCTCAAGGAAGAACCTTCTATCAAGGACGCTGAGAACGGTTCGCAGATATCCGCACAGGACGGCTCGATAAGCTTCAGGAACGTAAGCTTCAGCTATTTTGACGATATGAACAATCTCGCGCTCGAAAACATCAGCCTCGACATCAGGTCGGGAGAAACTATCGGGATCATAGGCGGAACGGGTTCATCGAAGTCCTCGCTGGTTCAGCTTATACCGCGTCTTTACGATGCAACACAGGGCGAGGTGATAGTCGGCGGTCACAGCGTCAGGGACTATCCGCTTGAAACTCTGCGTAATCAGGTCGCAATGGTGCTCCAGAAGAACGTCCTGTTTTCGGGAACTATCAGGGACAACCTGAAATGGGGCGACGAGAACGCAACAGATGAGGAGATGATCGATGCCTGTAAGTCCGCCTGCGCCCACGACTTTATCATGGACTTTCCGGACGGCTACGACACCGACCTCGGACAGGGCGGCGTAAATGTTTCTGGCGGTCAGAAGCAGAGACTCTGTATCGCGCGCGCTCTCCTCAAAAAGCCGAAGATAATCATTCTTGACGACTCCACGAGCGCAGTCGATACCGCAACGGACAGCTCGATAAGAGCCGCTTTCCGCGAAAAGCTTTCCGATACCACGACTATCATCATAGCACAGCGTATCTCGTCCGTTCAGGACGCTGACCGCATAATAGTTATGGACGGCGGAAAGATAACCGATATAGGCACGCATGACGAGCTCATGAAAACGAGCACTATCTATCGCGAGGTTTACGACTCGCAGCAGAAAGGAGCTGAGGAATAATGCCGCCAAGAAATATGCACGGTCTCGCAAAGCCTAAAAACGCTTTTGCGACACTTAAACGAATTTTCAGCTATATGCACGGATTCAAGGCATTTATGGTTCTTTCCGTTATCGGAATTATTCTGAGTTCCGGAGCAGGTATCATCGGCACGAATCTGTTAAAGCCGATAATAGATAATCTTGACGAAGCGTTTGAAAGCGGGATCTGGGCGAAAACGCGATTTATTCAGCTTGTTGTATCGCTTGCCGTCGTTTATGCTGTCGGAGCGCTCTCATCGCTCATGTATATGCGCATGATGCTCAAGATCTCCACCACGACCCTTATGCGTATCAGAAACGACCTTTTCTGCAAAATGGAAAAGCTCCCGATACGCTTCTTTGACAAGCACACTCACGGCGAACTCATGAGCCTCTATACCAACGATACCGATGCTATCCGCGAAATGCTCAGCAACAGCGTGGCGCAGTTCATAAGCTCGGCTATCACTATAGTGGGCGTATTTGCGTCCATGCTCTATTTTAGCTGGCAGCTTACGATACTCGTTGTTGTTATGCTTTTTGTAATAGTAAAGGTTATCGGATTTGTGGGTTCACACAGCGGCAGGGGCTTTATTGCACAGCAGAAGGCTCTTGGCAGAGTTAACGGCTATATTGAGGAAATGATAGACGGACAGAAGGTCGTTAAGGTTTTCTGCCACGAGGAAAAGGCTGACGAGGAATTCGACCGCCTTAACGAGGAGCTTTGCGAGGCTGCCACACACGCGAATACGTTTGCAAATATCCTCATGCCTATCATGAACAACCTCTCGTACCTGCATTACGCTGTTACTGCAATTGCAGGCGGGATCATGGCTGTAAAGGGCATTGGCGGGATCACTATAGGAACGGTTGTTACCTATCTCCAGCTTACACGTTCGTTCTCGCAGCCTATCACGCAGGTATCGCAGCAGTTCAACTCGGTGCTTACCGCTCTTGCAGGAGCAGAGCGTATCTTCGCTGTAATTGACGAAGAACCCGAGGCAGACGACGGCTATGTAACTCTTGTAAACGCTGATATCGCGGCAGACGGCACTATCACAGAGGCCGACCACCGCACAGGACGCTGGGCTTGGAAACACCCGCACAAGGCAGACGGCACTGTCACCTATACCGAGGTAAGGGGCAACGTTGAATTCGATGATGTTTACTTCGGCTATGAGCCTGAAAAGACAGTCCTCAACGGCATAAGTCTCTATGCAAAGCCGGGTCAGAAGATAGCGTTTGTCGGCTCTACCGGTGCAGGCAAGACCACGATAACCAATCTCATCAACCGATTCTATGACGTTCCCGACGGAAAGATACGATACGACGGAATAAACATAAACAAGATAAAGAAGGACGATCTCCGCCGCTCGCAGTCGATAGTTTTGCAGGATACCCACCTTTTCACGGGTACGGTAATGGACAATATCCGCTACGGCAAGCTTGACGCGACTGACGAGGAGGTATACGCGGCGGCAAAGCTCGCGAACGCGGATTCGTTCATCAATCACCTTGAAAACGGCTACGATACGCTCCTTACGGCTGACGGCTCGAATCTCAGTCAGGGACAGCGTCAGCTCCTTGCGATCGCTCGTGCGGCTGTCGCAGATCCGCCGGTGCTTATCCTCGATGAGGCTACAAGCTCGATAGACACACGAACTGAGGCTCTTATTGAAAAGGGTATGGACTCTCTTATGGAGGGCAGAACGGTATTCGTTATCGCTCACCGCCTTTCAACTGTACGAAATTCCCACGCGATAATGGTTCTTGAGCACGGAAAGATAATCGAGCGCGGAAACCACAACGAGCTTATTGCACAAAAGGGAAAATACTACCAGCTTTATACAGGTATGTTCGAGCTTAGCTGATGTCAGGGTACACAGGCTGCTGACGGCTATTGTTAATGGCTATTTTGTACAATTCCAAAATACACTTATACGAAAATTTGTTTATAAAGTATCTTGAACTTTGCGGCGAAATTGTGTATTATTATAGTAGCTGTATGTGGACTTACCCTCTCTCTCTCGGAAGTCCCCTGCTATTATTAGAAGCCGTGAGGCACGGCTCTCTACGATTTATAAGAAAGAGGTAAATTAATATGAACACCAAGAAGTTTTTATCTTGCCTGCTTGCTTCTGCTATGATGTGCGGAGTTCTCGTTTCATGCGGAGATTCCGATGACAGCAGCAAGTCAAGCGAGAGCAAGCAGACAACAACAGAGGCTACAACTGAGGCTGAGACAACAAAGGCTGAAACTGATGAGCAGGATGCTACTTCTGAGCCTCAGGCAGTTGCAGTTGATGATACAGAGTTTGAGGAAGCTGTAGAGCCTGAGTCAGGCGATGCTTACCTTGCTATCGCTGACAGCCAGTGGTGGATCCAGTACATGGGTACTAAGGAAGGTCAGCTCACTTATGATGCAGGTGTTGCTCACATTGACGGCAACGGCGACTACACAGTAAGCGTTACTGCTGATACAAACGGATTCCGCTATGACACAACAGGCGATGTAAACGACCAGTATGTTCCCAGCGGCTGCGTATTCTCTGCTGTAATCATCAAGGACGCTGAGGAGCTTATGCCCAATGCTATCATCACTGTTAACAGCGTAAAGATCGACGGCAACGAGGTCGAGCTTGCAAAGAAGTCCTACACAAATACTGAGGACGGCTGCATTCGTTCCAACATCTTCAACAGCTATGTAGAGGATAACGCACTCCCCGGAGATGCAAGAACTGCTGACGGCGCTCTCTTTGTAGACGGCGACAACACTCAGCCTTCTGACATCAACGACGGCAGCTATTCCGCACAGATCGTTGACGAGTCAGCATTCAACGACGGCTGGACAACAGTTGAAGTAAACTTCACAGTTTCAGGTCTTGAATAATTGACCGAATATAAAAATAAGGCTTCTGCACGATCGTGCGGAAGCCTTTTTTCGTATCTTATCAAAGCGAACTTTCTGCAATTACCTCTACTTCAGCGAGAACTCCCTTGGGGAGAGTCTTTACTGCAACGCAGCTTCTTGCCGGAAGTGATGTGAAGTACTTGCCGTATATCTCGTTGAATGCGGCAAAGTCATTCATATCAGCGAGGAAGCAGGTCGTCTTTACAGCCTTTTCAAAGGAAGAGCCTGCTGTTTCGAGAACTGCTGCAAGGTTCTTCATTATCTGCTCGGTCTGCTCCTGAATAGTTACAGCCTTGATAGTGTTTGTAGTGGGGTCGATAGCGATCTGTCCGCTTGTGTAGACCATGCCGTTTGAAACGATAGCCTGTGAGTATGGGCCTACAGCCGCCGGAGCTTTCTCTGTGTGGATCTTTATCATGGTGGTGTACCTCCTTATTCGCCTACGATTTTAAAGCCCTTTTCTGTGAGAGCTGTGCGAATCTGTTTGATGTGGTCATAGTTGCGTGTTTCAAGCACTATTCTCAGATAGCAGCCGTTTACAGCCGCACCCTCGTTCGCGCGTTCGTGGTGGATAGAAGTAACATTTCCGCCAAGCTCTGCGATAATGCGTGAAACTTCAAGAAGCTGACCGGGCTTGTCGATAAGCTCGATATTCATGGAGCAGGTCCTGCCTGTCATGAGGAGTCCGCGCTTGATAACGCGCGAGAGAATGGTAACGTCGATATTTCCGCCCGAGAGCAGGCAAACTACCTTTTTGCCCTTTATCGGTACTTTGTTGAACATTGCTGCCGCTACGGAAACTGCTCCTGCGCCCTCGGTAACGAGCTTCTGCTGTTCCATGAGTGCGAGTATAGCTGCCGAGATCTCGTCATCTGTAACGGTAACTATTTCGTCAACATACTGTGAAACAAGGTTGAAAGTATTCTCGCCGGGCTCTTTTACAGCGATACCGTCAGCAATGGTCGAAACGCTGTCGAGACACTCGATCTTGCCGTCCTTTATTGAGTTGAACATACTCGGTGCGCCTGTCGCCTGAACGCCGTATACCTTGACGTTCGGGTTAAGGCTCTTTACTGCAAAAGCAACGCCCGAGATGAGTCCGCCGCCGCCGATAGGAACGATAACAGCGTCAACATCGGGTATCTGCTCAAGAAGTTCAAGACCGATAGTACCCTGTCCTGCGATAACGTTTTCGTCATCGAATGGGTGAATGAAAGTATAGCCGTATTCGTCACGCTGACGGAGAGCCTCTGCGTAAGCGTCATCGTAAACGCCGTTTACGAGACAAACCTCTGCGCCGTAGCTCTTTGTAGCCTCTACCTTTGAGATAGGAGCGCCGTCAGGCAGACAGATAACAGCACGGATACCGTTCTTCTTAGCTGCGAGAGCCACGCCCTGAGCGTGATTTCCTGCCGAGCAGGCGATAACTCCCTTGGACTTTTCCTCATCGGAAAGACACGACATCTTGTAGTAAGCGCCTCTGACCTTGAATGAACCTGTTATTTGCAGATTCTCGGTTTTGAGGAAGATCTGAGCCTCCGGATTTATTTTGGGTGCGTGAATGACATCGGTTTCCCTGATAACGGGTTTCAGAACATATTTTGCGTGGTATACCTTGTCAAGTGTAAGCATTTTAGATTCCTCCAATATATATTGACATTAGTCGATTTTGGCGGATTTTGTGCCGTCTTATGCGATCATCACGTTGAACAGGTCGGCTAATGCTTGTGATTTCATGCAGTCTGCTGTTACTTGAAACTGCTGTCAAGCTGGCTCAGTCCTGCGACAAACTGCTTTGCGGTTCGTGCGGAGCGTCCGTTGCCTGACGATATCGCGAACTGTTCCGCCTTGAGTGCAAGCTCGTCGTCTGACAGAGTAATGCCCTTTGAGCGCGCAAGTTCGGTAGCTATTGTGACGTAAGCCTTCTTGTCGGGACGGCTGAAGTTTACTCTCAGACCAAATCTTGCCGAGAGCGAAAGGGTCTCCTGCAAAGTATCATTGCGGTGAACGTCATCATCACCGTTTCTGTCGGAAAAGCTTTCCTTAACAAGGTGGCGGCGGTTGCTTGTGGCATAAATGGCGGTATTGCCTGTTCTTGCCGAAACAGAGCCTTCAAGGGTAGCTTTTAACGCTCCGAAGCAGTCCTCGCCGGCGACAAATGAGAGGTCGTCGATAAAGATGATGAATTTCAGCGGATTACTGCTGATACTTTCGATAATATCGGGAATATCGCGCAGTTGTTCCTTGGTGATCTCGATAAGTCTCAGACCCTTATCCGCAAACTCGTTGACAACAGCCTTTACTGTTGAAGATTTGCCCGTTCCTGCGTCACCGTAGAGAAGAACATTCTGTGCAGGCTTTCCTTTGAGGAGCGCGAGGGTATTGTTGATGACCGCCTGACGCTCCATTTTGTAGCCGTAGAGGTCGGAAAGCCGCTGCGGGTCGGGGTGCTTTACGGGCGTTATCTCGCCCTTGCGGAGCATGAACATAGCGTTCTTTGCAAACTTTCCGTAGCCGAACTGTCCAACATTTTCAAGTCTTGATCTGTACTCGCTTATCAGATCAATGGGAGTAGTTTTCCACTCCGGGAGAAATCCATCATAAGAAATGATCTTCTTAACGTCGGCTGAAGTGACCTGAGATAATTCCTGTAGGATTTTCAGCTCATTTTCAACAGCGGATTCTATAACAGGGTCGAATTGTTTGCCTGCGGCTTTGCCCTCAATGTAGAGGTTCTCGTTTTCGAGAACTCTTTTGAGTATGTACTCGCTGAAATTTACATTTTCCTTGTAAAGCAAAGAAACAAAATCGGAGTAATTATAAACTCTGCAATCGACTTCATCTGTCTCAAGCCCGAGTAAAAACTGGAAATTTTTGATTATTTCATCGTCAAGTAGACTGCGGAATATAACAAGAGAGTTTAATTCACAGTCAAGTGATCTTCTATTCATTATTATAACGCCTCTAATACCTTTTCGGTGATCTCTGTGCAGGTAAGTGGAGTTCCCTCGCCCGAGCCTATGAGGTCGGCAGTACGCCAGCCTGCGTTGAGAACTTTGTCAACTGCTGCTTCGATAGCGTCAGCCTCCTTGGCAAGACCGAATGAGAAGCGAAGCATCATAGCTCCCGAGAGGATCGTAGCTATCGGGTTAGCCTTGTTCTGACCTGCGATATCAGGTGCAGAGCCGTGGATAGGTTCGTACATTCCGCGTGTGGTCGAACCCATTGAAGCGGAAGCGAGCATTCCGATAGAGCCTGTTATCTGCGAAGCCTCGTCAGAGAGGATATCGCCGAACATATTTGAGGTCACAATAACGTCAAACTGACGCGGATTTCTTACGAGCTGCATAGCTGCGTTATCAACGAACATATCGCTGTATTCGACCTCGGGATACTCCTCTGAGAGTTTGTGCATTGTCTTTCTCCAGAGGCGTGAGGACTCAAGAACGTTTGCCTTGTCGATACTGCAAAGGCGCTTATTGCGCTTCATTGCGGAGTCAAAGGCAACTCTGCCGATACGCTCGATCTCGGTAACGCTGTAAGCCTCTGTGTCATAAGCCTCCTCGCCGTACTTGCCCTGACGGTAGCCGCGGTCGCCGAAGTAAATTCCGCCTGTAAGTTCGCGGACGATCATGAGGTCAAAGCCGTCGCCGACTATCTCGTCCTTTAACGGAGAAGCTGCGCGGAGTGCAGGGTAGAGCTTAGCAGGACGGAGATTTGTGTAAAGTCCGAGAGCCGAACGGATACCGAGGAGAGCCTTTTCAGGACGGTTTTCACCGGGCTGGTCGTCCCACTTGGGGCCGCCTACAGCTCCGAGCAGAACGCTGTCAGAAGCCAGACAGCCGTCAACGGTCTCCTGCGGCAGGGGCTTGCCTGTAGCGTCGATAGCGCAGCCGCCGATGAGATATGGTGTGAAGTTGAACTTATGACCGAACTTGTCGGCAACCTTTTCGAGAACTTTTACTGTGCTTTCTACTATCTCAGGGCCGATTCCGTCGCCCTTCAACAATGCTATATTGAGATCCATTTTTATCATTCCTTACTTATGGTAACTGTTTTTCTGCCGGACTGCGCAGAAACTTGCGGTATCAGTCTGCGCAGTCTTTGCGGCAGGATATTATTTATTCGATAACGCCCTTTGAGATAGACTCGATAAGACCGTTATTCTCGATTATCTTCTGGATAAACTCCGGGAACGGAGCAGTCTTGTACTCCTTGCCTGTTGTGAGGTTGCGGATGATTCCGTTATCCATGTCAGCCTCAACGCGGTCGCCCTCTGATATGCCGTCAACAGCCTCGGGGCACTCAACGATAGCAAGACCGATGTTTATCGAGTTGCGGTAGAAGATACGCGCAAAGCTCTTTGCGATGACGAGAGAAACTCCGCTTGCCTTTATTGCGATAGGAGCGTGTTCACGGGAAGAACCGCAGCCGAAGTTGAGTCCTGCCGTGATGATATCGCCCTTTTCAACGCGCTGTGTGAAAGTCTTGTCGAGATCCTCCATGCAGTGCGAAGCAAGCTCGGCGTGGTCGCTTGTATTGAGGTATCGTGCAGGAATGATAACGTCTGTATCAACGTTGTCGCCGTATTTAATAACTTTTCCCTCGTATTTCATTATTCAGTTACCTCCCAAGGACTTGTGATTCTGCCTGTGATAGCGCTTGCTGCGGCAACGGCAGGGCTTGCCAGATAAACTTCCGACTTGACGTGACCCATACGGCCGACGAAGTTGCGGTTTGTGGTAGCAACGGCTCTTTCGCCCTCAGCGAGGATACCCATATATCCGCCGAGGCAGGGGCCGCAGGTAGGAGTTGAAACTACTGCGCCGCTCTCGATAAATATCTTGAGCAGACCCTGTTCCATTGCGTCAAGGTAGATCTGCTGTGTAGCAGGAATAACGATAACTCGTACATTCTTTGCGCACTTTTTGCCCTTCATGATCTCAGCGGCTTCCTGAAGATCCTCAAGTCTGCCGTTGGTACATGAACCGATAACTACCTGATCTATCTTTATCTCGCCAAATTCAGAGAATGTCTTTGCGTTTTCGGGGAGGTGCGGGAATGAGACGGTAGGCTCGATAGCGGAGAGGTCAATGTCGATGACTTCATCATACTGAGCGTCTGCATCAGCCTTGTAGATCGTGGGTTCTGCCGCACCGTGTGCCTTGATGTAGTCGAGCGTAATGTCATCGACCTCGAAGATACCGTTCTTTGCGCCTGCTTCAATAGCCATGTTGGCGATACACAGACGGTCAGCCATTGAGAGTGAGGAAAGTCCGCTTCCTGTGAACTCCATAGAGCGGTAGAGCGCACCGTCAACACCTATCTTGCCGATGATGTGAAGGATAACGTCCTTACCGGAAACATACTTGCGAAGCTTGCCTGTGAGGTTGAATTTTATCGCGGAGGGAACTTTGAACCAAGCCTTGCCGATCGCCATTCCGCAAGCCATATCGGTAGAGCCTACACCTGTTGAGAATGCTCCGAGCGCACCGTATGTGCAGGTGTGAGAATCTGCGCCGATAACGACATTTCCTGCCGTTACGAGACCTTTTTCGGGGAGGAGCGCGTGCTCAATGCCCATCTGTCCGACATCGTAGAAGTGTGAAACTTCCTTTTCGCCGCAGAAGTCGCGGCACATCTTGCACTGCTCGGCAGCCTTGATGTCCTTATTCGGTGCAAAGTGGTCCATGACCATTGTTATCTTGTCTTTGTTGAAAACTCCGTTTTTACCAAGCTTGTTGAATTCCTTGATAGCAACGGGAGAAGTAATGTCGTTTCCGAGAACGAGGTCGAGGGAGGCGAGGATAAGCTGTCCTGCCTGTACGGAGCCAAGTCCTGCGTGAGCCGCGAGGATCTTCTGAGTCATTGTCATACCCATTGTATTCACCATTCTTTCTTTTGAGGATGTTCTCAGATTTATTTTTGCGGCAGCGTACTGCCGATGATTTTCAGCGATCATCTCTTGTTGATGATAGCTCCCTTGTCTGCGCTCGAAACCATAGAAGCGTAACGCTTGAGGTAGCCTGTGATGTTTTCCTTGCGCTTGATAGGCATGGTCTTTTTACGCTCCTCAAGCTCCTCGTCGGAAACTTCGAGCGTTATCGAGTATTCGGGGATATTGATCGAGATCATGTCTCCGTCCTTGACGTAAGCGATAGTACCGCCGTTTACAGCCTCGGGTGAAACGTGACCGATAGCCGCGCCTCTTGTTGCGCCTGAGAAACGTCCGTCAGTGATGAGTGCGACCGTAGAGCCGAGACCTGCACCCTGAATAGCAGAAGTAGGCGAGAGCATTTCTCTCATTCCGGGGCCGCCTGCAGGGCCTTCATAACGGATAACAACGACATCGCCTGCCTTTATTCCGCCCTCATAAATGACCTTGATAGCTTCTTCCTCGCTCTCAAAAACTCTTGCAGGGCCGCGGTGAACGAGCATTTCAGGAGCAACTGCGCTTCTCTTTACAACGCAGCGGTCGGGAGCAAGATTGCCCTTGAGGACAGCGATTCCGCCTGTTTCGCTGTATGGGTTGTCGATAGGACGAATGATCTCAGGGTTCTTGTTTATGCAGCCTGCGATGTTTTCTCCTACGGTCTTGCCTGTGCAGGTGAGGCAGTCTGTGTTGATGAGGTTCTTTTTGGCAAGCTCGCCGAGAACCGCATAAACGCCGCCGGCTTCATTAAGATCCTCCATGTATGTGTGACCGGCAGGAGCAAGGTGGCAGAGGTTAGGTGTCTTTGCGCTTATCTCGTTAGCCATGTCGAGGTTTATCTCGATCCCGCACTCGTTTGCGATAGCGGGGAGGTGGAGCATACTGTTTGTGGAGCAGCCCAGAGCCATGTCAGCAGCAAGAGCGTTGTAGAAAGCCTTTTCCGTCATGATGTCGCGCGGACGGATATTCTTGCGGTAAAGCTCCATTACCTGCATACCTGCCTCCTTGGCAAGGCGCAGACGGTCGGAGTAAACTGCGGGGATAGTGCCGTTTCCGCGGAGTCCCATGCCGAGAACTTCGGTAAGGCAGTTCATGGAGTTGGCAGTGTACATACCCGAACATGAACCGCAGGTCGGGCAGGCATGAGTCTCAAAGTCCTCAACGTCCTCTGCGGTGATCTTGCCGGCAGTATAAGCTCCGACAGCCTCAAACATTGAAGAAAGGCTTGTCTTTTTGCCCTGAACGTGACCTGCGAGCATCGGGCCGCCGCTTACGAAAATTGTGGGGACATTTATTCTTGCCGCAGCCATGAGGAGTCCCGGAACGTTCTTGTCGCAGTTCGGAACCATTACGAGCGCGTCAAAGTGGTGTGCGAGCGCCATGCACTCGGTCGAGTCAGCGATGAGGTCACGGGTCACGAGAGAGTATCTCATGCCTGCATGACCCATTGCGATACCGTCACAGACCGCGATAGCAGGGAACATAACGGGAGTTCCGCCTGCCATTGCAACGCCGAGCTTTACAGCCTCAACGATCTTGTCAATGTTCATGTGACCCGGCACGATCTCGTTATATGATGAAACGATTCCCACGAGGGGACGCTTCATTTCTTCCTTAGTAAATCCGAGCGCATTGAAAAGCGAACGCTGTGACGACTTTTCAACACCCTCGCAGAAATAATTTCCGCTCATTTTATTTCACCTCATATAATTTAATTAATTTTCACATTAACATCGGATACGGATACGTTTCCGGTATCAACATTTACATTAGTTTTAACTTTAATTTTATCATCGTTATCATTTTTACATCCTGTAAGACAAATGATGCAGATCGAGCACATTAGAGTTATAAAAAACAACCCTCTTTTTTTCATACGATATCCCATTAATCGATTTCAATATATGTTGAAGCTGCTTCATCAAGAGCAGCCATAAGCTTTTTTTCAAGTGGAGTGCCTTCAATATCCTTATTGTAAGTAAGCCCGAACGCTTCACGTTCTCTTGCTGTACCGTCACGGAAACCGTAGCAGTAAAGGCGCTTTCCATAATAGGGAAGTTTTGTTTTAAATGCAAAGTATTTATTATCAAGCTTTTCGTATTCTTTTCCGACAGGCTGACCGTTTTCAACGGCATGGTAAACATCATTATAGGGACCTATGAATATAGTAGGATGATTTTCAAGGTATTCGGTATAATTATTGCTGCTGTACGGTTCATACTGGTAAGAAGGATTCAGTTCACAGTGACTGTTGAACTCGATAAAATCACTCGAAAGCCGGAAAGTATATTTTTTGTCGCCGTATTCATCTTCGATAAGTATGGGCTTTTTTGCAGGAACATTTCCCGAATCAAGAATATCCTGCGAGGCTCTTTTTACAGGAGCATCGGAGACGGCAGGTTCTGGATTTTTCCGGACTGATGATGATGAAGCGGAAGAACTAAGCTGCTTGCTGACAGTTTCAGCCACATTAACTATTTTTTTTAATGAATCAAAAAATCCCATAAATTATAAACCTTTCATAAAAAAACGCTGCTCACCCGAAAAATCGGGAAAGCAGCGAGTACATTCCGATTATTCAATCGGAGAATATTCAGTTTTACGTTGATCAGTTGTTGATGAGCTTGTCCTCGTCGCTCCAGCTATAGAGCTTTCTGATCTCAGCGCCTACCTTCTCAGAGGGGTGCTCAGCAGCAAGCTTTCTCATAGCCTTGAAGTGGACCTGTGAACCTGCATCGGACATATCGAGGAGGAAGTCCTTAGCAAAAGTACCGTCCTGAATATCGGAGAGGACCTTCTTCATAGCCTTCTTTGTATCCTCTGTGATGATCTTGGGGCCTGTTACATAGTCGCCGTACTCTGCTGTGTTGGAGATAGAGTATCTCATGCCTGCAAAGCCGCTCTGGTAGATGAGGTCAACGATGAGCTTCATCTCGTGGATGCACTCAAAGTAAGCGTTTCTCGGGTCATAGCCTGCCTCAACGAGAGTTTCAAAGCCTGCCTGCATAAGAGCGCAAACGCCGCCGCAGAGAACAGCCTGCTCGCCGAAGAGGTCGGTCTCTGTCTCTGTTCTGAATGTAGTCTCAAGAACGCCTGCACGAGCGCCGCCGATAGCAAGACCGTAAGCAAGAGCAAGCTCCTTAGCCTTTCCTGTTGCGTCCTGCTGAACAGCAACGAGGCAGGGAACACCCTTACCAGCCAGATATTCACTTCTTACTGTGTGTCCGGGGCCCTTAGGTGCGATCATTGTAACGTCAACGTCAGCAGGGGGAACGATGCAGCCGAAGTGAATGTTGAAGCCGTGTGCGAACATGAGCATATTGCCGGGTTCGAGGTTAGGCTCGATATCTTCCTTGTAGAGCTTAGCCTGCTTCTCATCGTTGATGAGGATCATGATGATGTCAGCCTGCTTTGCAGCTTCAGCGGCTGTGTAAACCTCAAATCCCTGAGCTACAGCCTTGTCCCATGACTTGGAACCCTTATAAAGACCGATGATAACCTTGCCGTTATCTCCGAGGGACTCCTTTGCATTGAGTGCGTGTGCGTGACCCTGGCTTCCGTAGCCGATAACAGCGATTGTCTTGCCGTAGAGGAGCGAAAGATCGCAGTCCTGTTCATAGAAAACCTTTGCAGTGTTAGCCATTGTAATTACTCCTTTTCAGAATATAATAAAATGTATTTATCTAATTGCCTGTTGGCAATTATTTAACGGTTTTAAGGCACTTTTCGCCGCGCTGGATAGCGACGATGCCTGTGCGGCACATTTCCATTATGCCGTAGGGTTTAACGAGGTCGATGAAAGCGTCGATCTTGGAAGTTTCGCCCGTAAGCTCGCATATGAGAGCCGTTGAGGAATAGTCAACTATCTTCGAGCGGAATATCTCGACAGCCGTCATGATATCCTGCCTTACCTCGGGGCTGTTCTTAACTTTTATAAGAAGAAGTTCGCGGATAACGGTCTCCTCCTTGTCAAGAACCTCTACTTCCTTAACGTCGTGGAGCTTCTTGAGCTGCTGGAAGATCTGGTTCTTGATCTCGGAGTTGCCGTGGAAAGCGATAGTGATCCTTGAGAATCCGCTTGATTCCGTTTCACCGACAGTAAGACTGTCGATGTTGAATCCGCGTCTTGTGAACATTCCCGATACTCTTGAGAGAACACCGGAAATGTTTGATACGAGAACTGAAATTACATACTGATCCATTATGCTCACCTCACTTGATCTCTGTGATAATATCGTCTATCGAACCGCCGGGCGGGAGCATAGGGAGAACGAACTCGTCGCAGTCAACCGCGCAGTCGATAACGAAAGTGCCGTTGTAAGCGAAAGCCTCCTTTGCAGCAGCCTCAAGCTCGTCTGTTGTGAAAGCTCTTGCGCTCTTTGCGCCGAAAGCCTCAGCAAGCTTTACAAAGTCTGTCTGACGGTTGAGTGTTGTGTTCGAGTAGTGCTTGTCAAAGAAAAGCGTCTGCCACTGGCGAACCATTCCGAGAACGCCGTTGTTCATGATCACGATAACGAGCGGAGTTCCCTGCGAAACTGCGGTAGCAAGTTCGTTGAGGTTCATGCCGAAGCTGCCGTCGCCCGTAAAGAGAACAGCGCGTTTGCCCGTGCCTGTAGCGCCGCCGATAGCTGCGCCCATGCCGAATCCCATTGTACCGAGACCGCCGCTTGTGAGGAAAGTTCTCGGCTTTTTAAGGGGATAGCGCTGAGCAGCCCACATCTGGTGCTGTCCGACATCGGTAGCGATGACCGTGTCGTCGTCTGCGTGTGCGCTTATGATATCAACGATATCAAAGGGAGTGAGCCTGTTTTCGGATCCAAGACCTGCATTGCCGCATTTTGCAGCACAGTTTGCACAGCTCTTTTCGTATGCAGATTCAAGAGCCTCCTGTGTTCTTCTGCTCTCCTCATCGCGTAGTTCCTGAATACGCTTGCTCCATTCGGGATGCTCGGTTTTCTCCACCATAGCGGTAAGGCGTTCGAGAGCGTCTGCGAGATCACCCTGTATTCCGAGCTGGACCGGAATATTCTTCTGGAGTTCTGCTCCGTCGATATCTATATGTATAAGCTTGAAATTCTTTGAGAATCTGTTCTTGTCGCCCGTAGCTCTGTCGGAGAAACGTGCTCCGAGAGCGATCACGAGGTCAGCCTCGTCCTCAGCAACGGAAGATGCATAGTGACCGTGCATACCCTGCATTCCGAGAAAACGCGGATTGTCCGAGGGAACAGCGGAAAGTCCCATAAGCGAGCAGCCCATAGGTGCGTCTATCTTGTCGGCAAGAGCCATGAGCTGTTCTGAAGCCTTGCCTGCGATGATTCCGCCGCCGAAGTAGAGATAAGGTCTCTGCGACTCTGCGATAAGCTTTGCAGCCTCCTCAAGCTTGCTTTCCTCAGCGAAAGTCATAGGCTCGGGGATAACGGGCTGCGGCTCGGGAGTGAACTCGCACTTTGCGACCTGAACGTCCTTGGGGATATCCACGAGGACAGGGCCGGGACGACCTGACTTAGCGATCTTGAAAGCCATTCTCAGAGTGTCCGCAAGCTCGTTTATGTCCTTGACAATGAAATTGTGCTTGGTGATAGGCATTGTCACACCGACAATGTCAACCTCCTGAAAGCTGTCCTTGCCGATGAGCGAGCAGGGAACATTTCCCGTTATAGCGACCATGGGGATCGAATCGAGGAATGCGGTAGCGATGCCCGTTACGAGATTGGTAGCGCCGGGGCCTGATGTTGCGATACACACGCCGACCTTGCCGGTAGCTCTTGCATAGCCGTCTGCGGCGTGAGAAGCGCCCTGTTCGTGGGCAGTGAGAATGTGATTGATCCTGTCGCGGCAGAGATAAAGCTCGTCAAACAGATTGATTACCTGACCGCCCGGATAACCGAAAACGGTGTCGCAGCCCTGTTCAATGAGAGTCTCTACAGCAATTTTTGCACCTGATATGTTCATAGCAACCTTCCTTATGTTATTATATAATAGTATACAAGCTGCCGGCAGCTCAAAAAACCTCCGGTATTCTGCTACCGGAGGTTTACACTTTTGCTTATATGATAAACTATTAATATCAAGCAAGAGAGCCATTCGGGCAGAATGAAGCGAGACTGTGATCAATGGTAATGACCACGCCTGTGATAATGACTATACCAATGTTTGTGTACAATGATTTCATCATAATCGCTCCTTACCGATACCTATAGCTACATTTTATCACTTCGTTATTACAAAATCAATAAGGAACGTCACATTTCTATTTAATTGTTCTGATCGCGGGGTTTTCCACCTGTAATTTTGTGGATTTTGCCGACTTATGCCTGCTTTGTGAGCATATTGTTTACTGCGCTGACGAGAGCCTTTATCGAGGACTTGATGATATCGGTGTCGATACCCGTTCCCCAGAAGCTTGCGCCGTTCTTATCCTGTATCTCAACGTAGGACACAGCCTTTGAAGCAGAGCCGATCTCAAGAGCGTGCTCTGAATAAGTGCAGAGGTTGTATTCGAGGTCTGTGCATGAGCGGATAGCGTTGCTTACTGCGTCGAGACGGCCGTTGCCGGTATTTGCCGCAAAAAGCTCCTTGCCGTTGAATACGACATTGATCTTTGCCTCGATATCGTCCTGCTGAACGAAATGAGCCTCGGTAACATTGAGGGGAGTCTTTATATCAACGTAATTGTTCTTGAATATCTCGTAAACCTCATCGGGGAGGAGTTCCTTGTGCTTGTGGTCGGAAACGCCCTTGACAAGGTAGCCCACGTCCTCGCGCATTTTCTTGGGGAGGTCGTAGCCGTAGCGCGTTTCGAGGATATATCCTATGCCGCCCTTGCCCGACTGGCTGTTGATACGGATAACGTCTGCCTCGTACTCTCTGCCGACATCTGTGGGATCGATAGGCAGATAGGGAACTGTCCAGTACTTAGTGTGACCTTCCTCACGCCACTTCATTCCCTTGGCAATAGCGTCCTGATGTGAACCGCTGAATGCTGCGAAAACGAGCTTGCCGCTGTAAGGCTGACGGTCGTTGACAGTCATTCTTGTAACGCGTGTGTAGAGTTCTGTGATCGACGGGATATCGCTGAAGTCCAGCTCGGGGTCAACGCCCTGAGAGTACATATTCATAGCAAGAGTGATTATGTCGACGTTACCTGTACGCTCGCCGTTGCCGAAAAGAGTTCCCTCGACACGGTCAGCGCCTGCGAGCAGACCCATTTCAGTATCCGCTACCGCGCAGCCGCGGTCGTTGTGCGGGTGGAGTGAAACTATCACGTTCTCGCGGCAGTTGAGGTTCTCGCACATATACTCGATCTGATTTGCGTAAACATGAGGCATTGAGTTCTGAACTGTAACAGGGAGGTTGATGATGACTTTGTCATCGGGAGTAGGCTGCCAAACGTCGATAACAGCGTTGCATATTTCGAGAGCGAACTCAGGCTCTGTGCCTGTGAAGCTTTCGGGCGAGTATTCAAATCTGAAATTGCCCTCGTACTTCTCGCGGTACTCCTTGCAGAGCTTTGCACCGGTAACAGCAATGTCGATTATCTCCTGCTTGCTCTTGCGGAAAACCTGTTCACGCTGAGCGACTGATGTCGAGTTGTAGAGGTGGACGATAGCGTTCTTGCAGCCCTTGAGCGCGTCAAAGGTTTTCTTGATGATGTGCTCGCGCGACTGTGTGAGTACCTGTATCGTTACATCGTCAGGGATAAGTCCCTCCTCGATGAGGGTGCGGCAGAAGTCGTATTCCGTCTCGGAAGCCGCGGGGAAGCCGATCTCTATCTCCTTAAAGCCGATATCAACGAGCTTTTTGAAGAATTCGAGCTTTTCGCCGAGGCTCATGGGAATGATAAGCGCCTGATTGCCGTCTCTCAGGTCAACGCTGCACCAGATAGGAGCCTTGTCCACATAGTTTTTCTGAGTCCATTTCATAGAAGTTTTCGGTGCAGGGAAAAATTGCTTAGTGTACTTGTTTACGTTTTTCATAAAAATTCCTCCGATAATCAAGATTTGCCATAGAGGGCAACAAAAAAGTCTCCCCCATGCATTGCATGGAAGAGACGAAGATCCAATATAACTCCGTGGTACCACTCTTCTTGGCGTATTGAAAATACACCCACTCATCCGCGTCCTGTTAACGCATATCTCTGTAACGGGAGAACCCGTTCAAGCCTAATTGCTGTAACGCAGATGAACCGCGCTGACTTTCAGCCGACTGCTCAGGGAGGAGTTATGACCCGAATCGATATGCTGTCTTTCACCGACCGACAGCTCTCTGTGTAAAGCTCAACGGGCTTTGTTTCCCTTCATTGCATTTATTGACTTTATTATATACTCCTTTTTATGATTTGTCAAGGTATTTTTCCAAAAAAATGTGTATGTTTTGTTAAGGCAATACCGCACAGAGCTTGTGCTGAAGATGCGCTGTCAGATTTTTCGTCAGATTGTATAGAAATTCCGCAGGCATACTATCGTATGTCAAGGGATTTCTGTGCAAGATGACGGAAAATATGCAAGCAGATTCAGTGCAAAGCCGTCAGGCGGGCTTTGTGCGGTGTTGCCTTAAGAGCCTGTCCGGCATATTTTCCGCACGTCTTTTCGGGCATAAAAAGACATTTAAAAGGCTTTAAGACGATGTCGGGTAGTATATCTGTCGTATGACGGGAAATGAACCTGATGAATAGGTCGAAATCTGGCGTGTGAGCTGTGTATTGACTGAAAAACAGGTATTATCCGTAACACGCTTACGAAGCTCATACTGGAAAAAACCGTGAGAACGGATATCATCATCATTTCCGGTGCTGTCGCTTTCATACTGAGTAACAGGTATTTCCTGAGTATCAGTCAGCTTGAAGATCAGTCCGAGCGGTGGTATTACATAGTAAACAGCGGAATAGGCAGAAAAATCGTAAGATGCCTCGCTGAGTATCACTCCGTCACCGCAATGGACAATATTACTTCCGTATTCTGTTGTATCGAGTATGTAGTGTTCACGCTTTTCGACATCATAATAGTGTATCTTGGAATTGTAATCGTCCGAAACCATTATTATGAAACAGCTGTCGTCGGCATAGCAGAGATCACCTGAACGCAGATCTGTACCGATCTGATAATTTTCTGTGATAACGTCAAGCTTGTGCGAATCCTCATTTTTTTCAAGGCGATAATCAGTAGTTCCCGTTGCAAGTATGAAATCTACCTCTGCTTGTGAACTGCATGAGTAGAGGGGAGTTATCCGATAAGTCTGTGGATCTATAAGCGATATGTTGTATTGAGGATCATCATTGCCCTCGTCAGGTGATCCTATTATGTACAGTCCGTTACCGCTTGCTGTAAAGAAGAAATTTTCTGATGAGTATGCTATGGTCTCCTGCGAAGTTTCAAGGTCAACTGCATGGAGGGTGTATACCGACGAGTAGTCACTCGATTCCGTGTACCATAGTTTCCCGTCCTCAAAACAGGAAGTATTCAGCTCGGCACCGTGTTCTGTTGAAGAATGACTGTAAATTTCAATAAGCTCCTGAGTCGGGATATCATAGGTGAAAATTGACCATTCATGAGAATCATAATTCCCCGCGAATTCATAGTTTACAACAAGATAAACCGTATTTCCTTCAACGTCATAGTTTGCGGCATATCCTTTATGAGACTCATATACATCATCTGATAATTCATTCACTGAGTCGTATCCGGTTGTATGGTAGTAGTATTGTCTATCGAGGGGATGATACTTCTGATAATCATGATCCTTTGCACAGGCGCAGACTTTTTCCCCAAAATCAAGTTCGCCAATGTCAATGCTGCCGAATGAAACAGGCGGCTCGTCCTCCGAGAACGTGGGCGTAACGTTTATAGTTGAGAAATCTTCGTCGTTAAGCGTGATAAACGGCGTTTCAAGAACTGCCTCCTCCCACACGGAGTCTTTATCGGATTTTTTGTCGGAACAGGAAAAAGCTCCGATCGTCATAGCAAGAGTTGTTAAAATACAAAGTAATTTTTTCATTGTTATCTCCTCATTTGAAAATATAAAGATATCTTTCACTATTTGAATCGTAATCATTCGATGGCGTGGACAATGAGAGCAGCATTGTACCGTTTGAGTTGTTCATATCCCATATAAAGCAATTGCTTCCCATAGTTATCGGAAATGTCATTCCGGTCTCGGGAAAAATGCAGTATACGGACTTTTCCTCATTGTAATAGTCGAGTACTTTAGCAGCAATGACACAGCCGTTCACATAGCAGAATGAATCCCCGAGAGATGTTATATCAAGGGTATAATGCTCGCCTTTTTCAAGGTCAAGGCTGTGAAGCTCGGTCTTGTTGTTGCCTATGTAATCCGTGCCGATCGACACGATAAAAATAAGCTTTTCGGGCGAGGCATAGATAATCTGAGGATTTGTCACACCGGACGGAATGCGCCAGTAATCGCTTACTATGTCATATTTGCGCGAGCCCTCCGGCTTTTCTCTCCACGCGTCTACGGCGGTAACGTTGAATTCAAGGGTATCTGTGAGGAATCCTTCGTAATAGCTGTTCCCTTGCGTGGGACAGTTCTCACGAAGGATATTTACCTGCCCGCTGTCTCTGTCGTATTCGAGGAAGTTTTCCGTAGACGTATTTGTGACGGAATCTGTGCATTCCAGAAATATAACGCGATTGCTTTCGCTTTCGTAGAACTGCATATTTTTGCTGCTGGAGTAAATATCACGGAACTGCTCTGATCCACGTTCAATTTTTGCAAAAGTACGGCACGCCGTATCGGCATATATCACATAGACATCGCCGTCAGTCGCCATAATGTCTGTTATATACTGCTCATTGTCCGCGTCCGAAAGGTGGTAAAGTTCAGAGGTTTCGGCAGATTCGGGCGAGTAGCTGAAAATCGCGAACTCATGACAGCCCGCTGCACAGTTTATATCATAGTTTACCACAAAATACAGCATATTGCCGTCAGTGCAGTAATATTCTGCTATACCGCGGTATGATTCGGGAGGTTGTGCGGTATCATGTATGCAATTGGCTGTGCATGACGGAATACACTCGCCGAAATCAATGGAATCAATATTCAGGTCTGTCAGCGAGATCGGGAGTTCGCCGTCAGTTATTGAGAGATTAACGGTTATCTCTTTGAATCTTGTGTCAGTGCAGTCGATAAACGGCTTTTCAGTAATTGTCTCCTCGGCGATGGTATCGGTTTTGGAATCTTTTTTGCTTTCTGAGCAGGATAATGCCGCGCAGCTCATACATAATGCGAGTAAAATACAAAATAATTTTTTCATACAGACCTCCTTTGGCAGATGTTTTTACAGCTGCTATATATAAGTGATTTGAGCGTGGTAAAATGACGAAGAAATTTCATGTTAAATGAAAAATATTTTTCACATCCAAGATATAGTAATTATAAGGCAATATCACAAAAATATCAATAGTTGTGTTTTGCATGGCGTTTCCCCACACCCCTTCAGGAGCCCATTTCTGCGCTTTGTGCGGTATTGCCCTTGATTTATTATGAGATACATGGTATAATCATAATAGGAAAATTTGCGCTTGGACGCGAAGAAAAGGAGAATATTAAAATGAGCGGAAACTATAACAGCTATGAAAGCCCATTCTGTACAAGATATGCAAGCGAGGAAATGCAGTATATTTTCTCGGCTGATAAGAAATTCACAACATGGAGAAAACTCTGGGTCGCTCTTGCAAGAGCTGAAATGAAACTCGGACTGCCTGTTACCGAGGCTCAGGTAAAGCAGCTTGAGGAGCACATAAACGACATCGACTATGACATGGCAGAGGCACGCGAAAAGGAAGTCCGCCACGACGTTATGGCTCATGTTTATACATACGGCAAGGCTTGTCCCGATGCAGCAGGCATTATCCACCTCGGAGCAACTTCGTGCTATGTAGGCGACAACACCGACGTTATCATCATGCGCGACGCTTTACAGGTAGTACGCAGAAAGCTCATCAACGTAATGAACAACCTTGCAAAGTTTGCAAAGGAATACAAGGATATGCCCTGCATGGCTTACACACATCTCCAGCCTGCACAGCCCACAACTGTAGGCAAGAGAGCAACTCTCTGGCTCAACGAACTCCTCATGGACTTTGAGGAACTTGAGTACCGCATTGCAAACCTCAAACTCCTCGGCTCTAAGGGAACAACGGGCACACAGGCTTCATTCATGGAGCTTTTCGAGGGCGATACAGACAAGATAAAGAAGCTTGAGCAGATGATTGCCGAGGAAATGGGATTTGACAGCGTAGTTCCCGTTTCGGGTCAGACATATTCGAGAAAGGCTGACTGGCAGGTTCTTTCCGTTCTCAGCGGTATCGCGCAGTCGTGCAGCAAGTTCTCAAACGACCTCAGGATCCTCCAGAGCTTTGAGGAAATGGAAGAACCGCGCGAAAAGTCACAGATCGGCTCGTCCGCAATGGCATACAAGCGCAACCCCATGCGCTGCGAGAGGATCACATCGCTCTCACGCTATGTGATGATAGACGTTCTCAACCCTGCATTCACATCGGGAACACAGTGGTTCGAGAGAACTCTCGATGATTCGGCAAACAAGCGTATTTCTGTGGCAGAGGCTTTCCTCGGAGTTGATGCTATCCTGAACATCATGATGAACGTTACGGACGGCATGGTGGTTTATCCCGAAATGGTTCGCCGCCGTCTCATGGCAAAGCTTCCCTTCATGGCAACTGAAAATATCATGATGGACGCTGTAAAGAAGGGCGGAAACCGTCAGGATCTCCACGAGCGTATCCGTGAGTACTCCATGCAGGCAGCTATCGCAATAAAGTCCGGCAAGGACAATCCGCTCTGCGAGCTTATCGTAAACGATCCGATGTTCATGATAACTCAGGAGGAGCTTGACGCTGTTCTCAAGCCTGAAAACTATGTCGGCAGAAGTCCTCAGCAGGTGGAGGAATTCCTCAGCGAGTGCATCAACCCCATACTTGAGGCTAACAAGGACATTCTCGGCGAGAATTTCGAGATGAAGAACTGATTTTCCGATCAGGATGGAGATATTGTGAATAAAGCAGTCAGAATAGGGGAAATAGTACTTGGAGCAATACTTGCGGCGGCGCTGGTGATATTTATATTTTTTCCGGGGCTGCCGACGTATGCTTATGTAAAATTCAAGTACAAAAACATAGACAAGACCGCAGGAAGATTCGAGACGGCGGCGGTATCGGACGACTACGCTGAACACACCATAAACGGCGTTACGCTGAAAGCGCCGCAGTCATATGTGCAGGAAAACAGTACTTCATCAGCGCTCAAAAGCGAAAAGGGCACTATAATGGTGATAAGGAACAGCGCGGACGATCTGAAGAAGGCGAAGGAAATGCTCGGCGAATACGATCCGTGGGACGGCTATAAATACAGCGAAAGCGATTACAGGAGCTACTTTGACGCGGCAGGCTCTCCTTATCCGTTTGACGCGGACGGGTGCAGGGACGTGCTGTGGTACTACAGAACAAAGCTTAGATCAAGCGACTGCATTAAGCTGCGCGGAAAAGATCTTGCTGTTTTCCGCGAATTTGCCGGTAACAAGGATATTTCAATGAAAATTGAGGATACATGGCTTCTGGAAATGGACGGAGCGACAGCTTATGTCTGCCATATGAACGATCGTGACACTGACGAAGTGAAAATCGGCTATTCAGATTTATGGACTGTGACCATATATCCTGACGGTGCGGATCATGAATATTTTGTCATGCTGAGAGACCTCAGGGAGGAAACGGCAAAGCAGGTCATCAGCTCGGTCAGAATAGACTGAGCAGTCGCACCTGACGAAAACGCTTATCCCACGCAGGCTGTATGCAGGAGGAAACAATGAAAAAGGAATTTTTAGAGGCAGGAAAAATAGTAACAACTCATGGCATACGCGGTGAGGTAAAAATAATGCCGTACACGGATACGGCAGAGCTCCTTTGCGAATTTGACAGGCTTTTCATGGGCAGATCGCACGAGGAGATATACATTGAGCGTTCAAGAGTGTTCAAAAATACGGTCATCGCCAAGATCGAGGGTGTAGATACTCCCGAGGCGGCGGAGAAACTCCGCAACAAGATCCTCTATATGCACAGGGACGACCTTGAACTGGACGAGGATACCTATTATATAAGCGATCTCATCGGACTTGAAGTCAGAGACGCTGATTCGGACGAAGTTTACGGCAAAATTGACGATGTTCTGCAAACAGGCGCAAATGATGTTTATGTTGTCAAGGGTGCGGACAGGGAGTATCTCGTCCCTGCAATTGCCGATGTTGTGGTATCGACCGACATTGACGGCGGGATCATGACGATACGTCCTCTCGACGGACTTTTTGACTGAGGAGAGACGGATGAAGATAGAGATAGCTACATTATTTCCCGAAATGTGCGAAGCCGTTCTCGGCGAGAGCATAGTCGGCAGGGCGAGAAAAGCAGGCAAGATAGACGTTCATTGCCGTCAGATACGCGAGTATACTCAGGACAAGCACCGCCGCGTGGACGATACTCCCTATGGCGGAGGGATGGGCATGGTCATGCAGTGCGAGCCGATATACAACTGCTACAAGGCGGTTTGTGAAGAAATCGGGGCTGAGCCGCATACAATATATATGTCACCGAAAGGAAAAGTGCTTAGTCAGGCGCGCGTGGCGGAGCTTTCAAAGCTTGACAATATCCTCATTATCTGCGGACACTACGAGGGCGTAGACCAGCGCGTGATCGACAAGATAGTTGACGAGGAGATCTCGATAGGGGACTATGTACTCACGGGCGGTGAACTTCCCGCTTGTGTGCTTACGGACGCTGTTGCAAGAATGTGTCCGGGAGTCCTCTCCGACGAGGTGTGCTTTACTGACGAGAGCATTTACAGCGGACTTCTTGAGTATCCGCACTATACCCGCCCCGAGATCTGGGAGGGAGAGGCGGTTCCGCCGGTGCTTCTTTCGGGACATCACAAGAACATCGAACAATGGCGGCACGAGCAGAGCCTTAAAATAACGGCAGAGCGCCGCCCCGATCTTTTTGAAAAATATCCGCACGAGGAGACTGACCTAAAAAAGCGGAAAGCGGACAAATCCTAATTGCCAATAAACGCAAAGTATAGTATTAAAACTTTATTCCGTTTAGAAGAGTTACACATAATAAAATGTTGGATATTGTGTAAACTGCACAATGAAACTTAACAATTATTTGTAGTGATAATTAACAAGCAAACGGAAAAATTAGACCTCACATTTAATCTAAATGTAGAAATTAATGAAAACCAAGGGTTTAAAGCCAAAAATCCGTTGACTATGAAAAAATTTGACTGTATAATTATAACCAGCAAGTGGAATATATTTGCAATGTACCGCTGCCCGTTCGACAGAGGCGCGGACAAAGAGAATAGGAGAGTTGTATATGTTTGTCAGAGAAGTAATGGTTAAGAATCAGGTTGGACTTCACGCAAGACCTGCAACCTTCTTTATTCAGAAGGCTAATGAATTTAAGTCATCTATCTGGATTGAAAAAGAAGAGCGCAGAGTAAATGCAAAGAGCTTACTCGGTATTCTTTCACTCGGTATTGTAGGTGGTACAAACATTAAGGTTATCGCTGATGGTGCTGACGAAAAGGCGGCTGTTGATGCTCTTATCGAGCTCGTAGACAGCGGTTTCAGCGAGGAGAGCAGATAATCATTAAAATCATGGGGCGTTACTGTAATGGTAACGCCCGATTTTGTTAGAACCTGTCCGCGCAGGAGAAATGTGCGGACAGGTTCTTGAAATTCGTCTTTAATTACATCAGCGATATCATGCGGTCAGTTTTCGAGAGTTTCAGCCATGTTTTCGGCGAATATCGCGTAACCCGTGGTCGGGTCGGATACGAAAACGTGAGTTACTGCGCCCACGAGTTTGCCGTTCTGGATTATCGGGCTGCCGCTCATGCCCTGAATTATACCGCCGGTTTTTTCTATAAGCTCCTTGTCGGTTATGCGGATGACCATGTTTTTAGTGGAATCTGAGCCTGTGTAATCAATGCTTTCGATCTCGGCGGAGTATTTTTTAGGCGTACTGCCGTCGATCGTGCTGTAGATCTCAGCCTTTCCGGTCTTTACCTCCTGCCTGTAGGCAAGCGGAAATTCCTCACAGCCGCAGCAGAGTTCGTTTACCGCGTCTGCCGTGAGAACGCCGAAAATTCCGCATTTATTGTTGCAGTTCAGCAGTCCGTAGGAGCTGTCTGCGGTGAAATCGCCCCTCAGTTCGCCGGGGATACCGCGCCGTCCCTTTGCAGCGGAGGTTATCTCAACGGGAACTGCCTCTCCGCTGTGGAGCGGAACAAGTTCGCCCGTGTCTCCGTCGCAGATAGGGTGACCGAGACCTGCGAATTCGCCCGTTTCCTTGTTGATAAAGGTCATTGTTCCTATGCCTGCGATACTGTCGCGGACCCACATTCCGCCGCGCCATTTTCCGCTCGTTTTGGAACAGACAGGAGTAAGTTCGGCTGTGAATTCGCTGCCGTCGCGCACGACCGAGAGAGTAATGCTCTTGCCGCCGCCCGAACTTATCACGCGCTGGAGACTGCTGTTTGAAGTCAGTTCCTCGCCGTTCGCCGTTCGGATAACGTCACCAACGCGGATCCCCGATTTTTCGGCAGGACAAATCTTTTCGCCGCTTTCGGTCTCCACTTCGCTGAGACCCGTGACCATGACGCCCTCCATGAGAAGTTTTATGCCGAAAGGCTTGCCTCCCACCACAAATACGGGAGCTTCTGCCTCCTGAACAGAAACGTTCTTCACGGGAACAGCTCCGAGGAGAGAAAGCGTGACGCGGCTTTCATCGCCGTTTACAGCACTTGCCTGCACTGTGTCCGTGACAGCCGAGGAGCAGCTTAGTTCGGGATACTGCGCTATCTCAAGATCTGACGCAGAATCCGCTCTGAAACTGTCCGGCAGAATCGCGGAATAGTGCTGAGCCGTGCCGAATAAACCTAACATAGCCGCAGATAATACTACGGCAGCGGTTTTTCGTAATTTGTTTTTAAAGTGCATTTAAAATTCCTTTCTGCGGAAAAAATTTCCTGCAAAGGCTTTGTGAGATAATGCTTTTGTATCGTCCTTCGTTCGGACGATATTCCGGCAGCACCGTGAAAAGCCTGAAAAGCTGACTGACGGCGCGATGCTGCCTTTACTATTATATTAAGCTTTCGGACGAATATGATTGAGAAGTTGTGCCGAAAATGCCAAAAAGTTTGAAAGAGGTGTAAAATGAAAAAAAACGGTAAAAAAAACTCGCAAAAGCACCCTCTGCTGACCGCAGCCAAGGTCGTAACGATCGTGCTTGCGGCGTGGTTTTCATGCGCAATGCCCGTCCTTTCGGGCGCGGGACTTATCTATAACCGCGGGAGCTACGGCGCTGAACTCACGAGGGTAGGAGTTTTCCTGATAGCGGCAGGAGTCGTGATGAGCCTTGGCGCGGTTTTGTGCCTTTTCAGAAAAAATCTTGCGAATGTGGCTGCCGTGATACTTTCCTGCGGCGGATTCGCGCTGTGCATGACAATGCTGCATAAGCTTGCTCTCCACGCCGATAAAAGCGGCTGGTCGGACAAATACACCATGGCTCCGATAAGCGATATGTATCGTTCGAGGCTTATCCCGAGCATTATCCCGACCGTGCTTGTGATATTTGTGGCAGTGGCTCAGCTTCTTTCGCTTGAGCTTAAAGAAGAACGCCGCGAGCGCAGAAAGCTTAAAAAGGATAAGGAAAATGCGCCCGCACCGTCGGTTCTCGGCGATGACGAGTGATACATAAACATATTTGACCGCAGATTTTTCCACAATGTTGAAAACTGCGGCTTTGAGGCGGAGCAAAGTATCCGCCATTTGTCTTTATGACATAATATAACCGTGGGCAACAACCGTTTTTCGGCGCATTTACGGAATATTCCGCAAATGTATTGACATTGGTGGCATAATTTGCTATAATTAACCCTGTATTGAGGCTTTTGGCTCAGTATAAAGGCAATACAGCACAAAGCGTGTCCGAATGCGTCTCTGCGCGGTTTTGCCTGAAGAAAGACAGAAGGAGACCTTTTCGCCCCCTTGCGGAGGGAGAAAGAATATGATAAGTAAAAAAGACAGATATAAAAGATTTATATCCTTCATTTCCGCTCTCGTACTTCTCGGACTTTTAGTCGGCATCTTCGCCTATTTCTGGTATAAATACTACAGTGATTCGATCGTCCTGCCGTACTATCGGCGAGGCAACTGGGTTCTCATCGGCATTTATTTTCTGATGATATGGCTGTTCCTCAAGGCTTACGGCGGACTGAAACTCGGCTACCTCAAAAAGACGGATATGCTGTATTCTCAGATAATATCCATGATATGCGCGAACGCCGTGACATATTTCCTGATAAGCCTTATCGGACGAAAATTCCTGTCCGTTGCGCCTATCCTCATTATGAGCTGTGTGGATTTTGCCTTTATAAGCATCTGGACGCTTCTGATGGGCAAGCTTTATTTTCTCATTTATCCGCCGAGAAAGCTCGTTATCCTCTACGGAAGCCGTCAGGCGGCGGCTCTCGTTCTGAAAATGAGTCAGCGCGTGGATAAGTATATGATATGCGAATCCGTAAGCGTTCATGAGTCCACCGAAAAGGTACGCGAGCTGATACAAAAGTACGAAGGCGTTATAATCTGCGATATACCTGCGGAAATGAGAAACGATTACCTCAAGTTCTGCTTTGAGAATTCGATAAGAGCGTATATCGCACCCAAAATTTCAGATATTATCATCAGAGGCGCGGACGATATCCGGCTTTTCGATACTCCGCTCCTGCTTTGCCGCAATTACGGTCTTGATTTTGAGCAGAGACTTTTCAAGAGAACTTTTGACATAGTATTTTCGCTGGTGGCTCTCGTTCCTGCCCTGCCGTTCATGCTTGTTTCGGCGATCGCCATCAAGCTCTATGACGGCGGTCCGGTTCTGTACAAGCAGGTAAGACTTACCACAAACGGAAGAAGATTTTATGTTTACAAGTTCCGCAGCATGATCGTTGACGCGGAGAAAAACGGAGTTCCGCAGCTTTGCACGGATGAGGACAGCAGAATAACCCCTGTCGGAAGATTCCTCAGAAAGTGCCGTCTGGACGAGCTACCGCAGCTTTTCAATATCCTGAAAGGCGATATGTCCGTTGTAGGACCTCGTCCCGAGAGACCCGAGCTTACCGAGCAGTACAAGAAGGAAATGCCCGAGTTCGAGTTCCGCCTTAAAGTCAAGGCAGGTCTTACAGGCTATGCACAGGTAACGGGTGTCTACGATACCTCACCTTACGACAAGCTGAAAATGGATCTCATGTACATCGAGAATTACTCGGCGCGCATGGATCTTCAGATAATACTTATGACACTTAAAACCATGCTCTTTCCCGGCAAGACCAATGCCGAAACGGAGGAGGGCGTTCTGCCCTGTGAGCATCAAACTGATAAAGAGGAGAATGACAGATGAAGATAACAGCAGTCATTATGGCAGGCGGCAGAGGCGAACGCTTCTGGCCCAAGAGCAGAAATAACCGTCCCAAGCAGTTCCTTTCGCTTACTTCTGACGGAGAAACAATGATCCAGAAAACCGTGAAGAGACTCAGTCCGCTCGTGAGCGCGGAGGATATCTTCATTGTTACAAATGCAGCTTACGCTGATCTCGTGAACGACCAGCTCCCAGATGTTCCGAGAGAGAACATACTCTGTGAGCCTTGTGCGAGAAATACCGCTCCCTGCATTGCTTTTGCAGCAGCGATAATACAGAAGAAGTACGGCGACGCTATGATGCTCGTGCTCCCCTCGGATCACCTCATAGGCTATGAGAATATCTACATCAAGACCCTTCAGACAGCTATCAGGACTGCCGAGGAGGGAAACAATCTGGTAACTATCGGTATCACTCCCGCATATCCCGAAACAGGCTACGGCTACATCAATTTCGGCAAGGAGGCAGGCGATGCCTACGAGGTTGAGCGCTTTGTTGAAAAGCCCGACCTTCCGACTGCAAAGAAGTATCTCGCTTCGGGCAAGTATCTCTGGAACAGCGGTATGTTCGTATGGAAGGCTTCGGCTATCATGTACAACATGAAGCAGTTCATGCCCGAGATACATGACGGCGCTGTCCGTATCGGCGACAGCTACGGCACGGATTCCTACGAGGAGACCCTCATCAAGGAATTTACCGCTTTCACGAGCGAATCCGTAGACTTCGGCATTATGGAAAAGGCATCGGATATCTACACTATCCCCGGAAGCTTCGGCTGGGACGACGTAGGAAGCTGGCTTGCTGTTGAGCGTATCAACGAGACCGACGACAAGAAGAACTATTTCGACGGTGATGTTATCGCAGTTGACTCCGAGCGCACAACAGTCTGCGGCGGAAAGCGTCTCGTTGCGGCGATCGGCACAAGAGACATCGTTATCGTTGACACGGACGATGTGCTCCTCGTATGCTCAAAGAACAATACACAGGACGTTAAAAAGGTTATTGCTCAGCTCAAAGAGCACGGCAGAAACGACCTTGTTTAATATAATCAAATTTAAATATGTATTTCACGCTTTTGCTATGCGCGGAGTATAAAACTCAGATAATCTGAAAAGGAGTAAAATTATGAAAAACGCACTCATTACAGGCATTACAGGTCAGGACGGCTCATACCTTGCAGAGCTGCTCCTCGAAAAGGGCTATAACGTTTACGGTATCTGGAGAAGAAAGGCAACTGTTGACTACGGCAATATTGCTCACCTCAAGGACAAGGTTCACCTCATCTACGCAGATATGACCGACCCCGTTTCACTTGTTTCCGCTATGAAGATCTCACAGGCTGACGAAGTTTACAACCTCGCTGCACAGTCCTTCGTTGCAACAAGCTGGGACACACCTCTCGGAACTGCTGATATCGACGCTATCGGCGTTACAAATATGCTTGAGGCTATCAGGATCGTAAAGCCTGAGTGCCGTTTCTATCAGGCTTCAACATCTGAGATGTTCGGTCTCGTACAGGCTATCCCCCAGTGTGAGACAACTCCTTTCTATCCCAGAAGCCCGTACGGCGTAGCTAAGCTTTACGGTCACTGGATCACAAAGAACTACCGCGAGAGCTACAATATGTTCGCTTGCTCCGGTATCCTTTTCAACCACGAGTCCGAGAGACGCGGCATTGAGTTCGTAACAAGAAAGATCACAGACGCTGTTGCAAGGATCAAGCTTGGCGTTCAGGATCATGTAGAGCTTGGAAACATGGATTCAAAGCGTGACTGGGGTCACTCAAAGGATTATGTCCGCGCTATGTGGCTCATGCTCCAGCAGGATACTCCCGATGATTACGTTATTGCTACAAACGAGACAAGAACTGTAAGAGAGTTCGTTGAGACTGCATTCAAGCACGTTGGCATTGACGTTGAGTGGCAGGGAGAAGGCGTTGACGAGATCGGTATCGACAAGGCTACAGGCAAGACGATCGTTAAGGTAAACAAGAAGTTCTTCCGTCCTGCTGAAGTTGACATTCTCCTCGGAAACCCTGCAAAGGCAGAGGAAAAGCTCGGCTGGAAGCGCGAGATCAGCTTCTCAGAGCTTGTTGAGAGAATGGTTAAGAATGATCTTGAGCTTGTTAAGAACGAGATCAAGGTCAAGGAAATTTTAGGCTAAGATATACTCATAGGGCGGACGTAAGTCCGCCCGTGCATTATTGTGGATACAGAGTTTGACCAATAAAGAAAAAGGGAGACTGTCGGAATGAGAATAACCTTTGATGCTGTGCCGCTGTGCAGCGAGAAGATAACGGGCATAGGCTGGTGCGAGGTCGGTCAGACCAACGCTCTGGCAAAGCTTCACCCCGAGGACAGATACGAATACAGCTTTTTTACGAGCGGCGATGATTCGCGCACAGAACGCGTAAGGTCGCTTGCCGCGAAAAACATAGGCATCAACAGCTCGTCGTTTTCGGGTTATCTTTACCGTGCGGCAAGCACGTTCCTGCCCGTGCCGTACTCGTTTTTCTTCGGAAGAAAGTCTGACGTTACCCACTTTTTCAACTACATCGTGCCTCCGTTCGTAAGCGGAAAAAAGGTAGTTACCGTCCATGACATGGTCTACAAGGCGTTTCCCGATACGGTTCGCGGACGCACAAAATTCATGCTCAATATGGGACTTAAACGCTCCATGAGGCGCGCGGATATCATTGTCACCGACTCGGAGTTTTCCAAGGAGGAGATACTGAAATATTTCCCCCAGCACAAGCGTAAGATAAGGGTAGTGCCGTGCGGTGTTGACCTTGAACGCTTTAAGCCGTGCACCGATCTGGAGCGCATTTCCAAAGTGAAAAGCTCCCTCGGCATTGAGGGCGACTATTTCCTCTATGTGGGAACTATCGAGCCGCGAAAGAATCTTCGCCGCCTTATTGCCGCTTATGCTGCTTTTGTGAAAAAGGTGGGCGAAAACTCGCCGAAGCTTGTGCTTGCAGGCGGAAAAGGCTGGCTTGACGGAGAGATATACGCGAGTGTCCGGAAACTCGGGCTTGAGGGAAAGGTTCTTTTTACCGAGTATGTTCCTGCCGGGGATATGACTCCGCTGATGTGCGGAGCGTTGGCATTTGTTTTCCCGTCGCTTTATGAGGGATTCGGAATGCCGCCGCTTGAGGCTATGGCCTGCGGTGCTCCCGTCCTGACGACAAACGCGGCCTCGCTCCCCGAAGTTGTGGGGGACTGCGCTGTCATTTGTGACGCTTATTCCGTAAAGAGCATAGCTCAGGGACTTTACCGCCTTTATTCGGACAAAGATCTCCGCGCGCAGCTCAGCCGAAAGGGCATTGAGCGCGCCAAAGGCTTTACATGGGAGCGCTCGGCGCAGATGCTCCACGATATCTACAGGGAGTTGGTGTAATGGGCAGAAAACTCCGCATTTTAGAGGTAAACAAGGCTTATTTTCCGCACGTTGGCGGGATCGAGACTCTTGTCGAGCAGTATTCGCGCGAACTCGGAAATATCAGTTCGGTCAGCGTGAAAACGCTGGTCTGCTGTGACGGAAGGGGCGGAACGGTTCGCGAGAGGCTCAACGGCGTTGACCTTACGCGCGCAGGAAGTCTTGGAACTTATTTTTCATGTCCGCTGTCGCTTTCGTTTCTGCGGCTGTTCCGAAAAATGGCTGCCAAAGCCGATGTTGTGCATATCCATGTGCCGTTCCCTCTTGCCGATCTTGCACTTTTGCTGTCGGGATACAAGGGGAGAGTCGTGGTTTCGTGGCACAGCGATGTCGTAAATCAGAAGAAACTTCTGCTCTTTTACAAGCCGCTCATGAAGTATCTGCTCAGGCGCGCGGACTGTATCATCACCGCGACCGAGGGACACATTAACGGTTCGGATTATCTTCCGCCGTTTCGCGAAAAATGCCGCGTAGTGCCGTATGGGATAACCATGCAGGAGTACCTTTCCGCCGAGCGAAAGCCCTTTCTTACGGAAAAACTCAGCGACAAGAGCGCGGTCAAGGTTTTCTTTACTGGCAGACTGGTCTATTACAAGGGCGCAGACTTGCTGCTGAAAGCGTTCCGCAGGGTAAAAAACTGCGAGCTTTTCATTGCGGGCACAGGAGTTCTGGAGCAGCAGCTAAAAGACTATGCAAGGGCAAAGGGACTTGACGGGAAAGTGCATTTTCTCGGATTTCTGCCCGATGAGCAGTTAAAACAGGCTTATGCGGACTGTGATATTTTCGTGCTCCCCTCAACCGTTAAGAGCGAGGCGTTCGGTATTGTCCAGCTTGAAGCAATGGTCTACGGCAAGCCTGTAATAAACACAAACCTTGCCTCGGGAGTACCTTGCGTCAGTCTTGACGGAGTTACGGGCATAACCGTTCCGCCGAGTGACGAAAAGGCTCTTGCAGCGGCAATAAACAAACTCGCGCAGGACAGCGCGCTCCGCGGAGAGTACGGCAGGAATGCCGAAAAACGCGTCAGAGAGCAGTTCAGCGAGGAAAATGTGATAAAGAGACTATACTCAGTTTTAACCGAAGGAGTGAATATATGAAGGCTTTGATAATAGGCGCAGCCGGATTTGTCGGCGGATACCTCATAAACGAGCTGAGATCCGCAGGCTGGGAGGTCTGTGCGACCTGCCTTGCAAACGAGAAGATCGACGAGGAGTGCAGCGTCCGTGTCCTTGATATTATGGACAGGGCGGCAACGGAGCAGCTTATCGCGCAGGAAGCTCCCGATGTTATTTATCATCTTGCGGCGCAGAGCTCGGTCTCGGTCTCGTGGAAAAGACCGCAGCTCACCGCAGAGATAAACGTGGTAGGCTCTATCAACGTGCTTGAAGCTGTGCGTGGCTGTGAGAAGAAGATAAGGCTCATTCTCATAGGCTCAGGCGAGGAGTACGGATTTATCCGCGAGGGAGCCTGTCCGCTCTCCGAGGAAGAACCGCTCCGTCCCGGAAACATCTACGCCGCAACAAAGGCTTGTCAGGGAATGCTTGGTGAGATCTATGCGCGCGCGTACAAAATGGATATTATAATGGTAAGAGCGTTCAATCATTCAGGTCCTAAGCAGGCTCCGCTGTTTGTTATTTCCGATTTCTGCTCGCAGATAGCGAAACTCGAAAAACAGGACGGCACGGCGGAAATGTCTGTCGGAAATCTCTCGGCAAGGAGAGACTTTACCGACGTGAGGGACGTTGTGCGCGCATACCGTCTCCTTGCCGAAAAGGGCGTAAGCGGCAGGACTTACAATGTCGGACGCGGCAAGGCTGTACCGATACAGTATATTCTCGATACCGCGCTTTCAATGGCGCACAAACAAATTGAGGTAAAGCAGGATCCGGCACGAATGAGAGCCTCGGATATTCCCGTTATCGAGCCTGATGTATCGCTCATAAACCGCGATACCGGCTGGAAGGCTGAGATATCCATGGAGCAGACTATCGGCGATATGCTAGACTACTGGCGCGGACAGGAAAACTCCTGACCGCGGTCAACTATCTGAACGGAGGTAAAGGCAATGGCTGAAAAAAAGCTTACAAATGAACTTATGCGCACCTTTGACGGGCATGGAAAAATAGGCGCGTTCAAGGCGGGCGAAAAGCTTACCGAATACGGTCAGCGGCAGAATGAGGCAAACGAAGCCCTCGCAGGAAATGTCAACTCGCTGATAAAGCGTGTGTGCGCTCTTGAAGACCAGCAGGAAAAGAACACCGAGATTATCAAAAAGCTTGCCATAGAGCTTGCTTCCGCCAAAAAAGAGCTCGACCGCCTGAGACTTTCCGAGAAGCTTAATTCCGGAGCGATAGAGCGGTTGAATAATGCTGTCATGCTTTCCAAAGATGAGGAAAGCAAAGTGTAATTATTTTGGTCAAACCGCAAAAAATCTTGTAAAGTCTTGACTTTGCAGACCTTTTGATATATTATATAGGTGATAAGCGAGAAAGCCGCTCATTTCCAATAAATCAACGGGGATTTATGCAGTATATGCGGTTCCCGTTTTATTATTTTAAGACTGAAAGAGGGTGTTAGAATGGATATTGCCGGAAAACTTACGGAGGAGCTTGAATCGAAAACCGCGTTCACGATCCCGATACTCGGCGGTATTCCCGTTCCCGAATCATGCGTTGTAACATGGATAATCATTGCAGCCCTTGCATTGCTGTCGATTATCTTCGTCCGAAAGCTGAAAATGGTGCCGAAGGGGTCACAGTGCCTGATAGAGATACTTATCAACTGGCTCAATAACTTCTTCCTTGAGATCCTCGGGCCGCGCGGAAAGAAATATCTCCCCATACTTGAAACGCTGATAATCTACATTGCTTGTGCAAACCTTATCGGTGTGTTCGGATTCACCCCGCCGACCAAGGACATCAACGTTACCGCGGCTCTCGCAGGTATCGCGATACTGCTTATCGAGTACACAGCGATCAGGGAAAAAGGCCCGGGCGGCTGGCTCAAAGGTTTCAAAGAGCCTATGGCCATCATGCTCCCGTTCAATATTCTTGAACTTGTAACAAGACCGCTTTCGCTTTGTATGCGACTTTTCGGTAACGTTCTGGGCGCATTCGTTGTAATGGAGCTTATAAAGATCGTCGTTCCTGTCGGAGTACCTGTTATCTTCAGCTTTTACTTCGATATCTTCGACGGACTTATACAGGCATACGTTTTCGTATTCCTCACTTCGCTTTTCATGTCGGAAGCCATGGAAACAGCAGAATAACCGCACTTTCTTAAAAATAACGGAGGTAAAATATTATGGGTTTAGTAGCACTTGGCGCAGGCGTTGCAGTATTGACAGGCGCAGGCGCAGGAATCGGTATCGGTATCGCAACATCAAACGCAACAGAGGCGATCGCGCGTCAGCCTGAGGCAAAGGGCGATATCAACAAGGCGCTCCTTCTTGGATGTGCGCTCGCAGAGGCGACCGCTATCTACGGTTTCGTTATCGCACTCCTTATCATCTTTACTCTCGGCAAATAAGCAGATCTTAAAATAAAATCGGAGGTAAACAAAATGGGATTAGTAGCACTTGGTGCGGCTGTCGCAGTATTAACGGGCGCAGGCGCAGGAATCGGTATCGGTATTGCAACATCAAAGGCAACAGAGGCAATTGCACGTCAGCCCGAGGCTAAGGGCGATATCAACAAGGCGCTCCTCCTCGGATGTGCGCTCGCAGAGGCAACCGCTATCTACGGCTTCGTTATCGCACTTCTTATCATCTTTACTCTCGGCAAATAAGTAAGGAGGGCGAAATATGCTTGATTTCAATTTTTGGAGTATCTTCTGGTCGGTACTGAATATTATCATTCTCTTTATCGTGCTCAGGATATTCCTTTTCAAGCCCGTCAATAAGATAATGGACGAGCGCACACGCTCTATCCAGAATGACATTGATACGGCAAAGAAAGACAAAGAAGATGCAGAGGAGCTCAAGCGTCAGTACGAGAACGACCTCGGCAATGCAAAGAAAGAGGCTCACGACATTATCATGAAGGCTCATGACGATGCCGAGGCTGAAAGAGCAGCTATCATTCAGCGCTCACAGTCAGAGGCTGAGCAGATAGTTGCAGACGCAGGAAAGACTATCGAAAACGAGCGCAAAATGGTTATCCGCAAGGCTCAGACCGAAATTGCCGATCTCGCTATCGAGGCGGCTTCAAAGATCATCGGCGAGAATGTTGACGACGAAAAGAACCGCCGTCTCGTTGATGAATTCCTCTCGGGAGAGGAGGACTCTGCTGAATGAAAGATACAGACAAGGAATACTTGAAGGAGCTTGTGCGTCTGGACATATCACAGACCGATGCTGACGGAACAAGGAAGATCCTTGAGGAGTGCGGCGATGTTGCCGATACACTCGCAAATCCGCTCATCACCCACGATGAAAAGCGCGGTATCATCACAAAGCTCTTTCCCGAAAGTATACAGAAATTTATCATCACCCTCGTAAGAAACGGCGATGTCGAGAGACTCGCTGAAATACTGGAGGAATACGATGAACTGCTCCTCGACAAGCACGGCAGTATCAAAGCGGTAGTTCGCTATGTTACGCCCCTTACCGAGAGCCAGCAGGCTGATCTCAAAAAATTCATTATAGATAAGTTCGTCAAGGACGATGTTGCTCTCGAGTACAGGTACGACCCCGATATCATCGGCGGATTCATTCTCAATGCAGGCGATGTTGAGTACGATAAGAGCTACCGCACAGCGCTCCGCAAGATGAAGGACAGCTTTCAGGAGAAGGCTGCACAGGAGCCTGAAAAGCAGGCAGGTGCGGCAGAGGGCAAGAGCAGCGATATAATCTCCGTCCTCAAAACCGAAGTCCGCGACTTTGACGTTCGTTCCGGTGCGACCGAAACGGGCTTTATCACCAAGCTTGGTGACGGTATCGCGAGCGTTTTCGGTATGCACGGCGTTATGTACGGCGAGCTTGTCGAGTTTGAAAACGGCGTAAGAGGTATCGTCCAGAATCTCGAAGAAAAGTCGGTCGGCGTAGTTTTGCTCGGCGATGACCACGGACTTACAGAGGGTTCTTCCGTTATCAGAACAGGAAAGCGCGCGGGCGTAGGCGTAAGCGATGAGCTGCTCGGACGAGTTGTTGACGCTCTCGGCGCACCTATCGACGGTCTCGGAAACATCAAGGCTGACGATTACTTCCCGATAGAGCGCGAAGCTCCGGGCGTAATAGAGCGTAAGCCTGTAACAGTTCCGCTCCAGACCGGTATCCTCGCGATCGACTCAATGTTCCCGATAGGCAGAGGTCAGCGAGAGCTTATTATCGGCGACCGCCAGACAGGTAAGACCTCTATCGCTATCGATACTATCATAAATCAGAAGGATCAGGGCGTTATCTGCGTCTACGTTGCTATCGGACAGAAGTCCTCGACCGTTGCTCAGGTCGTAAATACCCTGAAAAAGTACGGCGCAATGGACAACACTATTGTTGTGTGCGCTGGTGCGAGCGATCCTGCACCTTTCCAGTATATAGCGCCTTATTCGGGCACAGCTATGGCGGAGTACTTCATGTCAAAGGGCAAGGATGTGCTCATCGTTTACGATGATCTCTCCAAGCACGCGGTAGCTTACCGTGCAATGTCGCTTCTGCTCCACAGACCGCCGGGACGTGAGGCATACCCCGGTGACGTATTCTACCTGCATTCAAGACTTCTTGAACGTTCGAGCCGTCTTGATGACGCGCACGGCGGCGGTTCACTTACCGCCCTCCCGATCATCGAAACTCTTGCGGGCGATATTTCGGCTTATATACCGACAAACGTTATTTCTATCACCGACGGACAGATCTTCCTTGAGAGCGAGCTGTTCAATTCGGGTCTGCGTCCGGCTGTAAACTACGGACTTTCCGTATCGCGAGTAGGCGGTGCGGCACAGACAAAGATAATGAAAAAGGTTTCGGGTTCGCTCCGTGTTGACCTTGCGCAGTTCAAGGAAATGGAGATATTCACTCAGTTCTCGTCCGACCTTGACCAGTCTACAACAGACCTCCTCAACCACGGACATATGCTGACAGAGCTGCTCAAACAGCCGCTTTACAATCCGCTCCCGCACCATGAACAGGTAATTCTGCTCTATGCGGCACAGCACGGCTTTATGAAAGACGTGCCGCTGAAGGATATTAAAAAGTACCGCAGCGACCTTATGACCTATGTAAGAAGCTACGGACAGGACATAATCAGCGAAATCGATGAAAAGAGAGTTCTCACAGACGACCTCGCAGAGAGGATCGAGAGAATCCTGACAGCATTTGAGGAATAGGCGGTGAACTATCATGGCTAATATGCGAGAGATCCGCGAGCGTATTTCAAGTATCCAGCAGATACTCAAGATCACAAACGCGATGTACCTCATGTCCTCGTCAAAGCTGAAAAAGGCGAGAAAATCGCTTGAATCCACCGAGCCTTACTTCTACAAGCTCCAATCGACCATTGAAAGCGTCCTTGAGCACACGCCTCACATGAGACAGCGCTATTTCGACAGACGTGACGATATCCCCGAGGAAAACCGTAAAAAGGGCTACATCGTCATCACAGCCGATAAGGGACTCTGCGGAAGCTATAATCACAATATCATGAAGTTTGCCGAGGAGGAGCTGAAAAAAGCTCCCAACCTCGACAACTGCTATCTTTTCGTGATAGGACAGGTCGGCAGAATGCACTTCCAGAAGCGTAAAAAGGCGGAGAAAAATGCCTTCGTTGACGGAGAATTCCTCTATACTACGCAGAACCCGACACTCTACAGAGCTATGGAGATCGCGCAGATAATACTCGATAAGTTCGAGAAAAGGGAACTCGACGAGGTTTACCTGTTGTACACGGATATGGTCACGGCAAATGTTCAGGAGACCCGAATGGTTCCGCTTCTGCCGTTTAACCGCCGACACTTCGGCAAAGCGCCCGACGGCACGATGAAAAAGCTTCCCAAGGCATCGTTCGTTCCCTCGCCTGAAAAGGTTATGGACTATCTCATCCCGCAGTATGCCAAGGGCATAATCTACGGAGCTATGGTCGAGGCGTTCTGCTGTGAGCAGCAGTCGAGAATGACAGCCATGGACGCTGCTACTTCAAGCGCCAAGGACATGATAAAGGAACTTTCACTCCTGTACAACCGCGCAAGACAGGCGGCTATCACGCAGGAGATCACCGAGGTCTGCGCAGGCGCAAACGGCCTCAGCGAATAAAACGGCACGATAACGGCGCGTATCAGCGCCGCTGTTGTGTACTTACCCGTCTGCCAAGGCGGATTTCGGGGAAAGGAGAAGCCTATGGAAAAGGGCAGAATAACACAGGTCATCGGGCCTGTTATAGATGTTGAATTTACTACGGGAAAGCTCCCTATGATAAGAGACGCTCTCACCGTTGAGGTCAACGGCAAAAAGCGCGTTATGGAGGTGGCTCAGCACATGGGCAACCGCATCGTGCGCTGCATTATGCTCGCAACCAGCGAGGGACTGAGCAAGAATATGGAGGTCACAGCCACAGGTTCGTGTATCAAGGTTCCTGTCGGCGAAAAGACCCTCGGCAGAATGTTCAATGTTCTCGGCGAGCCTATCGACAAGAAGGGCGATGTGAACGCTGAGGAAAAATGGGGGATACACCGCAAAGCTCCGAGCTTTCAGGAGCAAAGCCCCGTTGTAGAGGTCCTCGAAACGGGTATCAAGTCGATAGACCTCCTCGCTCCTTATGCAAAGGGCGGTAAGATCGGTCTTTTCGGAGGCGCAGGTGTCGGCAAGACGGTTCTTATTCAGGAGCTTATCCGCAATATTGCCACAGAGCACGGCGGATATTCCATTTTCACAGGCGTTGGAGAGCGTTCGCGTGAGGGCAACGACCTGTGGAACGAAATGCAGGAGTCAGGCGTTATCGAAAAGACCGCGCTTGTGTTCGGTCAGATGAACGAGCCGCCCGGATCCCGTATGCGTGTTGCGCAGACAGGTCTTACCATGGCGGAATACTTCCGTGACTGCGAGCACAAGGACGTCCTGCTGTTTATAGATAATATCTTCCGTTATGTTCAGGCAGGTTCGGAGGTTTCGGCTCTGCTCGGAAGAATGCCTTCCGCAGTTGGTTATCAGCCGACACTTGCAACGGAAGTCGGCGAGCTTCAGGAGCGTATTACTTCCACCAAGAATGGTTCGATCACCTCGGTTCAGGCGGTTTACGTCCCTGCGGACGACCTTACCGACCCTGCACCTGCAATTACATTCGCCCACCTCGACGCGACCACGGTCCTTTCGCGTAAGATAGTCGAGCAGGGCATATATCCCGCGGTAGATCCGCTTGAGTCGAATTCGCGTATCCTTGAGCCTGAAATAGTCGGCGAGGAGCATTACCGCGTTGCGCGCCGCACTCAGGAGCTTCTCCAGAAGTACAAGGAGCTTCAGGATATCATCGCTATCCTCGGTATGGAAGAACTTGACGAGGACGATAAGCTCGCTGTTTACCGCGCAAGAAAGATACAGAAGTTCCTCTCACAGCCGTTCAACGTTGCCGAGAACTTCACGGGCCTCAAGGGCAAGTATGTTCCGCTCAAGGACACTATCGAGGGATTCAAGGCTATCATCAACGGCGATATGGACGATTATCCCGAGGCTGCGTTCCTTATGGCGGGAACTATTGATGACGTTCTCATGAAGGCACGCGCTATCCGGAATGAAGAGTGACCTGATATAAACAGGATTTAGGAGGGACTTCATGGCTAAAAAGTTTCATCTTGAAATAATCGCGACAGACCGCGTTTTCTACGAGGGAGACTGCGAGCACCTTGTCATCACGGCGATTGACGGACTTCTCGGAATTCTCTACGGTCATGAGCCGCTCGTAACCTCGCTCCCAACGGGCGAGCTGAAATACATGGTTGACGGTGAGTGGCACTATGCCGCGATCTCCGAGGGCTTTATACAGGTAATGCCCGAGAGTTCGATCATTCTCGCCGATACCTGCGAACTTCCCGAGGAGATCGACATAAAGCGCGCCGAGGAGGCTCGCGAGCGTGCCGAGGAAATGCTCCGCCAGAAGCAGAGCATTCAGGAGTACTACATGACGCAGGCAGCTCTTAACCGCGCTATCAACCGACTCAAAGTATCGCAGAAACATTTCAAGTAATAATGACCCGTTTTCACAAGTGTACACGCGCGGATTCTGCTGCGCTGACGCATTGTTAAAATTTATTATTCAGCCAATACCGCACAAACTCTGTGCGGTATTGCTATTGCCATATTATGCCGCATTGCTATAAGTACAAAATTCAACCGCATGAATTGTGCATAATTTTGAAATGTTAATATTTATTGTCCGTTTACTTGACTTTTTATAAAAAATGTAGTAAAATAAATGTAATTGTCATAGAGACAGAATAACAGGGGTTCGCTTTCGCTGTGTACATACAGAAATTCTTCCGCGGACCTTACCGATTAGGAGGCATGACCGTGAAAAAGACCGGCAAATCCACTTTCTTTATTGTCGTTATTTTCATCGCGCTGTTTGCTGTTTCCTCGATCTTCGGCGTGGACAAGCTCTTTGCCGATAAGAGGACGACCCTTATCAAGGGCGTCGATGATATCCGCCTTGGTATCGACATCAAGGGCGGTGTTGACGTTACTTTCTCTCCCGAGGAGGGCTATGATGCCACAGAGGCACAGCTCGACGCGGCTACCGAAGTTATCAAGACAAGACTTTCTTCTCTTGGTATCACCGATAATGAGGTCTACAGCGACGAAAAAAGCGACAGAATCATCGTTCGTTTCCCATGGCAGGTCGGCGAGACCGACTTTGACCCCGAGGCTGCTGTTAAGGAGCTTGGCGAAATGGCTCAGCTTACCTTCCGCGAAGGCACTGACGCCGACACCGATGAAGAGGGAAACATTACAGCTCCTACAGGCAATATAGTCCTCGAAGGCTCGGATATCAAGTCCGCAGAGGCTCAGTACCGTCAGAGTGACAGCGAGCAGGGCAAACTCGAGTACGTTGTTGCCCTTGAGCTTAATACCGATGGTGTTTCAAAATTCGCTGAGGCAACTTCAAGACTTGCCGGAACAAGCACTCCGATCTCAATCTGGATGGATAACACAATGATCTCCGCTCCTTCCGTAAATACTGCTATCACAGACGGCAGCGCGGTCATCACAGGTAATTTTGATGCGGATTCCGCAAAGAAGCTTGCCGATCAGATAAATTCCGGCGCACTTCCTTTTAAAATGGAGACTTCCAGCTTCAAGACAATCTCGCCTACAATGGGTGAAGGTTCGCTCGATGCTATTCTCCTTGCGGCAGCTATCGCGTTCGCACTTATCGCAGTATACATGGTAGTTCTTTACCGCCTGCCCGGATTTGTCGCAGTGATCGCGCTTATCGGTCAGGTAGCAGGAAGTATCGCAGCTATTTCAGGCTGGTTCGGCTTCCGCAACGGTTCAACTCTCACTATCCCCGGTATCGCAGGTATTATCCTTGCCGTTGGTATGGGCGTTGACGCAAATATCATCACAGGCGAAAGGATCAAGGAAGAGCTCCACTCGGGCAAGTCCCTTGATTCCGCTATAAAGATCGCCTACAAGAGAGCGTTTGCCGCTATCCTCGACGGAAACATCACAAACGTTATCATCGCGATCATTCTCATGGGCGCATTCGGCGTTCCCACAAGTTTCTTCTCAAAGATACTCAACAGCACAGTGTTCCGTGCATTCGGCGCAACGGCTGAAGGCGTTGTATATTCGTTCGGCTATACACTTCTTGTCGGCGTTATCTGCAACTTCATCTTTGGCGTATTTGCATCAAGACTCATGGTAACTTCACTTTCGAAGTTTAAGTGCTTTAAAAACAGAAAGCTTTACGGAGGTGAAGAGAAATGAGCAAAAAGAATACTCAGGCTCAGACAGCTTCCGCTGAAACAGCTAATGTAAAAAAGGTGTATGACTTCTGCGCTAAGAAGAAAGTGATACTCGGTATCCTTATCGGTGTCCTCGCTGCGCTTGTCATAGGCATAATCGCAAGAGGCGTTGACCTCGCTATCGAGTTCAAGGGCGGTACGATCATTTCCTACACATATCAGGGAGATGTTGATACAAAGGCGGTTTCCGACACAGTAAAGAGCATCGTAAACACTTCCATTACTGTAAGGACTGGTGAGAGCCTTGACTCCGACGCAAAGCAGATAACCATTTCATTCACATCAAATGAGGGACTTACCGCTGACAGACAGACAGAGCTTACCAATGCTCTCCGCGAGAATTTCGCAGACAACGACTTTGCTCTCTACGATTCAAATGACGTAGCGCCCACATCAGGCCGTGAGTTCCTGCTCAAGTGTCTCGTTGCAGTTATCTTTGCAGCGATAGTGGTTATCATTTATATCGCAATAAGATTCAGAAACATCGGCGGCTGGTCGGCAGGTGTGTGCTCGGTATTTGCACTTCTCCACGATATACTTGTGGCAGTTACAGTTACTATCCTGTTCGGCTTTGAGTTCAACTCAAACCTTGTTGCTGTAATTCTTACGATCCTTGGTTACTCCATAAACAACACTATCGTAATTTACGACAGAATAAGAGAGGACCGCAAGCTCATGCCCAAGGCTTCACTTGACGAGCTTATCAATGTTTCGTGCACACAGTCGCTTACACGTTCCATAAGAACATCTATCACTACTATCAGCACAATGCTTATAGTTACTATCGTAGTTCTCATTAAGGGCTATGATTCACTTCTCAGTTTCTCTGTACCGCTTATGTTCGGTCTCATTTCGGGTACTTACTCATCACTCTTTGTTGCTCCTGTAACATGGTCCTGGTGGAAGAACAAGCAGGCAAAGAAATCATCAAAGTAACAAAAAGGACGCTTTAAAGCGTCCTTTTTAATTAACTAATAATGGGATTCTAAAGGGTTGATAACCCTTTAGCGGATTCCAAAGGCAGAGCCTTTGTTGGGGTGTGGGGCAACGCCCCGCAAATTGCCTTCAAGCGCTCCGCAAAGGGTGAATTCAAAAACAGTCCGGTGGACTGTTTTTGAAGAGGGAACGCCCTGCAAGGGAGGGCGTTCCTTTATAAAAACTATTTTTTGGCAAAATAAAAGGACGCTTTAAGAGCGTCCTTTTACTTTATGCGCTGGTCTGTGCTGACGATAATAATGTTTTCAACAATGTTGAATTTCACGGGCGGCTGCTCCCCCTTGATCTGTGCCTTTTGCACAGCGGCAGTAGGCGGTGGAGCTGCCTGTGTTTTTTTATTCTTTTTCGTGATAACGCTCCACATGATTACGTTTATCACAGCGAACAGCGCAACGGCTGCGGCTATTATGAGAATTTCGGGTGTTGTCATGCCATAGACTCCTTTGCTCAAAGCTCCGCCCTGAATCCGAGAGCGGAAATATTGTCGCGTTCGCCGCGGCTTTTCACACAGTCGATAAGCTCGCGCAGTCTTGCCTGCATTGATGTTTTGGTGGTAACGATCCGCGGCGAAAGTCCCTCAAAAATCTCCTTGTCGCTGACGAGGTGTCTCAGTCCGTCGGAGCAGATCATGTAATTAGCGCCGATCTCAATAGTTCCTGCGTGGATGTCCGGAGAAACTCCGCCAGCCGCTCCTATGCACTGTGTCAGAGCGTTTCTGCGCGGATCTTTTTCAGCCTGTTGGGGAGTCATTCGCCCGAATTTCACTTCCCGATTGACAAAGGTGTGATCCTCGGTAAGACAGCTTAACTGATGAGAGACCTTGTATATCCTTGTATCGCCGACGTGGAAAGAGAGGTACTGCTGGTTGAAAATAATCATTCCCGTAGCAGTAGTTCCCATGGTTAGGCGGTTAGCCTCGCCGTATGCGATGAGTTTTTCGTTGAGAGAACTGAGCAGTTCCGCGACCTGCCGCGCAATGTCCTCACGGTCGAAGCTGCGCAGATGTTTTGGAAAATCGTTCTCGAACCACTCCGAGAAACTCTGCACGACCTCGGCGCTTGCAAGTTCACCCATTGCGAGACCGCCCATTCCGTCACATATAAGCAATAAAGCGGCATTTCCAAGCTCGGTCTCTGCCACCTTTACACATAGACTATCCTGATTCACGCTCTTTGCAATGCCGATATCGCTTTCGGCGGCAACAATATATTCCATAATATCCTCCGTGAATAATTTGTCGCTATAATTATACAATACATTATAATTTATGTCAAGCGGCAGGAGCGGTCAAAAAAATACCGTCTCAGCAGGATATGCGTGAGACGGTATCGGAAAGGACTTATATCGTGTTCACATAAAAATGAAATACGCGTATTTTATGCGAACAAGCTTTAATTTTCATTCTGCGAGCCTGAATTCTTTCTGAATCTCGACTTTGAGCCGAGATTGAGCGAAATGGTGAATATCTTATCGGACTTGAACAGTTTCAGCGCAAAGAACATACAAACCGCAAAAACTGCCGCCTGATAGGCGAGACCGCCGAAGAAGATCGCGGTATTGCCGAACATGATATTTGACATAGCCGAGAATGTGTGCGTGAACGGTATCGCGTAAACGATTATCTTTGCCGCAGTCGGCAGCGTATTAACGTCCTTGAGCATGGAGATCATGTAGGGAACCATTGCCAGTATCATGATAGGCATGAGGACTGTCTGCGAACTCTTTGTATCGTTTACGAGAGCGCCGAGAATTATCGAAATTGAAAGGCATATGAGTATCGTGAAGAAAAGCTGGAGTCCCACGAGGAAGTAGTCGCCGACCGAGAGGCGCAGTCCAAGCTGCGTAATCGCTTCGTCAGCCGAGAGGTACTGTCCTGCAATGGAAGAAGTTATCTCGCTTGTGACCGACTCCGTAGCTCCGCCGACAAATTTCGAGAAGCCGAGCATATATACCGCCGCATTGATAAGAGCGATTATGGCAGCGGCGAGCATTTTCGCGCTTATCACCGCTCCGCGCGAGACAGGTGCAGAAAGCAGCGTTTCGAGCGTTTTGTCGATTTTCTCGTTTGCGATAGCCGAAATGAGCATTTGTGAAGTGAGAAGTATCAGCACAAAAACAATGATAGGAAGTATCATGTTCTGTATCATCAGCTTGCTCGAAACGACATCGACGGATGTCTGTGCGGACTTGTCGTCAACAACGGTATTTTCGGTAATGGTGAGCGGATCCTGTAAGATTTCGAGTGCCTTTTCGTCCATGCCCGCCTGTGACGCAAGGTAGTTCTTGACGTAATTTTCGATCATGGAGGACGCCGCGCTTGTTCCCGTTGACATGAGCGACATTGACGAGGCTGATGTCATTCGTGAGGCTGTGATGATGTTGGGCTTTTCGCCGTTTTCGACCGCAGCCGTGAATCCCTTGGGGATAATGATTATGCTTTTGAGCTTGTTGTCGCTGAGTATCTTCGCGTAATCGTCACCCTCGGTCTCATAGGCGGAAACCTTAACGCCCTTGTCCCTGAACGAGTCGAGCATATCCTGCGTGAAGTCCGTAGAGTCGCAGTCGCTTATGCACATTTTGCTGTATCCTGCCGTGACAGCCTTTGCCTCCTCGTTTACAGCGTCCTGCATGAAGCTGCCGAGGAACATGAAAACGAGAAAAATGAGCACTATGCCCATGAGCATCTGCGCTGTCAGGAGTTCGGAAAGCTCTTTCTTCAAAAGGTTAATGAACTTCATTCTCGATCACCACCCTTTCAAAAACTTCCTCAAGGTTAGCCGCGTTGTAGCGTTCCTTCAGCTCGTCTGTCCGACCTGTTACCATGAGGTGTCCCTTGGAGATAATGCCCACGCGGTCGGAAACGAACTCAATCTCGAGCATATTATGCGAGGAGAGCAGGAAGGAAATGTGTTCTTCCTTTGCGAGTTTCTTTATTATTTTGCGTATCTCGATAGCGTTTAGCACGTCAAGTCCGCTTGTAGGCTCGTCAAGAATAGCGAGTTTCGGCTTGGTCATGACGGCTCTTGCAAGCAGGAGCTTGCGTATCATGCCGCGGCTGTAAGTACCTATCTTGTCGTTGAGTCTTTCGCCGAGACCGCATATCTCCTTGGCTCTGTCAACGCATTGATTGAGCCGGTCGAGGTCTGAGACGAAAAGTCCTGCCATAAAGCGCAGGTACTTGATACCCGTCATGGTCTTATACGCTCCTGCCTCGTCGGGCAGGTAAGTGATACATTCCCTTACCTTGGCAGGCTGCTTTACAACGCTGTATCCCGCCACGAATGCGTCTCCGGCAGTAGGCGTGAGCAGAGTTGATATCATGCGTATGGTGGTGGTTTTTCCGGCACCGTTCGGGCCGATGAGCGCGAAAATCTCGCCCTCACCTATTTCAAAGGAGACTTTATCCGCCGCGAGCACCTTTGTGTACTGCTTTGAAAGCTCCTTTACTTCAAGAATGTTTCCCAATGAGATCCCCCTCTTTTAAATGTATATTTTACAGGATAATTATATTACAAATCTCCCGAAAAGTCAATGCTTTATTAACATTTATTATTTTTATTGGGTCGGGCTTTTATTTGTGAAAAGTGACTGTGACTGCTGTATTTTATCCTACTGTTTCGATAAGAATTGTTATGATTGTAGGACTGCACAAATAGGCAGCGCATTAATTGTTGCTATTTGCTAAGACGGGTGGATTTGTAAACTAGGTCGTGTTGACACTAAGCCTAACAACGCATCTTTTCGGCAAAATTTC
>ENA-OUOY01000046-OUOY01000046.1-human-gut-metagenome-genome-assembly--contig:-NODE-46-length-102809-cov-10.395196_pt1 | contig 102809 bp, 103 predicted proteins | sample MGYA00237937_ERZ548767 | MGnify/ENA primary metagenome ERZ548767 (study PRJEB26490, sample SAMN05356887) | human gut metagenome | biome: terrestrial biome; feature: human-associated habitat... | reverse complement strand
GAGCGTGATCTCAACTCTGGAAATTTTATTTGGAGGAGCAGTAAAGGATGCATTGGCGCCGGTAGCGGCAGCTTCACTTCTGGTGTTCAGTCTGTTGTATACGCCGTGTATCGCGGCAATTGCTTCCATTCGGCGGGAACTCGGAAGAAAATGGGCAGTCGGCATGGTAATCTGGCAGTGTATGATTGCCTGGGTGGCAGCGTTTGCGGTAAGATGGTTTATGGTTCTGGTAATTTGATCACGGAAATTCAGCAGAAAGTACTTGAAGGAATCGGAAAGATAGAATAAAATAATAACAAAAAAAGGATCATTTAATATGCGAAAACAAATGTGGAAAAAGAGAGTTTGTTTTGTTCTGGCTGTGATTCTGGCAGCGCTTGCTGTGACACCGGTTGAAATGGATCATGCGGATGCGGCAATGGTGCATTCCGTTACAGCACTGATGACAGGAAATCTGGTAAATAAGTCCAATGCCGATAAACTGACTTACAGACAGATGGAGACAAGCGCCTATGAGAGAAAACTGATTTCAAAAAGTGTGTATAATTACACGATGCAGCAGGTCCCGGCATTGTATGAGGGCAGGAACGTCATTAATGTGTCCGGTATGACTGGAAAGGCAAATACCAGTTATGTGGATGATGATGGCATTGGGGAAAATGTTTCATTTGTAAAATTCCAGTGTACAAAGACCGGCAAATATCAGTTTACGGAAAGCAATTTTAAAGGAAAATCCAAAAACGAAGTCATTTATAATGATAATAACTATCTTATGTTCCTTCCGAAAGAGTTAAAAAACGGGTATGAGATTTATGACCCGTGGAACAGTACTTATTATCAGTTTCTTTCGAGAAACTTTGCGAGTGGATATGGGAAAATATGGTATGATGTCAAGGCATCCAAAAAACTTACAAGAAGTGCAAATCGCGCGATAAAGAATTCCGCGGGGTATACAGCGTCCATTCAGAGAGAATTGCAGAAGAAAAAAGATACAATTTCCAGATATCGTATGGAAACGGAAACGAATACCTACCGGTTAAAGAAAGGAAATACATATCTGCTTGTGATTTTTACTCCGGATTCCTTCCGCTTCCGGAAAAAAATTACAAATGGAAACAATTATTATAAGGAACAGTATCTTTCCGATATTCCGTGGTCGTTCGATCTGAAAATTACTTATATGGATGAAAAAGCAGATTAGCAAAATTACCCTATTGTATTAGAAATCAGAACGTGGTACAATGCATAAGAATAGAAAAAAGCATTGACGGAACAAGTAGTGAAATTGGAACATACAGAGAGAACGGCAGATGGTGTGAGCCGTTTATGGAAAGATTTCATGAAGACCACTCCTGAGCTGTGCGCGAAAGAAGCGTCACCGTGTAGCTGCGTTATAAGCCAAAGAGTAAAAGAATTAAGGTGGAACCGTGTATAAAGCACCCTTAGATATGTCAGGCATATCCGGGGTGCTTTTTTATTTCCATACAAAAAGAAGGAGAGTTAACGTAAAATGGTAAACTTTAAGGAAAATGAAGAATTAAAAACACTGAATCATTCCTGTGCACATCTGATGGCACAGGCAATCAAGCATCTGTACCCACAGGCAAAATTCTGGGTTGGACCGGTTGTTGCAGAGGGATTTTACTATGATGTAGATCTTGGGGAAGATGTAATCCGTGATGAGGATATCGAAAAGATCGAAAAAGAGATGAAAAAGATTGCAAAATCCGGAAAGAAAATCATGCGACGTGAAGTTTCTAAGGCAGAGGCTATGGAAATGTTCAAGAATGATGAGTATAAACTGGATCTGATCTCCGATCTGGAAGATGGAAATATTACCGTATATGATCAGGGCGATTTTACGGATCTGTGCCGTGGACCGCACGTAGACAATGTAAAACTTTGCAGAAACTTCAAGCTGATCCGTCACTCTGGTGCATACTGGAAAGGTGACAGCAAAAACAAAGTGCTGCAGAGAATTTATGGTGTATGTTTCCCGACCGCAGAGGAGCTGGAGGCACACCTTAAGCTTTTAGAGGAAGCAAAGGAAAGAGATCACAGAAAAATCGGAAAGGACATGAACCTGTTTATGGTTGATGATCTGGTTGGCCGTGGACTTCCGATGTTCCTTCCGAAGGGATATGTGATCTGGCAGGAGCTGGAGAACTATATCAAGAACAAGGAAAGAAAGCTGGGCTATCTGCATGTTATGACTCCTTGTGTCGGTACCGTAAATCTGTACAAGACATCCGGTCACTGGGATCACTACAAAGAAAACATGTTCCCACCAATGGAGATGGAGGGAGAGTCTTTCGTTCTTCGTCCGATGAACTGCCCGCATCATATGATGATCTATGCAAACAGAAGACATTCCTATAAGGATCTGCCGATCCGTATCGGTGAGATCGCACATGATTTCCGTTACGAATCCAGCGGAACGTTAAAGGGTATCGAGCGAGGCAGACATTTTTGTCAGAACGATGCGCATCTGTTTGTAACACCGGAGCAGATTGAGGATGAGTTTACCAAGGTTGTAGATTTGATTTTCAGTACCTACAAGGATTTCGGAATTACCAATTACCGTTGTGTACTGTCTCTGCGTGATCCGGCAAACAAAGAAAAGTATCATGATGATGATGCTATGTGGAACAAGGCAGAGGATGCACTCCGCACGGTATTGAATGATCTGAAAATTGATTATACAGAGGAAATTGGAGAGGCTGCTTTCTATGGACCAAAGCTGGATGTAAACGTACAGCCTGCAGTCGGCAATGAGATCACACTTTCTACCTGCCAGCTTGATTTCTGCCTCCCGGCAAAATTTAATCTGTCTTATGTAGACCGTGATGGTGAGAAGAAGACACCGGTTGTGCTGCATCGTGCAATCCTTGGTTCCCTCGATCGTTTCATGGCATATATCCTTGAGGAGACCAAGGGAAATCTGCCGACATGGCTGGCTCCGGTTCAGGTTCGCGTGATGCCGGTTAAGACGGACAATGAAGAACTCACCGCCTATGCAAAAGAGATCTGTGATGCCTTAGAGGCAAAGGATGTCCGTGTAGAACTTGATGACAGATCCGAGAAGCTTGGCTATCGTATGCGTGAGGGACAGGTGCAGAAGGTGCCGTATCTTCTGGTTGTCGGCTTCAATGAGAAAGAAGACAGAACCGTATCCTTCCGTCTGCATGGAGAAAAAGATACCACAGTTCTTCCACTGGATGAGTTTGTGGAGAAGCTTGAGAATGAGATCAAAAATAAGCTGAGAACTCATATCGGAGCTGAAAAATAAATAAAAGCCGATTTGAAACAGTAAAAAATGCGCGCAGCAAAAAGTGGTGCCCCCCTTTTGCTGCGCGCTTTTTTGCAGGAAAATATATTTTTACTTTCATGTTAGAAAGTCGTTGTATTCTGTTCAGAAACTTCCAACTTCCGGATTAACTGGAATTCATGTATAACCATTGCCAGTCCAACTGCAAAAGATAACACATCCGCAACCGGACTCGCATAAAGAATTCCCTTAATTCCCCAGAAACGCGGGAAAAGCAAAAGCAGAGGAAGCAGGAATAAAATCTGTCTTGTCAGAGAAAGAAACGTTCCCTTATATGCTTTTCCGATCGAACTGAAAAACGTCGAGGAAATCGGCTGCATAAAATTAAGCCATGTAAACAGCAGAAAAATCCGGAAATAGTTTACACCGAAATCAAAATATTCTTTGCTTCCGCTGCCAAACAGACTGAGGATCTGTCGTGGAAAAATCTGAAACAGCAGGAAGGATACAATGGATACAATGGCACCGGCTGTAATCGCCAGACGATACGATTCCTTTACCCGGTTGTACTGTTTTGCACCGTAGTTAAAACTCTGGATCGGCTGGCTGCCCTGTGACAGGCCGATAATAACGGAAAAGTAAAGCTGGTTGACTTTCATGACAATTCCGGAACAGGCAATCGGGATGGACTCTCCGTAAACAGACTGTGCACCGTAATGCTTTAGCAGGTTGTTCATCGTAATCTGCACGATCATCATGGCAACCTGGTTGATGGCAGAAGCCATGCCAAGTGAGCAGATATGTGCCAGATGGGAAACATCCGGACGGAAATGTTTGGAGCGCAGGGTTACGGTACGGTAGTGTAATAGATAGCAGACCGCAATGATCGCGGAGATGATCTGGCCGATCACGGTTGCCGCTGCAGCACCGTACATGCCCCAGTGGAATCCCAGAACAAACACGGCATCCAATACAATGTTGATGACGGCACCGGAAATATTTACAAACATCGCCATCTTCGGGCTGCCGTCTGCACGGATTAAGTGTCCACTTCCGATCGTAAGAATTAAAAAAGGAAAACCGATCGCCGTCACACGGACGTATTGCCGGGCAAGCGGGAGAACATCTGCAGGGGAACCAAATCCGACCAGCAGAGGATTCAAAAATAATTCGGTTATGGCAAAAAGAAGGATGCCAACGGTAAGAAGCATTGTGATGGCGTTTCCGACAAAATAGGGAGCTTTTTCTTTTTTGCCGGCACCCATGTGAAGGTTGAAGCTTGCCGCACCGCCGATTCCAAACAGAAGTCCAAGTCCTGTGCACATCATGGCAAGTGGGAATGCAATGTTGGTAGCGGCATTGCCGAGTGTGCCGACCGCATTTCCGATAAAAAGCTGGTCTGCAATGTTGTATACCGCACTGACAAGCATGGCGATAATGCTCGGTACGGAAAAGCGCAGAATCAGCGAAGAAATTTTGTCCACGGCAAGTGGATTTTGTTGTTCTGAAGTCATATGTTTCGCCCTTTCTTATGTTAATATCTGTATTTGCTTTTATATGGCAAACTTATATTATTATAGCTTTTTTCCTGTTTTTTTTCAATGAAGCCGGGCAGCAGAAAAATAAAATGGAAATTTTTGTAATTTTGAAACTTTTATGCGTGATGAATGGTCTAATAGATAGAAACAAAAAACAAGGAGGAACATAAAATGAGTAAACTTAGTAGTGTATTAAAAAAGACAGGTATTGCGGTAGCTGCTGCGGCAATGCTGGTGACAATGGGAGCAGGAACGGTGGTTACACAGGCAAAAACAAGTCTGCCGGTTTATAAAGTATCGCTGGCAAAGAAGTATACCGATCACCAGAAAGACAAACGGATGGAAGCCAGCGTAAAGATTCCGAAAGTGAAAATTACAGGTACAGACGGAAAAGTCATGAAAAGCGAAAGTGAAAAACTGAATGCTGCAATATCCAGTTATCAGAATAAATTTATCAAAGATTATAAAAAAGATGTGGCAGCCATAAAGAAGGGAGAGAAGGGAAATGAGAGCCTTACTTCCGGATATAAGGTTGTAACCGACAACGACAAGCTGTTTTGCCTGCGGATTGATACGGTAATTGCTATGGGCGGCTCCCAGAGTTATGCAAAGATTTTCAGTGTGGATAAAAAATCCGGAAAACAAATCACTCTGAAAAATCTGTTCAAAAAAGGAAGCGGCTATATTGACCGGATTTCCGACAATATCAAAGAACAGATGCGGGCACAGATGAAAGAGAATGAAGATGTTACCTATTTTGTGGACGATGAAAACAATAAGTTCAATTTCAAGTCCATCAGCAATAAGACGAATTTCTATGTCAATGAGAAGGGAAAACTTACCCTTGTATTTGACAAGTATGAAGTAGCACCGGGATATATGGGAATGGTCGAATTTTCCATTCCGACAGGTGAGATTGTAGATATGGTTACAAACGGATATCTGAAATAAAAGGCATATAGAAAAAATGGCTCTGTGGGCAAATCCCACAGAGTCATTTTTTCTATTTGGTGCAAATGAAGAGGATGCAATTTCTGATTTTTATGGTATACTGTCCGTAGAAAATAAAATGACGTGAGAATATACCTATGAAAAACAGGACAGGCCATAGGCTTAAATATGTTGGAATATGCAGGTGTAGGGGATTGAAGCATGCAGTTCGTGTTGACTAATTTGTATAACAGCTGATAAAATGATTGGGAAAATTACGGCATCTGATTCATTCATCTGCAGAGCATTTGGTGAAAAAGATACGACGGTAATTGTGTTGAACAATTTTAAAATAAATGAATAAAAACTCTGACGGCAAGGATGATCCGAGCAGGAATAGTTAAGAAATAAGGATTTACAGAACCATCTTTCTGACAGATTGCCCGAAAGATGGTTTTTTGCGTTGAAAATAACAGGAGGATAGCATGTTAAAGGTAGCAGTATACGGAAAGGGCGGTATTGGAAAATCCACAGTGACTTCCAATCTTGCAGCAGCTTTTGCAAATATGGGAAAACGTGTCATTCAGATCGGATGCGATCCGAAAGCGGATTCCACCATTAATTTACTTGGTGGTGAGCCACTTCGTCCGGTAATGAATTATATGAGGGAAGAGGACGAGGAGCCGGATGAGCTGGCGCAGATTTCAAAGGAAGGCTATGGAGGAATCCTCTGCATTGAGACGGGCGGACCGACACCGGGACTTGGCTGTGCGGGGCGTGGAATTATTGCGACTTTTCAGCTTCTTGAAGATATGGAACTATTCGAACATTATAAACCCGATGTGGTTTTGTATGATGTATTAGGTGATGTTGTGTGCGGTGGATTTGCAGCACCGATTCGTGAGGGATATGCGGATAAGGTTCTGATCGTTACATCCGGTGAAAAAATGGCACTGTATGCTGCCAACAATATTTCCAGTGCAGTCAGAAATTTTGAGGATCGCAGTTATGCCCGGGTATTTGGCATCGTGTTAAATCACAGAAATGTGGAAAATGAGAAAGAAAAAGTACAGGCATTTTCAGAAAAGATCGGGGTGCCGATTGTGGGAGAAGTGCCGCGAAGTAATGAAATTATTCACTGGGAAGAGCAGGGAAAGACTGTGATCGAAGGAGATCCGGCTTCTGAAATCAGCAGATGTTTCTTTGATCTTGCCACATTGTTATGGAAAGAAGAGGAAAACGCATGAGACAGGAAGCATATTTTTGTACGGTAAAAGAGCTGGATGAGCTTGGAAAAAATAACATTCCCAGACAGCTTATTTCCCATACACATCTGATCTACAGTTCCCCTGCAACGCTGGCATTCAATTCTCCGGGAGCAGAAGGATTTGGTGTCAAACGTGCAGGTCTGGCGGTTCCGGATTCTGTTATGTTGATCGTGTCTCCGGGATGCTGTGGCCGCAATACCTCGGTGCTTAGTTCGATGCGGGCCTATCAGGACCGTTTTTATTATCTGTTGATGGATGAGACGGATATTGTGACCGGAAGGCACCTGAAAAAGATCCCTAAGGCAGTAGCGGAAATATGCGAAGGACTTAAGAAAAAGCCGTCTGTTGTGATGATATGTATTACCTGTGTGGATGCGCTGCTTGGCACGGATATGGAGCGTGTCTGTCACAAGGCAGAGGAATATGCAGGGGTTCCGGTAAGGCCATGTTATATGTATGCACTGACCAGAGAGGGCAGAAAACCACCGATGGTGCATGTGCGGCAGTCCGTTTATTCGTTGCTGGAACCGAAAAAGAAAAAAGGAAACGTGGTGAATTTACTGGGATATTTTTCACCGCTTACGGATGACTGTGAGCTGTATGATCTGCTTCATGGGGCAGGAGTAAAAACAATCCATGAGATTTCCAGGTGCAAGGATTATGCACAGTATCAGACCATGTCGGAAGCAAATTTTAATCTGGTACTGCATCCGGAAGCGCGCTTTGCGGCAGAGGATTTTCATGACCGGCTGAAAATTCCATATATCGAGCTGCGCAGATTATATCAGATCGATAAAATTGCCAGTCAGTATCGTGCTCTTGCCGCTGCACTGGGTGTGGAATTTGAGGATGAAATACCGCGTAAGGCAGCAGAGGAGGCGGTAGAAAAATTCAGGAAAATACATCCGGATGCAGTATTTGCCGTCGGAGAATGGATGAACGGAGATCCGTTCGAACTGGCACTTGCATTGGTACACTATGGATTTCGTGTGTCGGAGATTTATGGAACATTATCCGGTGAAAACTTTGTCTATGTAAAACAACTGGCAAAAATCAGCCCGGATACGAAAGTTTTTTCCAATCTGGAACCGACCATGCTGTATTATGACAAAAGTCAGTCCGGCGTCAATATGACCATAGGAAAAGATGCCGGCTATTATCATAAAGAATGTTCCAATGTGCTCTGGAATGAAGAACGGCAGCCATACGGTTATGCCGGTGTGCGCAGACTGTTTGAGGCATTGGCGGAGGTATAACACAATGAGAGGACTGAGAAAATATCTGACACCATTTGCACCGGATCAGTCAGGTGCGGTGTCTGTATTATATGAATTTGGTGGTATTATCGTCATTTGCGATGCCGGTGGTTGTACCGGAAATATCTGTGGATTTGATGAGCCGCGGTGGTTTGAGAGCAAAAGCGCACTGTTTAGTGCAGGGCTTCGCGATATGGATGCAATTCTCGGCCGTGATGACAGGCTGGTGGCAAAGCTTGCAGATGCCGTGACAAAACTGGATGCAAAGTTTGCAGCGATTATCGGGACGCCGGTTCCGGCCGTTATCGGAACGGATTACCATGCCTTAAAGCGTATGACGGAGAAAAAAGTGGATCTGCCGATTCTGACTGTGGATACGGATGGAATGGAATTGTATGACAAGGGGGAAGAAAAAGCCTGGAAGGAACTGTTTTTGGTATTTGCAGGTGAAAAAGAAGACGTGATTTTGGGCAGAATTGGGATACTTGGCATGACACCACAGGATATCAGTGATCTGCGTGCAGCAGACCGTATCCGGGAGCGTTTTGCGGCAGAAGGAAAAACTGCTGTCTGCTTTGGAATGGGAAATGGACTTGATGATGTAAAATCGGTTTCCAATGTGGAAAAAAATATCGTGGTATCGCCGGCCGCTTTAGAGGCAGCGAAATATCTGGAACGAACATATGGAACACCGTACGAGACAGGCTATCCGCTGGTGGATGAACTGGTTTACGATATGGATTATCATGGGAAAAAGGTACTTATTGTACAGCAGCAGGTGATCGGATCTGCAATCCGGGAAGAGATACAAAAAAAAGCAAAGGATGCACAGGTGACAGTTGCAAGCTGGTTTATGATAAAGCCAGAGCTTTGCAGTGACACAGATCTGCATCTGCGGGATGAAGAAGATTATATAAGGCTGGTGGAAAACATGGAATATGATGTGATTTACGCGGATCCATGTATGAAGCGTATGACACCGGAATTTGCCGGAATTTTTGTGGATACGATACATTTTGCGGTGTCGGGGCATCTTGCAGAGATGAGATAATAGTTGCCGGTTGTCTTGTAAGATGTGACCCGCAATAAGGGAGTGTACGATTGGAGAAAAGTGTGTATAAGAATGAGATGACCTGGCGCATCCGGGTATACGGTATCGTTCAGGGTGTTGGTTTCCGGCCGACGGTAAGCCGCCATGCGACAAACCATGGAATTTACGGAACTGTTTGCAATAAAGGACCCTATGTGGAAATTTATGCACAGGGGACAAAAGAACAGATCGAAGGATTTTTAAACAGTCTGAAAGAACATCCACCGAAGCGTGCGGCTGTTTTGAAGATAAATACAGAGGATATCACCGCAGATACAACAGAACAGTTTGAACATTTTGACATTATCGAAAGTGAAAAAACAAAAGGGGAAATCTTTATTTCCCCGGATATTGCAATCTGCGATGAGTGCAAGGCAGAAATGTTTGACCCGAAAGACAGACGGTATCTGCATCCGTTTATCAACTGCACCTGCTGTGGACCAAGGCTTACGATTCTGGATGCTCTGCCGTATGACAGGGAACGCACAAGTATGAAAGAGTTTTCGATGTGCCCGGACTGTGCAAAAGAATACACGGATGAGAAAACCAGGCGGTATGACGCGCAGCCGGTGTGCTGCAACCAATGTGGACCACAGGTGTATCTGATCGGCAGACCCGAGCGGGGACGTGCCGCAATTACATATACACGCCGGCTTATTCGTGAAGGCAAAATTGTAGCAATCAAGGGAATCGGAGGGTTTCATCTGTGCTGTGATGCTACAAATGAAGAAGTGGTCTGCCGTCTTAGAACATTAAAAAACCGCCCGGCCAAGCCCTTTGCAGTTATGGCAAAAGATGAATCGGTTGTAAAACGGGAATGTGTGGTGACGCCGGAGCAGGAGGCGATTCTTACCGGACATCAGAAACCGATTCTGTTACTGGACAGACGAAGCGATGGCGGGCTGGCATCTTCGGTGGCACCGAACAATCCAAAAGTTGGTGTGATGCTTCCATATGCACCGGTGCAGTTATTGATTTTTCAGTATGATGATGGTATCGGGATGCCGGATCTTCTGGTGATGACCAGTGGAAATACTTCCGGTGCACCGATCTGTCGTGAGGATGAGGAAGCTGTTGCCGAATTATCCCATTTGTGTGATGCGATGCTGTCACATAACCGCAAAATCAGGATACGGGCAGATGATACGGTGATGGATTTTTACAGAAATGAACCGTACATGATCCGGCGTTCCAGAGGCTATGCACCGCTGCCGTTTATGACAAAAGCAGACTGGAAAGGACAGGTGCTCGCGGTTGGCGGGGAATTGAAAAATACCTTTTGCATAGGTGTGGACAACAGGTTTTATCCGTCACCATATGTGGGAGATCTGGAGGACTTAAGAACGGTAAAGGCATTGCAGGAGACAATACACCGGTTTCAGACATTGCTGGAAGTAAAGCCACAGGCTGTGGTCTGTGATCTGCACCCAAAATACAATTCTACGGTTGTAGCGGAAGAACTTGGATATCCGGTGATAAGAGTGCAGCATCATTATGCACACATATTATCGTGTATGACAGAAAATGACTGTCATGATCCGGTCATCGGAGTCGCTTTTGACGGAACCGGATATGGAACGGATGGCACGATCTGGGGCGGAGAGATCCTGCTGGCGGATTATGGGAATTTTACAAGATTCGGAAGTATTACCCCGTTTTTACAGATGGGGGGCGATGCTTCTGCAAAAGAGGGCTGGCGTATTGCGGTCTCTATGATTTACGGATATACGAAAGATCGCAAAAGGGCATGGGAGATCATGGAAACACTGGGGCTTTGCAGCGAACAGGAAAGCAGGGTACAGTTCACCATGGCAGACCGGAAGATTAATGCGGTGGCTTCAACCAGTGCAGGACGGCTTTTTGATGCCGTCAGTGCGATACTCGGGATCAGGCGCAGGTCAGGATTTGAAGGGGAAGCATCGACGGCATTGCAGTTTGCAGCAGAGGCATACGAGCAGCAGAACCTCTCAAATATCTCACAGGAGCAAAAGGAAAATAAGGATATACTGCTGCATGAAACAAAAGAGCGTTTCGTTTTAAATACACAGATGTTGGTGCAGCAGATTACAGAAGCAAAAATGCGGGGCGAAGACACCGGGATGCTGGCATATCGGTTTCATCAGGTACTGGCAGAAATGATTACAGCTGCCTGTATCAAAGCAAAAGAAAGCAGTGGCAGGGATAAAGTTGCCTTAAGCGGTGGCGTATTCCAAAACCGGTTACTGCTGCGTCTGACAGAAGAACGACTGTTACAGGAAGGATTCGAAGTGCTGCGGCACCGCATGATTCCGCCGAATGACGGAGGAATTGCAATCGGACAGGCAGCATATGGGATGTATCAATTACAGAAATAGGAGGATAAAAAGATGTGTGTAGGTTTATCAGCTAAGGTAGTAAAAATCAGTAATGGCACGGCGGTCATTGATGCAGGCGGTGCCAAAAGAGAGGTTTCTTCCCAGCTTCTGGAAGATCTGGAGCCGGGAGATTATGTTATGGTGCATGCAGGTGTAGCAATTGCAAAAATCACCGATGAGGACGACAGTGAAACTGAGCAGCTCATGGAGGAATTTTTATAATGAAAACAGCCAGAGAGATCATTGAAAATTATGATGGCCCGGATGTGCGGATCATGGAAGTGTGCGGTACGCACACACATGAGATTTTCCGGCTGGGAATCCGTAAACTGCTGCCAAAACAGGTAGAATTGATTTCCGGACCGGGATGTCCGGTATGTGTAACACCGGTTAGTTTTATAGATGAAGCTATTTATCTGGCATTGGAAAAAGGAGTTACAATCTGTACATTTGGTGATCTGGTGCGAGTGCCGGGAACCAATATGAGCCTTGCGGGAGCCAGAGAACAGGGAGCGAAAATCCATGTTGTGTATTCTCCGGCAGATGCCGAAAAATATGCTGGAGAACATCCGGATGAGCAGGTGACATTTCTGTCGGTCGGATTTGAGACAACGACACCGGCAGGATGTCTTTCCGTAAAGGCGGCAAGAGAAGATGGACTGGATAATTACTCTATATTGGTGGCAAACAAAACCATGCCTCAGGCGTATGAGGCATTAAAGGACAGTGCAGATGTATTTTTATATCCGGGACATGTCAATGCCATTACGGGAACACGTCTTTGCGAAGCTCTGACCGAAGAAGGGGTCAGCGGTGTTGTGGCAGGATTTACGGCAAAAGAACTGATGACAGCACTGGCGGTTGCGCTGGTAAAATTCCAGGAAGGAAAGCCATTTTTGGTAAACTGCTATCCGCGAGTGGTGACACAGGATGGAAGCAGGGAGGCACAGCTGCTTGTAGATGAGATGATGGAAGCCTGTGACTGCGAATGGAGAGGGCTGGGTGTTATTCCGAAATCCGGCATGAAATTAAGACAGGAGTGGCAGGAGTTCGATGCACGTCTCAAATATCAGATGCCGAAAATTGAAGGAAAACCAAATCCGGCCTGCCGCTGCGGCGATGTACTTCAGGGGAAATGCAAACCATCCGATTGTAAAGTATTCGGAAAAGGCTGTACACCGCAGCATCCGATCGGCGCCTGCATGGTGTCCGGTGAGGGAGCCTGCTCTGCATATTATCAGTATTCATAAGAAAGAAGGAAAAACATCATGGAAAATAAAAGAGTAACGATGGCACATGGTGCCGGTGGAAAGCAGACATCCGAATTGATTGATCAGGTGTTTAAGGCACATTTTGTAAACAATGATCTGACGGCAGATGATGCAGCGGTATTAGTTCCGCCGGCAGGAAGAATGGCAGTATCTACAGATGGGTTTATTGTATCTCCGGCATTTTTTCCGGGGGGAAATATCGGCAAACTGTCTATCTGCGGAACGGTAAATGATCTTGCCTGTATGGGTGCAAAACCGCTTTATCTTACCTGCGCTTTTGTAATTGAAGAGGGATTTCCAATGGAAAAACTCGAAGAAATCGCAGCTGCCATGGAAAAAACAGCAAAAGAGGCCGGAGTACATATTGTATCTGGAGATACAAAGGTTGCCGGAAAAGGACAGGTGGATGGAATTTTTATCACCACGACCGGAATGGGGGAGATCGAAGAAGGAGTGACCGTCGGCGGAGAACTGGCAAAGCCCGGAGATGCAATCATCGTAACCGGTGATATCGGACGGCACGGATGTACGATCCTGTTAGAGCGGGAAGATTTTGGCATCGATGCGGATGTGACCAGTGACTGTGCACCTTTGTGGAAGACCGTAAAGGCAGTCATGGATACCACACACAACCTGCATGTGATACGTGATGCGACCAGAGGCGGCGTCGGAACAGTCCTGTATGAGATCGCAGGTCAGAGCAGCGTAGGCATCCGTTTAAATGCAGAGGCTGTTCCGGTACGGCCGGAAGTAAAAGGAGTCTGCGGGATGCTTGGACTTGAGCCTTTATATCTGGCATGCGAAGGAAGACTTGTCATCATGGCACCAAAGGAAGAGGCAGAGGGCATTGTAGAAACATTGAAAAAATGTCCATATTCCGCAGATGCAGCTATTATTGGTGAAGTGATCGCAGAGGAACCGGGAAGAGTTATAATGGAGACGGAAATCGGCACACAGGCACTGCTTCCACAGCCGGGGGGAGAGCTTTTACCAAGAATCTGTTAACAGGAGGAGTCAGGGCATGGAAACTAGAGTGGCAGTTATTTCAATTATTGTAGAACAGGAGGATGCCATTGAAGAATTAAATATCCTTCTTCATGAAGCACGTCAGTACATTGTAGGCAGAATGGGCATACCATACCGCGCAAAAGGAATCAGCATCATAAGCATTGTCATTGATGCACCACAGGACACGATCAGTGCACTTTCCGGAAAAATCGGACATTTAAAAGGTGTATTCGCAAAGACTGCATATTCGAATGTCATTACTCCGGCAGAAGGGGGAACACAGGATTGATCAGGATAGCAGTATATGGAAAAGGCGGAATCGGAAAATCCACTACCGTTTCAAATGTAGCGGCTGCATTGGCAGAAATGGGGCTTAAGGTGATGCAGATCGGATGCGATCCGAAAGCAGATTCTACCATATTGCTCCGTCATGGAGAGACTGTGCCGGCCGTGCTCGACTTATATAATGAGAAAAAGCAGGCGTTGCAGCTGGAGGATATGATACGCATTGGGTATAACGGTGTTATCTGTGTGGAGGCCGGTGGACCGACACCGGGACTTGGCTGTGCCGGCCGTGGTATCATCACGGCACTGGAAAAGTTAAAAGAGCTTGGCGCATATGATGTATACAAACCGGATGTGGTTTTATATGATGTACTCGGAGATGTGGTATGCGGTGGATTTTCCATGCCGATGCGGGGCGGTTATGCGGACAAAATATTTATTATTACCTCCGGGGAAAATATGGCAATTCATGCAGCTGCAAATATTGCCATGGCAGTGGAAAATTTTAAAAACCGTGGATATGCCGGGCTTGGCGGACTCATTTTAAATCGCAGGGATGTCCCGCGGGAAGAGGAAAAAGTGGCAGAACTGGCAGACGATTTTCACACAGCTGTTATTGGTACACTATCACACAGCGGGCAGGTGGCACTGGCAGAGGAGCAGAAAAAAACATTGATGGAGTGTTATCCAACAGGTGAAATGGCAGACGAATACCGTGCGCTTGCCATGCAGATGTATCGCATATGCGGTGGCATTCTGGAAGCGAAAAGCGATAAGGTAAGGTCTGGATATATACAGGAGGAAGCGTAATGTTACGTCGTGTGGGGGAAACTGTTGATTCGAAAGATGCTGTGGTAAAAATAAAAGATGCCTCATTTCCAACACCATTTGTTTCGGCACTGGAGTATAATTCGCCGGTGCATGGCAACTGGAATATTGTGCATACGGGAATGCAGGTTCCGGAATCTATCCAGATCTATGTCTGTGCGGATAACTGTATGCGTGGTGTTGTACTGACTGCGGCAGAAATGAATGCAGCAGACCGTTTTTCTTTTGTTCTTGTGGAGGAGCAGAATCTGCTAAGCGGCAATCTGGAGGATATTACCATCGAGGGTGTGACGGATGTGTTGAATAAACGGAAGGACCATCCTGAGGCGGTTCTGCTTTTTACCGTTTGTCTGCATCATTTTGTGGGAAGTAATCTGAACTATATTTACAGGGAACTGGAGCATCGTTTTCCTGACATCTGCTTTATCCGCTGTTATATGGACCCGATTATGCAAAAACATGGACTGACACCGGACCAGAAGCTGCGGAAAGCAATGTATGATCCTCTTTTGGGCTGTGAGCCGGACGCTAAAACAGTATCTGTCTTTGGCAGTGATTTTGTTCTGGATGAGAACAGTGATATTAAGCGTCTGTTAAAACGATATGGTTATAAGGTGCTGGAACTGCCCGGATGTAAAACCTGGCAGGAACTGTTGGATATGAGCAGGGGATGCCTGTTTATCGACTGCTATCCGGCTGGAAAATACGGGATGGAGGCACAGGCAGGCCGCCTGGGACGAAAATCTCTGTATCTGCCCGGCAGTTTTGACTATGATGAGATCAGAAAGCAGTTAAAGCAGCTGACCGATGCACTCGGACTGCCGGAACTGACAGAAGATGAGCTGGCCCGCGAGCAGGAGTCCTGTGAGGAGGCTCTGGCAAAAGCAAAAAATCTGATCGGGGATATGCCGGTCACTCTGGATTATCTGTATCATCCAAGACCACTTGGACTGGCAAAACTGCTTCTGACACATGGCTTTTGTGTGAAAGCTGTTTATCTGGACAGTATCAGTCCGGAAGAAAAAGCAGATTTTTTCTGGCTGCAGGAGCATGCACCGGAACTTGAGCTGATCGCAACGATTCAGGTGAAGATGCGTGTACTGCCAAGAGGTGCAAGCGGGGAAGTGCTGGCAATCGGACAGAAAGCGGCCTATTTTGGCCGAAGCCGTCACTTTGTCAATCTGGTACAGGGAGAAGGTCTGTATGGATTTGACGGTATTCGAAGAACCGCAGAGCTGATGATGGATGCATATCTCAATGAAAAGGATACAGAAAAACTTGTTGTACAAAAAGGATGGGGGTGTGAGTGCTGTCTATGAGACAATCTTATCGAATGATACCGGTTTATACGGCCGATGTGTCAGGGGTATGTTCTGCACTGTATGAACTTGGCGGAATGACAGTTATGCATGATCCTTCCGGATGCAACTCTACTTACAATACGCATGATGAAATCCGCTGGTACGATCAGGACAGTCTTATTTTTATCTCGGGACTTACAGAAATTGACGCGATCATGGGAAATGACAGAAAATTTATTGATGATATCGAGTATGCAGCCCGTGAACTGCATCCCAAATTTATCGCGCTGGCAGGTTCGCCTATTCCATTTATGAATGGTACGGATTTTCCTGCAATTGCGCGTGTGATTGAGACAGAAACCGGAATTCCGGCATTTTCCGTGCCGACGAACGGGATGAATGATTATGTGTATGGAGCGGGCATTGCACTCGAAGAAATTGCAAAGCGGTTTGTCAGAGAACCGGACAGGCAGGAGAATAGAGATCCCTCTTCGCGCACGGTAAATCTGTTAGGTGTGACACCACTTGATTTCGGACCACAGAAAAATGCAGAAACCTTAAAAGAAAATCTGCAGAAATACGGATGGCAGGTTATGTCTGTGTGGGCGATGGGCGATGATTTGAAAACGTTGCAAAGATCAGCGGAGGCAGACGTTAATCTGGTTGTTTCGGCAGTAGGACTCCGTGTGGCAAAGATACTCTGGGAGAAGTACAAAATACCATATGTGATCGGAACACCAAACGAGTGGCTGGCAGAAGATATTTCAAATGCACTGGAGCGTGCAGCCACACGGCAGGCAGAGCCGGCGGTTGTATATTTGCAGAACCGCATGCAGCAGGAGGCAGATATCACGCTGGTCGGAGAACCTGTCACTATGGGATCATTAGCAGCAGGGATTGAAAAAAGATATGGTCGTGCCGCCCGCGTACTGTGTCCGTTAAAGGAATGTGCGGATTTGCTCGGTGAAAAAGATAAAATGGTGCTTGGAGAGGAAGCAATGGAAGAGGCACTTAAAAGTGCAGGGATCATTGTGGCAGATCCTCTGTATCGTCCGATCTGTCCGGGGGACAGTATTTTTTATGAATTACCGCATGTGGCATTTTCGGGGAGAATATATTTTTGAGAATACTATTGTCAGGATGCAAATTGCAATCTGCGATGATGAAAAATCTATAGGCTTGATATTAGAAGAAAAATAAAGAAATTATTACCGGATGCAGTGATAGAAACATATTTATCGGGTGATGAACTGATTGCAAGTGGTTGTAAGCCGGATATGCTCTTTTTGGATATCCAGATGCCGGGAAAGAATGGGATGGAAACGGCAAGGATTCTGCGTCAGAAGGATGACGAAGTGGATGTTGCTGCATAAACCAGTTGACAGATTCCTTTCGGAAGTATAATATAAAGACAAATTTCATAGGATATAAAAAACAAAGGGCGATGTTGTTCAGACACTGCCCTTTTTTATTTGAAAACAGGAGGGATGAGGTTATGGAAAAGTTAAATGATGTGATTACAGCAATTGACGATTTTGTCTGGGGACCAGTCATGCTGATTCTGCTTGTGGGGACCGGAATTTTCCTTACGATCCGCACGCGGTTTCTGACATGGAGAAATCTTGGTTATGCACTCAAAAGTACGTTAAGCAAAGAGGCGCGGACGAAAAGCCATGGCGAGGGCGATGTGTCTCCGTTTTCGGCACTGACCACAGCACTTGCCGCCACAATCGGAACGGGCAACATTGTGGGGGTTGCGACGGCGATGGTTTCCGGTGGCCCGGGAGCTTTGGTCTGGATGTGGATCTCTGCTGCATTTGGTCTGACGTCGAAGTTCAGTGAATGTATGCTGGCGATCAAATACCGTGAGATCAATGCCAAAGGGGAGATGAGCGGCGGCCCGATGTACACGATGAAAAAGGCACTGAAGAATAAAAGATTTGGAGCGGTTCTTGCGTGGTTATTTGCACTCTTTGCTGTGATTGCTTCGTTTGGAATCGGCAATATGACACAGGGAAATTCGATTTCCGGTGCATTACATACGACATTTCATGTGCCGACCCATCTGACCGGAATTGTGATTACGGTGCTTGCCCTGCTGATCATTGTCGGCGGTATCAAAACCATTTCAAAGGTTTCTTCGGTGGTCGTTCCGCTGATGGCGATTTTTTATGTGATCTGTGGAGTTATTGTTATTATCGGAAATATTTCGAATCTGCCGGCAGGCATTTTGATGATTTTTCAGATGGCATTTTCGGTAAAAGCGGTAGGCGGCGGTCTGTGCGGAACGATTGTCGCTTCCATGATGAATGCAATGCGTTATGGTGTGGCAAGAGGTGTATTTTCCAACGAAGCCGGTATGGGATCTGCGGCAATTACGGCAGCGGCTGCAACGACGGATAACCCGGTGCGTCAGGGATATATCAATATGACGGGAACCTTCTGGGATACGATTGTTGTCTGTACGATTACGGGACTTGCGATTGCCTCTTCCGGTGTCCTTGGCATGACCGATGCCGCCGGGAATATGCTGACCGGTTCGGATGTTACAATTGCGGCATTTGAGACGGTTCTGGGATCAGCCGGGGGCTGGCTTGTGACAATCGGGATTACATTGTTTGCGTTTTCTACAATACTCGGCTGGGAGTATCACGGGGAAAAAGCATTTGAATATCTGCTGGGAACGCACCGGTTTAATATGGTATACCGCCTTGTTTTTTCCTTTGTTGTGTATTTCGGATGTACACAGACACTGAATCTGGTATGGAGTTTCTCGGATATTGCCAATGCGCTGATGGCAATCCCGAATCTGATCTGTATGCTCCTGCTCAGTGGTGAAATTGCAAAGGATATTCGGGAGTTTCAGAAAGAAATTCATAAATATAATTAAAAAATGTAAGGTTATTCTTTGCTATCAGCCCGAAGCGTAGTATAATGTAGTTATCTGAATTTTATAGACATGGAGGTTAGGAAATTATGCAGATGGAACAGCTACGCAAAGATATGATGGCAGCGATGAAAGCGCGCGACAAGGAACGGAAGGATGCAATTTCGTCTCTGGTCTCGGCAGTGAAGAAAAATGCCATTGATGCCGGATGCAGAGATGACATTCCGGAGGATATGGTCAATGCCACAATCATGAAGGAATTAAAGACCGTTCAGGAACAGATCGATTCCTGCCCGGCAGACCGTACCGATTTGCTGGAGGAGTACAGAAAACGTTATGACATTATGAAAGAATATGCACCGAAGATGCTTTCGAAAGAGGAAGTGACTGCGATTGTTAAGGAAAAGTTTGCAGATGTGATTGCAACGAAGAACAAGGGACAGATCATGAAGACGATTATGCCGGAGCTGAAAGGAAAGGCAGACGGAAAGGTGATCAATGAAGTTGTTACAGAGATGTGCAATGCATAAAGGAGAAGAAACATGAGATTGTATATGCCAACGAAGGTATTTTTTGGCAGCGGTTGTGTTTCGGAAAACGGTGCAGAGTTAAAAGCATTAGGAAGCAGAGCCATGATTGTGACGGGAAAACATTCCAGCCGCATCAATGGTTCGCTTGCAGCAGTTGAACAGGCATTGCAGGCAAACGGGCAGACCTATGTGATTTTTGATGAGATCGAAGAGAATCCTTCTGTGGAGACCGTGGCTGTGGCAGCGGGCATTGCAGTAAAAGAACAGGTGGATTTCTTTGTGGCTGTGGGAGGCGGTTCTCCGATGGATGCGTCCAAGGCGATTTCGCTTCTGGCAGCGAATCCATCGGCAATCGATCATGCAGAGGAGCGTCTTTATCATCCGGAGCCGATGCAGGGCTATCCGGTTGCAGCAGTCCCGACCACATCCGGTACGGGATCGGAAGTGACGCCTTATGCGATTCTGACACGGCACGACTTACATACCAAGCAGTCAATCGCACACAAATGGTTTGCGGATCTGGCATTTGTGGATGCCGGATATTTAAAGACTTCTTCTTATGAGAATATGGTCAGCACCTGTGTGGATGCGCTGGCACATCTGATTGAGTCATATCTGAATACTAATGCAAATGCATATAACCGGATATATTCAGCGGAAGGTCTTCGGATCTGGGGCAGTGCAAAGGAATACCTGCTTTCTTCCGAGATTAAGATTCCGGATGAAGGATACGAAACATTCATGCATGCATCGGTTGTGGCAGGTATGGCGATTGCACATACCGGTACCAGTATTCCGCACGGATTAAGTTATCCGGTCACATATGAGCTTGGCATTCCGCATGGAAAGGCAGTCGGATTTTTCCTGCCGGGATTTTTGCGTTTTTACAATAATCAGAAGCGGGTGGCAGAGGTGCTTGAGCTGCTTGGGTTTGAGAACCGGGCTGAATTTATCGCCTATCTGGACAAGCTGCTGGGCAAACCACAGATCCCGGAGGAACTGTGGGAGGAGGATGTGCTAAAACTGTTGCAGAATCCTGCCAAGTTAAAGAACTATCCGTTTGAGATGACGGAAGAAATTCTGAAAAAATATCTAAACAAATGAGAACCCGTTTGAGGAGGAAACTTATATGATACAAAAGTTGATTGAAAAGTTAAATAAGAAGAGATTAAAAGAACGAATTTCTTCTGCAATTGTGATGGTGGCCCTGATTGTCAGCATTTCCGGTGTTGTGGGAGCCGTTTCCGGAATTATTGTCAGCAACCGCTATAATTATGCATTGAAAAATTACGGTTTTTCACAGGGTGATATCGGCAAGATGATGATTACGTTTGCCGATACGAGAAGTTATCTGCGTGCTGCGATCGGATATCAGGATGAAAACCTTGTGAACAGCTGCGCAGAAAATTATGAGAAGAAGAAGGAATCCTGTCAGCAGTATACCAAAGAGGTAAAAAATACGGTTTCATCTTCGGATGAGGAGAAAATCTATAGCAGCATCACAGAAAAACTGACGGAATATTATGAAATCTGTGATGCAGTACTGGAAAAAGGAAAGAACACACAGGACATTGATGTGCGTCATGAGGCTCAGCAGATGGCACAGGATCAGGTGGCACCGATCTATGAGGAGATTTATCAGGATATGGTGAAACTGATGGATGCAAATACCAAGCATGGAGATAAGTTAGAGAAAATTCTTACAATGGTAGAATTGATCACACTTATTGCAATTATTGCGGTTATTGCACTTGCAATTTTTGCAGCCCGCCGGATCGGCAGAGTGCTTGCACAGAATATTGTTGATCCTTTGGATCAGCTGGGTGCTCGTTTTGATACATTTGCAAAGGGGGATCTCTCCAGCGAATTCCCGGAGATGACATCAGAGGATGAGATTTCCGAGATGGTAGTTGTCGCACGTGAGATGGCAAAGAACCTGGCAGCTGTTATTCAGGATGTCAACCACCGTATGGACCTGATGGCACACAACGATTACACCGGAGTATCCAAGATTCCGGAGAAGTATATGGGTGAGTTTTCTGCCATGAACGAAGCCATCCATACTATGAATATGGATATGAATGAGACGATGCACCGGATTGGGGAGGCTGCTTCCCAGGTATCTGCAGGTTCTACCAATCTGGCAGAAGGCTCACAGACACTGGCAGAGGGATCAACCGATCAGGCTGGTGCGGTAGAAGAACTTCTGGCATCTTTTGCAAATATTACCGAAGGTGTGGAGCATACCCACGAAAGTGCACAGGCTTCCTATGAGTTATCTGTAAAATATGCACAGGAAGCAGATAAGACACAGAAAGAAATGAATGCTGTTACAGAGGCTATGAAGCGAATCAGTGATATGTCCAAGCAGATTGAGACAATCATCGGACAGATCGAGGAGATTGCAGAGCAGACGAACCTGCTTGCATTAAATGCTTCTATTGAGGCTGCACGTGCCGGAGAAGCCGGCAAGGGATTTGCTGTCGTTGCATCCCAGATTGGAAAACTTGCAGATGAGAGTGCACAGTCTGCGGTCAATACCCGTGAGCTGATCATGAATTCTATTCAGGAAATTGAAAATGGAAACCAGGCAGTTGATGTAACTTCCCAGACGATTGTTTCTCTTGTAGAGGGAATCAATGAAGTGGCAAAGAAATCTCAGGAGCTGGCACAGCTTTCAGAGACACAGGCAGAGCAGATCAAGCAGGCAGAGTCCGGTGTAAACCAGATTTCCGAGGTTGTACAGAGCAACGCGGCAATCGCAGAGGAATCTTCCGCAACCAGTCAGGAGCTTTCTGCAGAGTCTGATTCTCTGAATGATCTGGTGCAGCAGTTTAAGTTAAAATAGTGATACAAAATAAAGGCATAAGAGAGGAACAATCTGGAAAATGGATACATCTATTTTTATCGGAACATGGTGGTCACTGGTGCCGCCTCTTCTGGCAATCATACTGGCACTTGTCACCAAGGAAGTATACAGTTCCCTGTTTATTGGAGTGGCGGTCGGAGCACTGTTATATACCGGATTTCATCCGTGGAATGCATTCAATGCCCTGTTTTCGATTATGAAAGACAGCATGAATCTGAATATTCTGATTTTTGATGTGCTGCTTGGAATGATTATTGTATTGATGTCAAAATCAGGAGGCTCAGCTGCTTATGGAAGATGGGCCGGCAGCAAGATCAGGTCAAAAAAGAGCGCAATGCTGGCAACCACAGGACTTGGAATGCTGATTTTTGTGGATGATTATTTCAATTGTCTGACCGTCGGATCTGTGATGCGTCCGGTAACTGACCGCTACAAAGTATCCCGCGCAAAACTGGCATATATCATTGATGCGACCGCTGCGCCGGTCTGCATCATTGCGCCGATTTCCAGCTGGGCGGCAGCCGTCAATTCGTATGTTCCGAAAGATGCCGGGATTACGGGATTTCAGTTGTTTCTGCGAACAATTCCGTACAATCTCTATGCGATTCTGACGATTGTCATGGTATTTTTTGTGATTATTGCAGGTTTTGATTTCGGACTCATGAAAAAACATGAGGAGAATGCTGCAAAAGGAGATCTGTTTACCAGCGGCGGGGAAGAGTTTGAAAAGGTTAAGGAAGAAGATATTTCTTCCAACGGAAAAGTGATTGATCTGCTTCTTCCGGTGATTGTTCTGATTGGTTCTGCAATTGGTGCCATGATCTATACCGGATTTCTGGGTGGTGCGACCGATGTGGTCAGTGCATTTGCAGGATGTGATGCGGAGACCAGCCTGATTTTTGCAACCATGGTCACGGTCTTTGTCATGCTGTTTTTGTATCTTCCGCGAAAGGTGGTTACGTTTAAAGGATTCATGGAGAGTTTTGTGGAAGGCTTTAAGCTGATGATTCCGGCGATCGGAATACTGATATTTGCCTGGACCTTAAAGGGAATGGGAGATGCTCTGCAGATTGGTACATTTGTGGAATCCATCGTTGGAACGAGTGCTTCTGCAAGCCTGTTCCTTCCGGCTGTTTTGTTTGTCGTTGCAGTGTTCCTTGCGTTTTCTACCGGAACAAGCTGGGGAACATTTGCGATTCTTGTTCCGATTGCAATTGCCATGTTTCCGGGGGCAGATCATCTGGAAATGATGATCATTGCGGTTTCCGCAGTGCTGGCAGGTGCCGTCTGCGGGGATCATATTTCACCGATTTCGGATACAACGGTTATGTCTTCGGCCGGCGCGCAGAGTAACCATATCAACCATGTGACAACGCAGATGCAGTATGCAGCGGTTGTTGCTGTGGTATGTATCATTGGCTATATCATTGCAGGACTGGTACAGATCTGGTGGGTAGCACTTGGCATCAGCCTCATGCTCCTGCTTGCTGTTCTTACCTTTATAAAAAAGAGGTCGGGGAGCAACCGCGAAAAGACAGCAGGTATATAAGAATCAGGACAGAAGCCCAAAAACAAAGAAAGGAGCAGGCGAGGAAACCTGCTCCTTCTTAGTTACTTAAAGGAAATTGAGTAACTGAGTAGTTAATTAGATAATTGTTTAATAAAATTGAACTACATACTCATTTGCGTACGTGCATGCTATATTTAAATAACACCATTCAATACTTACATTATACCGTGTTATTCGGATTTTGCAATACCTATTTTGAAATTTTTGGAATTAATCCTTTATTTTCGCTATTCCGGAAGCGGAAGGAAGTCCGGCTTTCTGCCGGTAAAGACCGTAAAGTACCGGAAGCCTGCATGCCGCAGAATCTGAGGAAGACGGTCAAACGCATATGCAACGTGCTCCGGCGCATGGGCATCGGCTCCGAGTGTCAGAATCTCTCCCCCGAGTTCGTGATAGCGTAAAAGAACAGCTTCGGTGGGGTTTGGATGTCCCAGCCCGTATTTGAATCCTGCCGTGTTGACTTCGATCCCTTTTCCCATGGAAATGAGTTTACGCAGAATCTCATCAATGATATCGGCATAGGCCTCATATGTATAGAAACGGTTGCGGTCCGGACCGTAGCGGACAACATAATCGAGATGACCGTATACATCGAAGTCGGAATAGGTGTTCAGGTTTTCCAGAATGGATTCGAAGTACTCGCGGTAAGCAGTTTTTTCGGAGCGTCCTTCATAGTATTTCGGGTAATAGGGATCGATTCCGTGAACAACGTGGGAGGAACCGATGACAAAATCAAACGGATGTCCGGTCACCGCTTTGCGGTTGATTTCCGTGATGTGGGGCTGCAGACCGACTTCGATTCCGAGACGAATGGAAAGACGGTCACGGCAGGTGTCCTGAAAACTGCGGACTTCTTTTATATAGGAATCAAAATCCAGAAGAAACAGATTGGGATCATCCGGGTAATCATAATCAAAATGATCGGTAAAACAGATGCCATCCAGGTTCTGCCGTACAGCGGCCTGGATCATGTCAGGCATCAATGCGTCACTGTCTCCGCTGTGATGCGTGTGCATATGTGTATCCCAAAGCATAAGAGCCTCCTTTTTTCTGTGTGGTTGATTTTGGAAAAAGTCTTTTCGTAAGATTATACTATATTTCAGGGGAAATAGATACCTTTAGTGAAAAAATTAACAAAGACGGAGAAAAGACTTGAACTTTCGGAAATAATTGGGTAAAATAAAGGAAGCTTGGGACGCAAGTCCCATGAGACTATTTATTTACAATTCTAGGAGGAATTAAGAATGGCAGTAAGAGTAGCAATCAACGGATTCGGCCGTATCGGTCGTCTTGCTTTCAGACAGATGTTCGGAGCAGAAGGATACGAAGTAGTAGCAATCAACGACTTAACAAGCCCAAAGATGTTAGCACACTTATTAAAGTATGATAGCTCACAGGGTAAGTACGAGCATGCAGATGAAGTTTCTGCAAGCGATGATTCTATCACAGTATGTGGTAAGGAAATCAAGATCTACGCTTTCCCAGATGCAAACAATTGCCCATGGGGTGAGTTAAAGGTTGACGTTGTATTAGAGTGCTCTGGATTCTATACAAGCAAGGAGAAGGCTCAGGCTCATATCAATGCCGGAGCTCGTAAGGTAGTTATCTCTGCACCAGCAGGAAACGACCTTCCTACAATCGTTTACAATACAAACCACGAGACATTAAAGGCTTCTGACACAATCATTTCTGCAGCTTCTTGTACAACAAACTGCTTAGCTCCAATGGCAGATGCTCTTAACAAGTTTGCTCCAATCCAGTCTGGTATCATGGTAACAATCCATGCTTACACTGGTGATCAGATGACTCTTGATGGACCACAGCGTAAGGGTGATTTAAGAAGATCCCGTGCAGCTGCAGTTAATATCGTTCCAAACAGCACAGGTGCTGCAAAGGCTATCGGTCTTGTAATCCCAGAGCTGAACGGAAAGTTAATCGGATCTGCACAGCGTGTACCAACCCCTACAGGATCTACTACAATTCTTACAGCAGTTGTTAAGAAGGCTGGCGTTACTAAGGAAGACATCAACGCAGCTATGAAGGCAGCAGCTAATGAGTCCTTCGGATACAATGAGGACGAGATCGTATCTTCTGATATCGTTGGTATGAGATTCGGTTCTTTATTCGATGCTACTCAGACAATGGTTAACCCAATCGGTGATGATCTGTATGAGGTTCAGGTTGTTTCTTGGTATGATAACGAGAACAGCTACACATCTCAGATGGTTCGTACAATCAAGTACTTCTCTGAGTTAGCATAATCATTTTCGAATGATTACGTGCAGTTATTACTTACTGCACACCCTATATGCTTAGAATAACTAAGTTTATGTGAAAGGGTCCGGCCTGTAGGGCCGGGCCTTTTTTCAATGGAAAACCAAAGAAGAAAAGGAAAGCCCCGGATGTTTCATACGGCTGCGGGGTATGAAATGATTAGGGAAAGCACCTTTTCTTCTGATTTTAAAATTGCCGTATATAGGCAGAACGGAGAATATAAACATGGCATTAAATAAGAAATCAGTTGATGATATCAACGCAAAGGGAAAAAGAGTCCTTGTAAGATGTGATTTTAACGTACCACTTAAGAATGGTGAGATCACAGATGATACACGTATCAAAGCTGCTCTTCCTACAATCAAGAAGTTATTAAATGATGGTGGAAAGGTAATCCTTTGTTCTCATCTTGGAAAAGTTAAGAATGGACCAAACGAAGGTGAGTCACTTGCACCAGTTGCAAAGAGACTTGAGGAGCTTCTTGGACAGAAAGTTAACTTCGTATCTGATTACAATGTAACAGGCGAAGCTGCTACAAAAGCTGTTGACGAAATGAAAGAGGGAGAAGTTGTATTACTTCAGAATACACGTTTCCGTGGAGCAGAAGAGACAAAGAATGGCGAAGAGTTCTCTAAGGAACTTGCTGATCTTGCAGACATCTATGTATGTGATGCTTTCGGATCTTCTCATAGAGCACATGCATCTGTTGCCGGTGTTACAAAGTTCATCACTGCAAAGGGTGGACAGAATGTTGTTGGTTACCTGATGGAGAAGGAGATCGCCTTCTTAGGAAATGCTGTTGAGAATCCGGTACGTCCATTCGTAGCAATCCTCGGTGGTGCTAAGGTAGCAGACAAACTCAACGTTATCAACAACCTGCTTGAGAAGTGTGATACCCTTATCATCGGTGGTGGTATGGCTTACACATTCATCAAGGCTCAGGGATATGAGATCGGACTTTCTCTCTGCGATGATGAGAAGCTTGATTACTGTAAGGAAATGATGGCTAAGGCTGAGAAGATGGGCAAGAAGATCCTTCTTCCTGTAGATGCTGTTACCATCAAGGATTTCCCGGATCCAATCGACGGACCTGTAAAGACAGAAGTATGTGATATCACAGCTATGCCGGCAGACCGTGAGGGATGCGATATCGGACCTAAGTCCGCAGAGATGTTTGCAGATGCTGTTAAGACAGCTAAGACTGTTGTATGGAACGGACCGATGGGTGTATTCGAGAACCCGACACTTGCAGCTGGTACACTTGCAGTAGCTAAGGCTCTTGCAGAGACCGATGCAACAACAATCATCGGTGGTGGAGATTCCGCTGCAGCTGTTAACCAGATGGGTTATGCTGATAAGATGAGCCATATTTCTACCGGTGGTGGAGCTTCCCTTGAATTCTTAGAGGGTAAGGAACTGCCAGGCGTAGTAGCAGCAGACGATAAATAAAAGACAGTTAAATTATTTACAGATTAGGAGAAATAAAAATCATGGCAAGAAAGAAAATCGTAGCCGGCAACTGGAAAATGAACATGACTCCAAGCCAGGCTGTAAAGTTAGTAGAAGAGTTAAAGCCATTAGTAGTATCTGACAGCGTAGATGTTGTTTACTGTGTACCTGCAATCGATATCGTACCGGTTGTAGAGGCTGTGAAAGGAACCAACGTACAGGTTGGCGCCGAGAACATGTACTTCGAAGAGAAGGGTGCATACACAGGTGAGATCTCCGCAGAGATGCTGGTAGACGCTGGTGTTAAGTACGTTGTAATCGGACATTCCGAGAGACGTGACTACTTCAAAGAGGATGATGTTCTCTTAAATAAGAAGGTTAAGAAGGCAATCGAGGCAGGACTTACTCCAATCCTTTGCTGTGGAGAGACTTTAGAGCAGAGAGAGATGGGTGTAACACTTGACTGGATCAGACTTCAGATCAAATCTGATCTTGCAGGCGTTGCAGCAGCAGACGTTGCAAACATGGTAATCGCTTATGAGCCAATCTGGGCAATCGGAACAGGCAAGACTGCTACATCCGATCAGGCACAGGAAGTCTGTGGCGCAATCCGTGCATGTGTAGCTGAAATCTATGATCAGGCTACTGCTGATTCTGTTCGTATCCAGTACGGCGGATCTGTAAATGCAGGAAATGCAGCAGAGCTGTTCGCAAAGCCGGACATCGATGGTGGTCTGGTTGGCGGAGCATCCCTGAAAGCTGATTTCGGTAAGATTGTAAACTACTAGAATCTGATATTGTATGGTTATAGGGCTATTCATCTGAATTTCAGGTGAATAGCCTTTGAAATTTTACACATGAAGAAAAAATGTCTGGAATGTGTCGTTCTCTTGTTGTTTATTTTTGCTTTGACACATGGCATCATCCAAAATACACAGCCGCTGAAAGAGACTAAGGAAGTACAAACTGAATATGAGGAAAAAACCTCCCAGGTCACGGAGAAATCACAGGAAACCGAGCCGGAAGTACAGGATCTGGAAAACCAGATTTTAAGGACTGCCTCCGGAAAGTTTTTTCAGAAATATCCGGTGGATGAAGCCTTTATGGGATGGATTGAAACGAAGTATGGGAGCGGTGTGCTGCAGAGTCTGTATACACAGCTGGAAAACGGAAATCAGGACCCGGATCTGTGGTATCGGTTTACCGGAAACAGTATGCATGTTCTGTGGCTTATGTATTGCAGGCAGCAACAGTATATGTCGTATTCGTATGAGGATGTGATCTGGAAAGAAGCATCCGATCCGGCATGCATCCGTCTGGATTTTGTCGGGGATATCTGTCTGGATGAGAATTGGTGTACTGGGAAGACGGCAAAGAATCACATGGCGGATTATTTTTCCGATGAAGTAAAAAAGGAACTGATTTCGGCAGATTTTACGATGGCAAACAATGAGTTTGCTTATACAACACGGGGACAGCGGCAGGTTGGCAAAGCATACTGTTTTCGGGCAGATCCCAAAGATGCCGGATTCCTGCGCACACTGGGAATAGATATGGTCTCTGTGGCAAATAATCATGTGTTTGATTATGGTGAGCAGGGATTTTTAGATACGCTGGATGCATTGCATGCTGCGGGAATTCCGTACAGTGGTGGTGGCAGAAATCTGACAGAGGCAAGCGCTGTGCGTTATGTGGTCACAGGTGGACGAAAGATTGCGATTGTATCTGCAACGGAAATCGAAAGGTTTTATCATTTTACACAGAAAGCCCAGAAGGAGAAACCGGGAGTATTAAAGACCCAGCAGGAAGAGGTATGGAAGAAAGAACTGAAGCGTGCGAAGAAGAACAGTGATTATGTGATCGCGTATGTTCACTGGGGAACAGAAGGAAAGATCCATTATGGGCAGGATCAGACAGAGATTGCAGACCTTTGTGTAAAAGCTGGTGCAGACGCCGTGATTGGTGGACATCCGCACCGTCTGCAGGGCGTTGAGTTTATAAAAAATGTGCCGGTGGCATACAGCGTGGAAAATTTCTGGTTTTCTACCGGAAAACTTTACACAACGATTGCACAGATTCAGATTGATGATTCCGGCAGTCTGAAATTGCGGATGATTCCGTGCATACAGGATTCGCTTACGACTTCGATTCTGACAGAAAAAAAACAGATCAAAGCATTTTATCATTATCTGGCAGATATCTCCAATCATGTGGGAATTGATGAGGACGGATTCTTTTATCCGTATAAAAATGTCGAAAAACCGGGAGTTTCGCCTTATGCCTATACGTCCGGAAGGCGTTATGGACAGTATTTTGATGATGTGGATCTGGATTTAAAATCGATAGATATCGTGGGAAATTTGCAGTGAACACTTGCAATCCCGTTCAAATTATGTAATATAATAAGTGTTTGTGTAACAATAATGAAGTACAATAGTATAGGATTGTTACAATGGAAAGAGAGGATGAATTATGAGCAAAAAACCTGTTGTTTTAATGGTTCTTGACGGTTATGGTCTGAATGACCGTACAGAGGGAAATGCCATTGCGCTGGCAAATACCCCGGTGATGGATAAATTAATGAAGGAATGTCCTTTTGTAAAAGGACAGGCTTCCGGCCTGGCAGTAGGACTTCCGGACGGACAGATGGGTAACTCTGAGGTTGGACATATGAATATCGGTGCCGGCCGCATTATTTACCAGGATCTGACCAGAATTACCAAGGCAATCGAAGACGGTGACTTTTTCGAGAATAAGGCACTGCTTGCAGCCATGGATAATTGTAAGAAAAATGATTCGGACCTGCATCTGTGGGGACTTCTTTCCGATGGTGGTGTGCACAGTCATATTACACATCTTTACGGACTGCTTGAGATGGCAAAGAAGCAGGGACTGAGCAAGGTATATGTTCATGCATTCTTAGACGGACGTGATACACCTCCTGCATCCGGAAAAGAATTTATCGAAGAACTGGAAAAGAAGATGAAAGAGATCGGTGTTGGAAAGATCGCTTCTTTATCCGGACGTTATTATGCAATGGATCGTGATAATAACTGGGATCGTGTACAGAAAGCCTATGATTCCCTGACAAAGGGTGAGGGCGTACAGGCAGAAGATGCGGTTAAGGCAATGGAAGATTCCTATGCAAAGGATGTAACAGACGAGTTCGTACTTCCTACCGTAATTACAGAGAATGGAAAACCGGTCTCTGTTGTAAAAGAGAATGATTCCGTGATCTTCTTTAACTTCCGTCCGGACCGTGCCCGTGAAATGACACGTGCATTCTGTGATAACAAGTTTACCGGATTTGACCGTCCGTTCATTAAGACAACATTTGTCTGCTTTAAGGACTATGATGAGACGATCCCGAACAAGCTGATCGCATTTGAAAAAGAGCATATTGTAAATACATTCGGTGAGTACCTGGCAAAGTGCGGAAAGACACAGCTTCGTCTGGCCGAGACAGAGAAGTATGCACATGTTACATTCTTCTTTAATGGCGGAGTGGAAGAGCCAAACGTTGATGAGGCACGTCTGCTGGTAAATTCCCCGAAGGATGTTGCAACATATGATCTGAAGCCGGAAATGAGTGCTCCGGAGGTTGGTATGGATCTTGTTGAGGCTATTAAGTCAGACAAGTATGATGTGATCGTTATCAACTTTGCAAACCCGGATATGGTCGGACACACCGGTGTGATTCCGGCAGCCATCAAGGCAGTCGAGCGTGTGGACGGACTGGTAGGAGATGCAGTCCAGGCGGTGAAGGATATGGATGGTGTTCTGTTTATCTGTGCAGATCACGGAAATGCAGAGAAAATGATTGACTACGAAACAGGTGAGCCACATACTGCCCATACAACCAATCCGGTACCGTTTATTCTCGTAAATGCGGATCCGAAGTATACACTGCGTGAGGGCGGATGCCTGGCAGATATTGCCCCGACCCTGCTTCAGATTATGGGATTAGAGCAGCCGAAAGAGATGACCGGAAAGAGTTTGTTAATCGAAAAATAAAAGAATAAGGAGAGCGAAAATGAAGGAATTTAAACCATTCAAAGAAGGAAAAGTAAGAGAAGTCTATGATAACGGAGACAGCCTGATCATTGTAGCTACTGACCGTATTTCCGCATTTGACAACATTTTAAAGAACAGGATTACGGACAAGGGCGCAATTCTGACCCAGATGTCAAAGTTCTGGTTTGATTTTACAAAGGATGTTGTTCCGAATCATATGATTTCTGTAGATGTCAGGGATATGCCGGAATTTTTCCAACAGGAGCGTTTTGACGGAAACAGCATGATGTGCAAGAAGCTTGAGATGCTCCCAATCGAGTGCATCGTTCGTGGCTATATCACAGGAAGCGGCTGGGCAAGCTACAAAGAAAACGGCACGGTGTGTGGCATTAAGCTTCCAGAAGGACTGGTAGAGTCTGATAAGCTTCCGGAGCCGATTTATACACCGAGTACCAAGGCAGATTTGGGCGATCATGATGAGAATATTTCCTTCGAGCAGTCTGTAGATGTGTTGGAGAAAATTTATCCTGGAAAAGGACTTGATTACGCAACACAGATCAAGGATTGCACCATCGCTCTCTACAAGAAATGTGCAGAGTATGCACTTTCCAAAGGAATTATCATTGCAGATACCAAGTTTGAGTTCGGTCTGGACGAGAACGGTAAAGTCGTTCTCGGTGATGAGATGCTTACACCGGACAGCTCCAGATTCTGGCCACTGGAAGGGTACAAGCCGGGACAGGGACAGCCTTCTTTCGACAAGCAGTATGTCAGAGACTGGCTCAAGGCAAATCCGGACAATGATTTCCTTCTTCCGGAAGAAGTTGTTACAAAGACCGTTGATAAGTACAAAGAAGCATATGAGCTTCTGACAGGTAAGCCTTTTACAAGATAGATATAGGAGATCACAATGATTCAGAATAACAGTTATGATGCGGATACACTTCATGAGGAGTGTGGCGTCTTCGGAATGTATGATTTTGACGGTGCAGATGTAGCATCGACAATATATTATGGACTGTTTGCCCTGCAGCACCGTGGCCAGGAGAGCTGCGGTATTGCAGTCAGCGATACCAGCGGTCCTAAGGGCAAGGTTCTTTCCTACAAGGGAATGGGACTTGTAAATGAAGTGTTCGCACCGGAAAATCTTGAGCAGATGAAGGGGGACATCGGAGTCGGACATGTACGTTACTCAACGGCCGGTTCTTCTACCCGCGAAAATGCCCAGCCACTCGTGTTAAATTATGTCAAAGGTACATTGGCACTTGCCCACAACGGCAATCTGATCAATGCACCACAGCTTCGCAAGGAGCTGGAATATACGGGAGCAATTTTCCAGACCACCATTGATTCTGAGGTGATTGCCTACTATATCGCAAGGGAGCGGTTGAATTCCCAGTCAGCAGAAGAAGCTGTGCGCCGTGCGTGCCAGCGTCTTAAGGGAGCTTACGCACTGGTTGTGGCAAGTCCGCGTAAATTGATCGGGGCGCGTGACCCATACGGCTTTAAGCCGCTTTGTATCGGAAAGCGTGACAATTCTTATATTATCACATCGGAAACCTGTGCACTTGACACCATTGGTGCAACATTTGTGCGTGATGTGCTGCCGGGAGAAGTTGTGACCATTTCTCCGGAAAAAGGTATTGAGTCCGATATGACCATGGCACTTCCGAAAGAAAAGGAAGCACGCTGTATTTTTGAGTACATCTATTTTGCAAGACCGGACAGTCATATTGACGGGGTGAGTGTATATGCAAGCCGGATCAAGGCCGGAAAGTTTCTGGCACAGGATTCGCCGGTAGAGGCAGATCTGGTGACAGGTGTGCCGGAGTCCGGAAATGCTGCAGCACTTGGCTATTCTCTGGCATCCGGGATTCCGTATGGTACAGCCTTTGTCAAGAACGGCTATGTGGGACGTACGTTTATCAAGCCAAAGCAGAGCAGCAGGGAATCCAGCGTACAGGTGAAGCTGAATGTGCTGCGTGAGGCAGTGGCAGGGAAACGTGTCATTATGATCGATGATTCGATTGTAAGAGGTACGACATCGGATCGTATTGTGCGCATGTTAAGGGATGCAGGAGCAACCGAGGTGCATGTACGCATCAGTTCTCCGCCATTTTTATGGCCTTGTTATTTCGGAACCGATATTCCGGCGCGTGAGCAGTTGATTGCCTACAACCGTACGATTGAAGAGATCCGCCAGATTATCGGAGCAGATTCCCTTGGTTATCTCGGAATCGACCGTCTGAAAGAAATGGCGGAAGGACTTCCGATCTGTACCGGCTGTTTTACGGGCAAATACCCGATGGAACCGCCGAAACAGGACATTCGCGGAGAGTATTATGACAAAGAGATTGATCTTGAGCGCAAGATGAGCCGATAAGTTGTTACCAATGTAATCAAATAAAAGGAGAAGAACATGAGCACAGACAGATATACAAGCCCTCTTTCTGAGCGTTATGCCAGCAAGGAAATGCAGTACATTTTTTCCCAGGATATGAAATTTTCCACATGGAGAAAACTCTGGATCGCACTGGCTGAGACAGAGATGGAACTTGGACTTTCCGAGAATGGAAAGCCGGTCATCACACAGGATATGATTGATGAGATGAAAGAACATGTCAATGACATTAATTATGACGTAGCAGTTGCACGTGAGAAACTGGTGCGTCATGATGTCATGAGCCATGTGTATGCTTATGGACAGCAGTGCCCGAAGGCAGCCGGTATCATTCATCTGGGGGCTACTTCCTGCTATGTTGGAGATAATACAGACATCATTATTATGAATGAGGCATTAAAGCTCGTACATAAAAAACTGGTCAGCGTGATTGCTGAACTGTCTAATTTTGCAGAAAAATATAAGGATCAGCCGACCCTTGCATTTACGCATTTCCAGCCGGCACAGCCGACAACAGTCGGAAAGCGGGCAACACTCTGGACACAGGAGTTTCTGATGGATCTGGAGGATCTGGAGTATGTACAGAGTACGTTAAAACTGCTCGGATCGAAAGGAACGACCGGTACACAGGCAAGTTTCCTGGAACTTTTTGATGGGGATCAGGAGACGATCGATAAGATTGATCCGATGATCGCAGAGAAAATGGGATTTAAGTCCTGTTATCCGGTTTCCGGACAGACCTATTCCCGTAAAGTGGATACCCGTGTTTTAAATGTTTTAGCAGGGATTGCTGCCAGTGCGCATAAGATGTCTAACGATATCCGTCTTCTGCAGCATTTAAAAGAAGTAGAGGAGCCATTTGAAAAGAACCAGATCGGATCTTCTGCGATGGCATACAAGCGTAATCCGATGCGGAGTGAGCGTATTGCATCTCTTTCCCGCTATGTGATGGTAGATGCATTAAATCCGGCCATTACTTCTGCAACACAGTGGTTTGAACGTACACTTGATGATTCTGCCAACAAGCGTCTGTCGGTTCCGGAAGGATTCCTTGCAATCGATGGTATCCTGGATCTGTGCTTAAATGTTGTAGATGGCCTGGTGGTATATCCGAAGGTAATTTACAAGCACTTTATGGCAGAGATTCCATTCATGGCAACCGAAAATATTATGATGGATGCCGTAAAAGAGGGTGGAAACCGTCAGGAACTGCACGAGAAAATCCGTCAGCTGTCCATGCAGGCAGGAAAGACCGTCAAGGAAGAGGGTAAGGATAACAATCTGGTAGATCTGATTGCAGCAGATCCGGCTTTTGGTCTGACAAAAGAACAGATCGGGGCAAACTTAAAACCGGAGCTGTATGTGGGTCGTGCACCGCGTCAGGTGGAAGTATTCCTGCGTGATGTGGTTCGTCCAGTGCTGGATGCACACAAAGAGGAACTCGGCGTTACTGCAGAAATTAACGTATAAATGAACCTATAAATAGACCGGTCGGTTATGCTAAGAAAGACCTCCCATAACATGGGAGGTCTTTCTTTTTCTTTGGATTTGAATAAATTTCTTTCTTTTTCACACAATAATGAAAAAAGGAGGACAACAGGAATGGGTCTGATGATCAAAATTATTGAAATTCATGGAAGGGAAATCCTGGATTCAAGAGGAAATCCTACGGTTGAGGTGGAAGTGACCGCGCAGACAGAGACAACGGGAAAGAAGACTACGGGCAGGGAATCTGTGCCATCCGGAGCCAGTACCGGAAGATTTGAGGCGATTGAGCTGCGGGATGGACAGGAACGTTATTTTGGGCTTGGAGTACAGCGCGTTGTGGATCACATCAACACAAAGATCCGCAAGGAACTGCTGGGAATGAATGTGCTGGAACAGGTACAGATTGACCGCAAACTTGTGGAACTGGATGGGACAGACAACAAAGGAAATCTGGGGGCCAATGCTTTACTTGGTGTTTCTTTAGCCTGTGCGCGCTGCGCAGCGGCAGCACTGGATATGCCGTTGTACCGTTATCTGGGAGGATCGAATGCAAAAAAATGGCCGATGCCGATGATGAATGTCATAAATGGCGGAGCTCACGCAAAGAATCATCTGGATTTTCAGGAATTTATGATTGTACCGGTCGGAGCCGAGTCGTTTCCGGATGCACTCCGGATGGGTGCGGAAATTTATCATTTTCTGAAAAAACTTTTGCAGAAAGAAGGCAAACTGACGGCAGTGGGGGATGAAGGCGGATTTGCACCGGATTTTTCCAATGCGGGAGAAGTGTTTGCATGTCTGCAGCGTGCCGTGGAGGAAGCCGGATATAAGGTGGGCAGCGATGTTGCATTTGCCATGGATGCGGCAGCATCCGAGCTGTACAGTGAGGAAGACGGAATGTATCATTTTCCGGGAGAAGCGCAGACACATGCAGAGGTGGATGTCAATCTGCGGCGTCCGGACACGCAGGGAGGTGCCTATACATCCGAAGCACATGTGAAAACGCAGGAGATCACCGAAAAAAAAGAAGTCCTGCGCAGTGCACAGGAAATGATTTCACTGTATGAAGAACTTACCACGGAATATCCGCTGATTTCTATTGAGGACGGTCTGGATGAAGACGACTGGGAAGGCTGGCAGGAATTGACAAAGCGCATGAAAGAACAGGTGATGCTGGTAGGGGATGATCTGTTTGTCACGAATGTGAAACGAATCCGGTGCGGAATGGATCTTAAGGTGGCAAATGCTGTGCTGATTAAGGTCAATCAGATCGGAACGCTTACGGAAGCCATGGATGCGATTGAATTGGCACAGAAGAACGGCTATAAGGCAATTATTTCACATCGTTCTGGAGAAACGGAAGATTCTTTTATTGCAGATCTCGCGGTGGCAGTAAATGCCGGCTGGATCAAGACAGGCGCTCCGTGCAGAGGAGAGCGCACTGCCAAGTATAACCAGCTTCTGCGGATCAGTGAAACATTATAAGAGATTCAGACGTTTGGACATGATCTCCGGATTGACCGCTTCCGAGATGGCGGTGTGTTTGTCGATTCGTCCGTCTTTATAAAGCTGTAAAATGCTTTCCATTTCGCCGGTCCGGGAACCGATTACAATCCAGCTGGCGTACATCTGGGAAAAGATGCCGGACAGCAGCAGTGCTTTGTCGAATGATTCCCCGTGGCGGATATTCTCGTGACATTTGTCGATAAGTGCCTGCATATGCGGATTATTGACAAGTTCGCGTGCCAGGGTAAGACCGATATTACTGTCGAGTCCGCTGGAGAGAACCAGATACAGGCAGTTTGGAACGCGTCCTGAGGCAACCGTCATGGCAAGTTTCTGTCCGAGGAACAATACGCGCCCGAGATCGGTGTGATATAAAATCATACAGATGATAAGCAATACCAGAAAGGCAATGATAAATCCAAGCATATAATGATTGAGAATGGTACTGATGTGCAGAAGCGTCCGTGTGGTATGTGTAAGGATATAATTATATACACTGCTGATGATGTCCAGATCGCTGGAAGCACCGTCTGCAAGTTCTTCGGCCTTGGCAACAGGGAGGAAATCGGCGGTGAAGTTCACGTACTGGTTCGGATACAGATAAGGCTTCAGCGGATCTGTAAGTGTGACAGAAAATGTCTCGGAGAGCAGCGTTGTGTAACGGTCATCGGAAACATTTTCGTAGACACCGACCTGATAGGTTCCATCTCCGGAAGTAAGGGGAAAGGTACTATAATCTTTGTAAAGACTGTATGTATATGTGATGCTCTGTTGTAAAAGTTTTGGTGCCGTCTGCCTGCGGGGTAAGTACCTGTGGGGGGTGATCCGTATGGGAGGCAGCTTCTGTGGCCGGGGTCTGGTTGTGCGTGGCAGAGGGCTGATCCTTGTTTTGGGAACATCCACCAGTGAACAGACAGACACACAGTAACATAATCGGAATAAATCTGTACATTTGACAGGATTTCATGGTATACTCCTAATGATACAGTAAGTTCTATATTATCTGTGTTATATTATAAAGTGGAAATGAAAAGGAAAATTGTGAAATATAAAAAAATGTTGAAAAGACTTTTCTTTTATGATATAATCAGTTAGTCGTGAGTTTGGAATTAGGAGGTGGAAATCGTGACCGTTTTAAATACGATTTTAACTATTGTATTTATTATACTGAGTATTGTAATTACAGTGATTATCTTAATGCAGGAGGGGAAATCTGCAGGTCTTGGCGCGATCGCCGGAGCAGCAGATACTTACTGGGGCAAAAATAAGGGACGTTCCATGGAAGGAATGCTTGTAAAGCTTACAAGAATTTTTGTGATCCTGTTCCTTGTCATTGCAATGGTTCTGAATTTGGGAATCTGGTAGAAACCGGAAGCTGTCGATTACATCGGCAGCTTTTTTCATTATATAAGGAGAAGATCTGGGTATGGACGCAAAGTATGAACAGCGGAAAAAAATGATATATGACTTTATGTGCGATGATATGTATGTCCCGATGAAAATCAAGGAACTGGCGATCGTCCTCGGTGTGAAAAAAGATCAGCGCCCACAGTTGGAACAGATTCTGAATGATTTGATGATGGAGGGGCGCATCGTCTGCTCCAAGAGAGGAAAGTTCAGCAAATCCGAAGAGAAAAAGATCACAGGCACGTTTCAGGCACATCCGAAAGGATTTGGATTTGTCAGTGTGGAGGGGGAAAAGGAAGATATCTTTATTCCGGAATCCGAAACTAACGGTGCGATGCATATGGATACGGTAGAGATCTCCGTATCACCGGCAGTGACCGGACGCCGCAGGGAGGGAAAGGTGCTGCATGTGCTTGAGAGGGGCATGAAGCAGGTGGTGTGCACGTATCAGCTGAATAAAAATTTTGGCTTTGCAGTGCCGGATAATCCAAAGTTTGGTTCGGATATTTTTATTCCGCTGGAGCGTTCGAAAGGAGCTGTAAACGGTCATAAAGTCGTTGTTGAAATCACACAGTACGGGAAAAAGGGAAAGAATCCGGAAGGAAAAGTGGTGGAGATTCTCGGGCATATCAATGATCCGGGGGTGGATATCCTTTCTATTGTGCGCGCTTACGGGCTTCCGGTGGAATTTGATCCGAAGGTCATGACGCAGGTAGAGCATGTGGCAAAGCCGGTATCGGAAGCGGATATGGCAGGACGCAAGGATCTGCGCGACTGGCAGATGGTGACCATCGATGGCGAAGATGCCAAGGATCTGGATGATGCGGTGTCACTTACCATGGATCATGAAAATTATATTCTGGGTGTGCATATTGCGGATGTGTCCAATTATGTGCAGGAGCACAGTGCTCTTGACACGGAAGCGTTGAAGAGAGGAACTTCTGTATATCTGGTGGACCGGGTGATTCCGATGCTGCCGCATGCCCTGTCAAACGGAATCTGTTCCCTCAACCAGGGGGAAGAGAGGCTGGCACTCAGCTGCATCATGACGGTCAATCCTAAGGGCGAAATTATCGATCACACAATCACAGAGTCCGTTATCTGCGTGGACCGGCGTATGACGTATACCAATGTGAAAAAAATTCTGGCAGACCATGATCCGGAGGTGATGGCGGAATATGAGCCACTGGTTCCGATGTTTGAAAAGATGGCAGAACTGGCAGCAATTCTTCGCAAAAAGCGTATGAAGCGTGGTTCCATCGACTTTGATTTTCCGGAAACAAAGGTAATACTGGATAAGAATGGAAATCCGGTAGATATCCGTCCGTATGACCGCAATGTGGCAACGAAACTGATCGAGGATTTTATGCTTGCTGCAAACGAGACGGTGGCAGCCGAATATTACTGGAGAGAACTTCCGTTTGTCTATCGTACGCATGAGCAGCCAGATTCGGAAAAAATACAGAAACTATCCACGTTTATCAATAATTTCGGGTACTCTCTCCACATAGGAAGTGATGAGGTGCATCCGAAAGAACTGCAGAAGCTGCTGGAAAAAATCGACGGAACTTCGGAGGAGCCGCTGATCAGCCGTCTGACCCTTCGCTCGATGAAGCAGGCACGCTATACGGTGGAAAATACCGGGCATTTTGGTCTGGCAGCGGATTGTTACTGCCATTTTACTTCACCGATCCGCCGGTATCCGGATCTGCAGATCCACCGGATTATCAAGGACAGTCTGCGGGGACGTCTGGGCGAAAAGCGCATTGGCCACTATACGCAGATACTGCCGGAGGTTGCAAAGCATGCCAGTGAGATGGAACGGCGTGCAGATGAGGCCGAGCGGGAGACAATTAAGCTGAAAAAAGTGCAGTATATGGAAAACCATATCGGAGAAACCTTTGCCGGTGTTATTTCCGGAGTCGCAGAGTACGGATTTTTCGTGGAGCTGGAAAATACTGTGGAGGGTCTGGTACGTGTGACTTCCCTCACCGATGATTTTTATCAGTATTATGAAGAAGCTTATGAACTGGTGGGAGAAGCAACGAACCGCAGGTTTAAACTGGGGCAGCAGGTGCGTGTGACGGTGGATAACTGTGACCGGATCATGCGGACGATTGATTTTACACTTGCAGATTCTGACGAAAATTGATGGAATTCTTAAAATTTTCAAAATAAAAGCAGCAGTTTATTGCATTTTGCAGGAAAATCATATACACTGAGTTTACAGAACAAAAAGGAGGGAGCCGGGATGGCGAAACAACCGAAGAAGTTAATAGCCAACAATAAAAAAGTCTATCACGATTATTTTCTTGAAGAGACTTTTGAAGCCGGTATCGCTCTTGCTGGAACCGAAGTAAAGTCCATGCGCATGGGCAAGTGCAGCATCAAGGAATCCTTTATCCATATTGAAAATGGGGAGGTGATCCTCTATGGTATGCATATCAGCCCATATGAGAAGGGAAATATTTTCAACAAAGATCCGCTCCGGCCGCGCAAGCTTCTGATGCACAAGAAAGAGATTCAGAAGATGGTCGGTAAGATCGCGCAGAAAGGATACACGATTGTTCCAGTGGAAGTATACTTCAAAGGAAGTCTTGTAAAAGTGCAGGTTGCTCTGGCAAAAGGAAAGAAGCTTTACGATAAGCGTCAGGACATTGCCAAAAAAGACCAGCGGCGGGAAGCTGAACGGGATTTCAAAGTGCGGAATCTTGGATAGGTGTTTCGCAAAAAACAGGCGGGAGGCAAGAGTTATATTTTTGCTCCGCAAAAACATAACAGGGGCTAGTAATGGTTTCGACAGGGATCATGCAGCTGGAGAAGCGAGTCGTACGGGATACGTTAAATTCCACAATTAAAATTAAACGCTGAAGATAATTTAGCATACGCTGCCTAATGGCAGCAGTCTGACCTAGGGCACTCACACTTTAGGATCCAGGCTTCGACTCTGTGAGAAACGACGCAGGCTAAGCTTTGCACCTGTGGGCGTATCATGAAGCTACTAAAACCGCAAGGATGTTTGTTTTCGTGTGGCGGAGGGAATGTCAAAGAATAAACTACACTCGTAGAAGGACAGGGAATTGGTTTTTGGACACGGGTTCGACTCCCGTCTAGTCCACTATTTAAGAAAATCCAGTGTTTATGCGGATTCGGAAGAAAACGTTGAGAACACTGGATTTTTTGTGGCTTTTTATATTTCCAAATGAGAAACAAGAAATCTTATTTTGAAAGCAAAAAAACAAAGTGGATGACACGAAAGATGACACGAATCAAAGAAGATGGTTTTCAAAATATCCGTTTGCCTGATCGGAATATTTTTTTGAAAAATCCGATCTGGTACCGCGGTATACCTGATTCAGAACCGTGTTGGTTTTCCAGCCGCCGCGTTCCATGATGTATGCTTCCGGGACACCCATTGCGTGCATGATTGTGGCTGCATAGTGACGCAGATCATGGAAACGAAAATGTGGCAATCCAAGTTTTTTTATCGTGCGTCCGAAATCATGCGTAATCATATCCGGGTTAAGGTTGCAGATTTTGCCGGAAGTTGGAAGCTCTTTAATGACTTTATCCGGATATTCAACATAACGATCAGATGTACTATTCTTGGCAACAGATTTTAATACCCATTTATAGTTTTGATCCTTTACCATTGTCTGATGAACATGTACCGTATTTCCTTGTATGTCATTTGCATATAATCCGCATACTTCCGATCTTCGCAATGTCCCGATAGACGCAAGAAGAATTGCAACATATAGATCATACTTTGTAGATTTTGTATATGAAAGCAACGATTGCAGCTCTTCATCTTTTGGGATATAGTATTGCAAGATTTCTTTTTGCGGCATAGTAACACGAAATGATGTATCCGGTATTTGCAGGCGTATGACCGCACAGAGTAGGCTGTATGCGTTTCGAACGGTCTTGGGTGAATGTTTCCCCGCAAATTCGTTTATAAAGCTAACAACTGTGTTCTGGTCAATTTCTGATACATCCATATCTTTGATTGGATCGTAATATTTTTCCATCTGCCTGTAGCCGCGCAGAGTGGACGGAGAGAGCACATTTGATTTCGAGTCTATGTATTTGGTAAGTGCATCCCCGAAAGTGATTTTGTCCGGCTTGGCGCGTTCTTCGGCATAATTCAGTGCCAACCGTTCAGCCTCGCGCTTGGTTGCCGCGGTAAATGACTTGTAGTGTTTCTTCCCCTGTTCATCTTCCCCCAGGAAGAGCCGGGCTCTCCAAGATCCGGATGGTAATTTTCTTGCATTCATATTGTATCCTCCTAAAAATAGGCGCAAAAATAGCGCGGTAGTTGATTTATCGCGCTCCGAATGATACAATATGCTTGCTTAGGGCATTGTATCTTCGGAGCAATGTTTGCCGCTCTGGTGCGCCAACACTGGGGCGGCGTTATTTATTTGACAAAAATGGTTGTGTGACATATAATACACTTAACAGGAAAGCCGGGAGATAGATGAAGCCTATCCGCTCCGGTGCAAAGTTAACAGTTACTATTAAGCAAGCTGCCTACTCCGTGCCAAAGAGACAAGGTAGCTTGCTTATTTTTTATAATTCAGAATTGCTACTATGAGCAGAGCCACGGTCAAAATGACCATGAATTCTTCATATGTACTCATAAGCGTCACCCTTTCTACAGGATTAGAACGGATGACTGCATACCTTCTCGGCTTCCCGGGTAAGTATATTATATTGTCATGGTACATGGTACATAGTATTGGCATAAGTATGCTAAAATGAAAATATATCATTTAGGAGGCATACAAATGAATAAAAAACAATACAAAAAAATGGATTGTTCAAAACTAAAGTCCGATTTATGTGAAACAACAATGGATAAAAATTTTGCGTATTTCACGCGTGAGATACCGAACGATAGACGTAAATTATATAGTTCTGCTGAAATAATTGATATTAACAGACGAATCTAATTGCGATACTTGTTTGATAGTGTTTATCATACAGTCTTTAATCGGTATTTCAAATTTTGTAATGTTATCCATATATATTTTTTCTATAATTTTTCCGTCAATAGTTCCACCTATGGAGCAAACTCTTGGATTAGTAACTATATGTTTTTGTAATGTAAATTGTGTTACGTCACCAATTGTTGAATTATACATTTGGTGATGCTTGTCCCTCCCGATTATAATAAACGAAGAATGAAATCGTTCATGTAATCGAGGATCATCCATTAAAAAAGTAATTAGTTCCCAGAAGTCATTAATGTAATATTCATTTCGTTCGTTTCCCATTTGTGATAATACATGATCCAAAAAGTATTCTGTAGATTCGACAAATCCGGCAAAACCAAGTATTATATTATGATTGATTTTTCTGGTTTTATTATAATGTTCTGAATAGCACCCGTCTTTTCCGGCGCGGCCATCACTCATGATAATGGCATTGTCTTTATTGGCATACCCTAGTATTAAACTCATTTCAAACCTCCTCCAAGATTTGCTTGACACGTTATATGATCAATCATATTTTGTAATTTGTCTCTATTCCACGTTTTTTGAGGAACATATTTATTTATATAATTCAAGCACACCAAGTGGCTCGAAATATATCAAATAGTTGTTCTGTTTAGCATATAAACCGTACTTTTCGTGAAAATAATTTAAGCATTCTTGCAAAAATTCTTCTGTTACCTCCAGATGTTCTGCAATTTCATATCTGCTTCGGCATCCGTTTTTATATGAATCCACTAAATCTGATAGGGAAATCATTTCATTGTATGCCCAAACTCGTGCTCGCCGTTCTTGCTTTCGGTTTTCTGCTTCTTTCTCATCTGTAATATTTCCTACGGTAGTGAAATGGTGTCCGAGTTCTTCGGCAAGGATACAGGCCTTTTCTGAATCAGCACATATATCTTGATTAAGTGCTATGGTTCCATCACAATACAAACCTTTGAAACGATCACTTGTGAATGGATAGTCTACAATGTCAACATCTATATCAGAAGCGGTCTGGCATAATTTTTCAAATTTATTCATTATAATTCACCTCCACCGCATTCTAAGCTATGTATTGTCCCATAAAAAGGACTATTTTCTTTTGGATTTAACAAATTCAGCAAATGCTTTGATTTCGTCAAGTTCTTCTGCTGTGTATTCATCGCCATCAAAGTGTGCAGCAATGGTAGTAGGTTTTTCTATTTGTTCATCAGAAAACAAATAAGAAGTTGTTGTATCTAGTGCTTTTGCGAATGAGGATATTTTACTTTGCGGTAAATCGACTTTACCAGCTTCAACTTTTGCAATAGCCGTTTTATCTTTGTATCCAACTTTTTCTGCGAGTTCTGACTGAGACATTTTTTTCGATTCACGAAGACTTTTTATTCGTAAACCCATACTTTCTTGGGTATTCATGCTGTCCACCTGCCTTTCTTATATAGAATAATAGCACGAAAATGAATTTTATTCAACATTTTTATAAAAAATAGTTGACAGAGAATCAACCATAGAGTATTATGATAACAAGGTTGAATATAAATCAACCAGAAAGGAGATGAAAACTTGACAGATACAGAAAAACTAAATGATGCTATTTCAAAATCTGGAATCAAAATTACAGCAATTGCCAATAAACTTGGGATTTCAAGGGAAGGTTTTTACAAAAAGCTTAACAATGAGACAGAGTTTAAGGCATCAGAGATATCTGCAATGCAGAGGATTCTTGGTTTAACAAATAGGAAGAGGGATGAGATTTTTTTTGCTCAAAAAGTTGAATTAAAATCAACCTAAAAGTAATGGAAAGGAGCGTGAGTATGTCATTAGAAAGTAACATAGCAGGATTTATTAAGAAAAGAGGAGTTAACTTATCTGCTATGGCAAGAGATACTGGAATTGCGTATATGTCGCTTTATGACAGCCTTTTTAATGACAGACGGAAAAGACCGTTGAAGGCGAGCGAGTTTCTAGTAATATGCGAATTCCTTGGTGCTTCACCTGCAGATTTTGTGGAAAAGAAAGAACCAATAAAAAATAGTCCCAAGTGCGGGAACACTTAGGACTATCAAGGCTACAGAAGAGCATATGCAGGAGTTCCACTGACGTATGTTTTTTCTATATAAATGTAGCCATTCTCTTCAAGATCTTTGATTATTGCAGTTGCTTCTGCATTGGAAAACTCCTTTGAGATGAGTTCCGAGCATGTAAAGCTCGAGTTTCCAAAATCAGCTTGAAGAACTTTTAGAGCTTTCTCAGAAAGAGAAGTCATATGTATCACCTCCCATCCAAGGCAGGATTTTTCTTAGAAAGCCTTTGTTTATTGGACAAGTACATTTTAACATGTGGCTAAAAAAATTTGTACCAATTTTAGGAAAACCAACTAGATAACAGCAGAAGGGAGAGAGAACGTGGAAGAGATATTTACTACTGAGCAATATGTAAACTCTTCTCAAGTGAAAGTGTCTTTCGGAGTGTCATGTGACGATTGGTGCTTAATTCAACAGTCAGAGACTTGGAAGAGACTTCAAAGTTTCCTTGAGGAAACAAAAAGTAAACATAACCAGATGTCCCTGAGAGAGAAGGTAAGTTTATTGGAAGGGAAGCTGAATGAATAGCTTCTTGGTAAGTTTGCCCATTATTCAGAGTTCGGCTAACAGTTTTTACGATCTCTGGGGTATGGACGCAGTTGTACAAAACGCAATCGTTCCATACGCAGATGTCTGTTATAGAAATTGGCAGCCTTGAGTGATTTGTAAATGACATGTAAACAATGAGTGCATCCTTGGAAGGGCAATATTCAACAATGTTGCAATCAATGCTTATGCGGTGCCAGTAAAAAGTCATGATGACTGAATAGGCAGTTCCTAGTGAGCCAATTAGGGCAAGAACAAAAGTAAATATATTCATAGAATTTTTCTCCTTTGCTTTTTATAGAGCATACCATAAATGGAGAAAAAGCAACAGAAGGGAGCGTGAGAAAATGCCAAAAACGAATCTTGCGCAGAGCGCTACAAAGAAGAAAATGGCCTACGTTCGCGGAATGATGGCGGGCGGACAGGCGCAACAAAGTAAAGATCCGGCAGACCTTGCCCCGAAGTATGGAGTTACGGAAAAGACAATCCAGAACTGGATCAGAAAGCCGGAAAGAATGAATGTCGAGAACTTTTTCCGTCTGGCTGATGATCTTGGATTGAAGATCACAGTTGAGTTTCGGAACATCCCGGAATAGGAGCAGGACATGAAAGAAAGAACATTTAAAATCGGAATTGTAGTTATGGCGCTTGGCACAATGGCTATGGACTCGAAGGGAGTTGGCTGGATGATTGCCGCAGGAATGGTAATTGCTGGCGCGGTGATCGCACATGTGGCATACACACTTGAGAGAGTGGAAAGAGAGCGGAAGGAAACCGAGCACCGTATACAGAAGCTCCGGAAAGCAAGTTGAAAGGAGAAAAATGCACATCAGTGGAATAAAGCGTATGTATCCGCAATATCCGGATAAAGCTTCGAATCTCACGTACCCGCGAAAGGAAAAGAAAAATGATGGGGATTTCAAGGAAGTGTTGGATGTGGAGATAAAAAAGATGGTATCAGCCGACCAAAGCAATGATTCCATCTAATTGGGGGTGTGTTTCTCTCGGGAAACAAAAGAAAAATAAGCATTAAAAATGCTATGCCTTTATTTTACAAGAAATATATTTAATGTGCAAGTGAAAAATATGAATTTACGTCAAATCGAATCGCTTGTAAGTGCGTATTTGCACTGCAAGGACGCAGAAAAGATTCTGAACAATGCAGGATCATTTATTTACACCGAAGCAGCGTGTCCGCTTATGGACGAGCCGATGGAGCAGATCTATGCGGCACTGATAGACGGACAGGATGATGAGACAGCGGACTGGATCTATGACCTGCTGCAAAAAGGTGAAGCAAAGGCAATTTATGATCTGCTGCAGGAAGGAGCCGATAATGGAAACGATCCCGGATAATTATGATTTCTTCCGGATGCATGAGGATGAGCAGGACAAATGGCTGGAACAACGGCCGGTGTGTGTCTGCTGCGGGGATCATATTCAGGATGATTATTGTTATGACGTTGGCGGAGAAATCTACTGTGAAGATTGTATGGTTTCATGCTTCCGGAAGGTGGTGTGATGTATTACAGACCCTGCCCCTATTGTGGGGCACATCTTGATCCGGGTGAATCATGTGACTGCCTGGAAAAGAAAAAGGAGAACAATAAAAACATCCTTGCAGCATATAGAAGTGGCAGGGATGGACAGATGGAAATGAAGTTGGAGGATATGATGTATGGCACTTAAATCGTGGGAAGAAATGCGCAAAATTGACGTAACTCCATATTGTCAGGAACGGGATGGAATGACGTATCTTAATTGGGCAAAATGTATTGATTTGCTGCATGAGAATGGTGCAAAGAAAGTTTACTGGGTGCCGATTCCGGATGAGGGAACGGGAAGTTCTTTGCGCATGGTTTCAAAAGATTTCACAGATAGTAAAGGAAATACAAATCGATGTTATGAGACACGAATTAAGGTTGTAATTGATGAAAATGAGTATGAAATGCAGTCGCCGGTGATGAATGGCTCCAATCCGGTCAAGGATAATTCCATGAGCCAGCAGAGGGTATGGAACAGTATGTGCCGGTCCTTTGTAAAGTGTGTGGCAATTCATACGGGGCTTGGATTTAACCTGTGGCTCAAAGAAGAAATGCAGCCTTTTAACAACATCATTCCTCGGAATGAGGAGAAGCCGAGCCCGGCAAATATTAAGATACTGAAAGACCTGTGCATCAAACATAAGGTGAATCTTGAATACTGGATCACGAGCAACGGAAAGACTTGGGACAGTTTATCAGCAGAAGATGTTGGTACAATGCTGAACAGTCTGAAATCGAAGTATGGTGATGACTGATGTATACGATGGTAGATGTGAAGCAGTACCGGGAAAACAGTGATGGAACAGATCTTGTTGTTTCCGTTCCGGGAATGAAACTTGGTGGTCTGCTCCAGAGAAAGAAGATCAAGAATGCAGAGATCCGCTTTGATGATGGGCGGCATATCTCTGCGGAGCAGAGGAAGAAAGCATATGCAACGATCCGGGATATTGCAGACTGGACAGGCTATCCACCGGAAGAAATGAAGGAACGGATGAAGTATGAGCATATGATCCGTACAGGAGATCCTTATTTCAGCCTTTCTAACTGTTCGATGGATACCGCGCGGGAGTTTATCAATACGATCTTGGAATTTGCTTTAGAGTGGGGAATCCCACTTTCAGACAATGCGATTGACCGGACGGATGATATCGGGCGGTATCTGTATTACTGCCTAATGCATAAAAAGTGTGCCATCTGCGGCAAGGATGGGGAAATCCATCATGAAGATGCAATCGGTATGGGAAATAACCGCCGGAAGGTGGATGATTCGGGTTATAAGAAGATCTGCCTGTGCAGGGAGCACCATACGATTGCTCACCAGATGGGAGTGATCCGGTTCCGGCAGATGTATAAGGTGTATGGAATTGTTGTGAAGGCGGAATGAAAATGACATTTGAAAGGTGGCGAGAAGTGCTGATTCGGGAGGTGGAGTGATTGGATGGCAACTACATAAAGCTGAGCCGCGGGCTACTGGAATGGGAATGGTACACAGATATCAATACAACCCGGCTGTTTATCCATATGCTTCTGAAAGCCAACTGGAAGGATGGAAATTTCAAAGGGACAACGGTTCCACGTGGATCGTTTGTCTCATCCATCGGGAAGCTGTCGGGCGAAACAGGGCTTACGGAGCGCGAAATCCGCACCGCAATTTCACATCTGAAAAAGACAGACGAAGTGACAAGCAAAACGACAAACAAATTTACTGTATTTACAGTGGTTAAGTACGATTTGTACCAGACAACCGACAAGCAAAATGACAGGCAACCGACAGGCAACCGACATTCTAACGACATTCAAACGACAACAATAGAAGAAAAGAAAGAAGGGAAGAAGGAAAGAAACACACCCCCTATATCCCCCGTGGAGCGGTTTGCAGATTTTGCCGCAGCCTATCCGAAAACCTGCACTGGTTATCTGGCAGAGACGGAATACTGCAATGCGGTTGATGCCGGAGTGTCGGAAGCTGGCCTGATTGCAGCGGCAGAGAATTATGCTATTGCCTGCCAACGGAAAAAGACACCAGCCCGGTACATCAAGAACCCGGAGAACTTTTTGAAAGAAAACCTGTTTATGCAATACCTGGAAGGAGTGGATGATGGACCAGCAGATGAAAAACATGATCAACGGAATACTGGAGCGCGTGAAAAATCGCTCAACGAACTGCTTGAAGAACGCGGATGTTCCGGATGTTTCGAAGGGTTCTGATGTGTGCCCAGTCTGCAAGGGCAGCGAATGGATTCTGACCGAAAAGGACGGTATTGAAACAGCCGTGCCGTGTAAGTGCCGGGAGCGTGCGATCATGTTGCGGCGGCTGCGGTTTGCGGATATCCCGGAAGCATTCAAGGGAATGGAACTGAAAACATTTCGGATGGATGTGTACCGGGAGCGGGACAGCAGGAAGAAAGTGTCGGATGCCTGCCGGATCATAAAAGCGTACCTCGGGGATTTTGAGAACCAGAGGGAGCAGGGGATGGGACTGTTTATCTGGTCCCGGACAAAGGGCAGTGGGAAAACAAGGATTGCGGCAGGGATTGCAAACGAGCTGATGAAAAGCTACGCAGTCAAATTTGCGGTATCACTGACCATCCTGCAGGAAATCAAGAATACATGGCGGCGGGACGCGGAATACAGTGAGAGCCGTTTGCTGGATGCACTCTGCACCACAGATATCCTGGTCATTGATGATTTCGGAGTGGAACGGCCGGCAGACTGGATCAATGACAAGCTGTACCAGATCATCAATGAGCGTTATATAAACCGGAAAGTGACGATTTTCACAAGTAATGAATCTCTGGAAACGCTGCAGTATGATGACCGCATCACGAACCGGATCAAGGAGCGAACCTACCAGATCGCATTCCCAGAAGAAAGCGTGCGGGATCATATCGCAGAGCTGCATCAGGAGGACATGATCCGGAAGCTGATGGACGGTTGAAACACCAGCGAAAGCAAAAGAAACCATTGCAAGTGCGAAATTATAGTTATCACAAAAGCCATGTTCTTAACTTGCCGACACCGGGGCGGCAATCGCCCCATTACCAAAAGTGGTGAGAAAAATACATAAAAGCAATAAGGACAAACGTCTGGAGCGTGAAAATATAAAGCTGATCGGGCAGATCCAAGGATACGAAGATTCCAAGCCGGAACGTCGGGACCCGAAAGCATACAAGAAATATTACATTGATTCCTATTGGCGCAAGCAGCCAAAAAGCAAGGATCACTATCTGACGGACGAGATCATCCGAAATCAGTTCATTGAGGATGAGCGTTGGGATATTGTTACAGGAGAGGCGGTATAAGGACGCGATAGATATGTAGAAAAAGCAATATATTTTTTAATTTGTTGTACTTTTGTATATCATAAATAAACCAGTTATCATTTAATCTATATGAGTAAACTATAAAATAGACGTATTTTCAAGGAGAAAAATAGAATGAACGATTTAATGTTTTTTGAAGGCTATGAAGTAGAAGTATTTGAATTTGAGGGACAGGTATTATTTAATGCAAATCATGTCGCTGAAATATTGGGGATAAAAAATGTGAGAGATAACTTAAGAAAAATGAATGACAGACAAGTTGTTCATTTGACGAATTCCGCTGTCAGTAAAGCCGACAGCGGAAATTCAGATGTGCATAATATGCACTTCCGAAAACTGAACAACGCAGGAGAAAACTTCCTTACAGAGAGTGGTGTTTACAAGTTGGTATTTAAGAGCCACAAACCAAATGCTGAAAAATTTACAGATTGGATTGCTGATGAAGTGCTTCCTGCTTTACGCAAGACAGGACATTATGCGATGCAGAAACAGAAATCAACCCAGAAAGTGCATATGGAGAGTTTATCTGCAGTAAATAATGCGGTCAAGATTCTTACGCCTATGCTTGCAGCGGCAGGTTGTGATAGCAAGATACAGCTTCTTACGGCAAAATCACTCTACGAAAAGGCTGATGTGACACTTCCCGTTATGATCGAAGCAGACCGACAGTATTTTGACACGGTACATATTGCTCGAAACGTTGGAATTTATTATCAGAGTTCAGGAAAGCCGGCAGACAAAGCGGTAAATGAGATTATTCGTCGATTGGATATTCCTGAGAATATGTATACAGATACATGGGAGAGTAAAGGAAAATGGCAAGGAACAGTCAGAAAGTATGTTCCAGAGGTTATAGATATGGTTCGTTCTTGGTATGTAGAGCATGGGTATCCTAGAGATATCGAGTATATGCAAACTGATGGACAGATGAAATCATATCATGTAATTTGGCGTAAAGGTGGCATGGCTGTATAAAAATAGTTGATAAACATTAGGCAAACCGAAAATTTGGGTTTGCCTAATTGTGTCGGGAAATATGAACATTGACAATTGAATATTGACGATGGGTTTGTTAATATATCTATATTATTAAGAATTTGGAGAAGAAAATATGTTTGCAATGTTTTTAATGTTAGTTGCTATTGCGGTAGTTGTTGCAGTGTTGTTTTATATTTATTTTAAGTGTATAAAATTGAAAGATTCTATGGCAAGAAAAATTGAAATATGTGGATACTGCATATTGTTGATTCTGATCATATGGGAGTTTGGAATCAAGAACATAGAGATGAACGAATTTTATAATTTGGATTTTGGAGTGATTAAGGAAAAAATTGATTATGTTTTTTATGGAATTCAAAGTTTGAGTTCTGGATCTTCAGTAGATAGTTTGTATGCACAATATGGAACAATAGAAGAGGGCAGCGATTACGTTAATATGCAAATGCATTTTGTGGATGTCGCAGAATTGATAATGCAGGTTTTGAGCACATTGTTTATTGCAATAGGGCGATTTCAAGAACTGCGAAAAAAGAAAAAATAGGACAATGCCAACCGTCAAATATGATGGTTGGTATTTTTTTGCCCAAAAATTGAAAGGGGGAATGCATGTGAACGAAAAGGAAGTATTCGAGATCTGCAACCAGGTAGACAGCTTCATAGCGGAATATCTGACAGAATCCATCGTGAGCGGGACAAGCTATGATATGTTGGAAGCACACCACGGTATTCTCCCGATCAGCAGGAATTGCTTCTACCGGAGACGGCGGATTGTGCAGAAGATCATGAAGCAGAGGATGGGAAGGATTGAGGAGGAGCAGGATGGTCAGTTGAGAATGGTGTGGTAATATTGGTGGAAGGGCTACTTATTCGCCTTTCGATCATCCATATAAAGCGTAGTTGTTCCGTATGGCTCTCTATATAAAGTTTTATCTATGCGACGTACATAATTTTCATGCCCATCATTACGGATTTGAAATTGATAGGAGATAGTTGAATTATTATTGTTAAAGGACAAGTCTCCTTTTTTCCATTCTCCGTTTTGATCAAAGTAAAGTGTGTAAAGAAACATATACCCATGATTGTCAAAATCATGTAACCATAGATAAAATGGATATTTGCATTTACGCATGGTTGAAGTATATGGGGTAAGCCGAAGGTGAGATGTTGGCAGTTTACCTTCATATACGGTGTCTGTTCGGAGTGTGTTGGGTAAAATCGAATCTCTGTAGTATTTCTGAAATGGTTTGATAAGATTATTGGTTGCATGGAGATAGGTGTATGCAAGGTCTAAATTGTGATCGGACAGGGCAATGCATACAAAATTCCCATCTGAAATAAACGGAGATTTTAAATCAAAGGGGTTCATATCATAAATAGCCACATCTTGATAGGTTATATTTAAGTTATTCTCTTTTTTGCGTGCTTCACGTTTATAATATTGCTCCATTTTAGGGTTTGGAGTATATGTGGATGTGGTAGTTGCCTGAACGGTTGCGGCAGAATTTGTAGCGTCTGGTAGTTTGAATAAATCGAGTATTTTTTGCATTATTGACATTGGTAGAGACTCCTTTCTGCTATGGAATAAGTGTATTTTAGCATATTCAGAGTAGATGTGCATTATAAAAATCCCCCGCCTACGTCATGTAAGCGGGGATTTTTATGGGTCCTATTTAGTCGATAGGTGGCGTAGTGTTATCTAATAACTTATTAAAGATATTTAATATATACATTTTATATGCTTCTGTTGATGGTAATTTTTCAAATCTTTCCATTAGATTTCTAGCAGCTAAATCCGACGAATCATTTAAATCAAAGGAATCATAGCCATATGAGGTTTGTATCATAGATTCCAAATCTTTAGATGGAATTTCTACAAGAATACTATATTCGGTATATAATTCTATTAGTTCTGAAAACATTGGATTTTGTATAAAAGAATTGAGTCCTGGAGCAATGTTTTCCTTGTTTTTTTTAATGATTTCTATAGATGTATCTGTCAGACCTAGTTCTTTATGGATTTCCATATATTTGGGATTTTTAACATTACTAAAGCCAAGAAGGTAGTCTGTTGTAACATGAAAGCGTTTCGAAATTTTTTCAAGAGTTTCAAAGCTAGGCTCCTGTTCTCCACGCTCATATTTACCTAATGAAGAGTATGATATATTTAATTCACTTGCAAGTTCTCGCAGGGATAAACCATTTTCTAAACGTAAATTTTTTATTCTATTCATATTGTGTACCTCCTAGACACATAATAACACAGTTTTCCCAAAATGTAAAAATATATATTGACATTGTACGAAATAGACACTATAATCATAAATGTGCATGAAAGATACACGGAAAGGAGAAGAAAAATGAAACGTGCAACTATAGTTTTAGAGGATAGTGTGCATAAGGCTGCCAAGATAAAAGCTGTAATGCAGGATAAAACTTTTATTCAGTATGTAGCGGACTTGGTAGCGGAAGATGTGCGAAAAGATTTGCAAACAAAAAAAGAGCAAACACGATAAGTTTGGCGACCGACGTGATTGCTCTCGCAACTGGAAATAAGTACAAGCCCTACTTCTATGTGTATTGTAGCTTATTTCCGTGGAAAAGTCAATTTTTCGAAGAAAGGAAATAATTAACAATGAGCGAATTAACAGTAATCGAGAATGAGTTGGTGCCGGTATATGAGACGAGCACCGGAGAGAAAGTAGTATATGGTTCAGAATTGTATGAGGTTCTTGGAGTAAAAAGTAATTATCGTGATTGGGTGAAAAATCGTTTGAATGATTGTGAAGCCGTTGAAAATGAAGACTTTCAGATTTTCGCTAAAAATTTAGCGAAAGGCAGACCGGCACAAAATCATATCATCAAACTTGACACAGCCAAGGAAATGGCAATGCTCGAACGTAATGCGAAAGGCAAGCAGGTGCGCCGGTATTTCATCCAGGTAGAGAAGAAGTTCAAGGCAGGCAAGACAAGCAAAAAAGTACAGAGTGCGAAGAAAGAGAGACTTCCATCTGTGAATATGATGGTAAAGAACATCAAGGAAGCCCTGCATGATGCCGGAGTGGATTCCAAGTACATAGCTGCAGAAGTAGTAAGAATTTATTCTGATTCAGGTTATCCTGTTAATGTTCAGGTAATCTCCGATACACCGAAATTGTGGGACTGTACGGGTATTGCAAAAGAGCTTGGCATTTTTTCAGAAGCTGGTAGACCTCATGATAAAGCGGTGAGCGCGATCATTCAGAAGCTGGATCTCTTTACCGATGAAATCGTGAGAACAGCATACAGCCGGAATGGGCATGATGGTGTGACAATGCAGTATAAGGAAAGTGTTTTCCAGAAGGTAAAAGAATGGTTGCAGGAGAACGGCTATCCAACAGTCATTGAACTGGAACTTGCAAACGGCAATGTAAATAAATGCCGGGTAGTATACGGGGAGGTGGCTTAGTTATGGATAGAGCGGTATTAGAAAGATACGAGAAGATTCTTGAAATCATGGAGAATGAAAGGGAAAATCAGCCAATGGCAAGCCAACGGACAAAGGATGGTTATTCTGGGTTTCAGGATGCAATTGAGGAATATGTCAATGGTATGCAGGAAGATGCCTTTTATTGGGGATACATGACGGCTATGAAACAACGAGAAGGAATGACGGTTACAGATCCAGAAGATTCGGAAGAGGTGCATGACAAGGAACCTATGTATTGTGGGGAAGATTTTCGGCGATATGTGGGATATAGGATAGAGGATGTATTATCAGATGAGAATGACTGCAATGTTCAGATCAAACTGAAAAATACTCATACAAATAAAAGTGCGACAATATACGCAGACAAAGCGTTTGATGGCGAGACACTCTATGTTATGGATAAGTAGGTGGGGAGGAAATATTTATGAATGAAAAGCTTGACGAAATGACGAGAGAATTATTACTTGCGTTTGATGGCACTGCTCCAAAAGAAATTGATCGATTGAGAAATGAATGGCTTGCAGAACTTGAAAGCAGAAAGTCGGAACTTCAGAGACCTGATAGAGCTGTTGATTATGTCAATGCCATATGTGATGTGGCTATTGAGCGGGCAAAAAGAAGAATGAAAGTGGCATAAAATTATTAGAGAGCTTAGAAATAGGCTCTCTTTTTTCTTGGTAAATCATTCTTTTTGAAAGAATGCATTTCTGGCAGTAATATTTGCCAACATGTCACTCAGTGCTAATAGATCAGCAGCGAGGATGGCAATTTCATCATCCGACATGCAGTCGGCAAGCTGGCAGGCGAGTGTTGAAAGGAAATAAAGGTTTGAGCAGTTTTGCATAGGATCACCGGAGAGGTTTTATATATTTTATGTGTCTGCGGTGAAACTGTGCGAGGAATCTATAAATTTTAGAATTAAGTAACAAAACCAAGCAATCATATAGCACCTCCTACTATCTAGTATATGTGGATGCGGAGAAAATCATTCTCTTGGAACGGACTTTAATGGTGCGGATAGAAGATTTGTCGAAAAATGTGAACATTGACAATTGAATATTGGCGATTGACATGGTATTTTTAATAAAGAGGTGTAAAAATGAAACTGTTTGTTATATATATTCTTAGATGTTTATTTAAAATGTCATTTTTGATATTGGTAGCGTTGGCGGGCTTATATGTCGGATATAAGATTAATCATGGAAAGGAAATATATTTTAAAAGGCAACGAAAACAAGTCACAAAATATGGAAAATTGATTGCATATATGAATAGGCATTATAGAGCCACCAAAAAGAAAAGCAAAAGCGTACATAACAAAAGAAATGAAAAATGGTTATATGAAAAATGTTATACCTATGCGAAGAAATGTGACGAATTGGATGTGAAGATGGGGATGGCATATTTGAAGAGTGACATGATAATATTTCAAATTTTTTCTATTTTAATATCTATCTGTATAGGGTTTTCTAGCAAAATAGTTATTCCGTATGCGGAAGTAGTAGCAATGTCAATATTGGAAATTAAAACAACCATTGGGTTATCTGAGAGGAAAATGGAAAGGTTTAATGAACTAAATTCAAATTTACAGATTTTATTTTGCATAGTACTTGCACTTTTTTTGATTCTTGTTTTGTTTAGATTAGGGAAGATATTAAAAAAGCAACAGTATTTATTATGTATTTTGGAAGCAGTTGATAATTGCAAAGAGCGTGAAAAATAGAATAAACAATGAGAAACCAAGTGCCAATCGAAACACTTGGTTTTTTGTTGCACAAAAATTGAAAGGGGGAATGTCTGTGAACGAAAAGGAAGTATTCGAAATCTGCAACCAAGTAGACAGCTTCATCGCGGAATATCTGACAGAATCCATCGTGATCGGGACAAGCTATGATATGTTGGAAGCGCACCACGGCATTCTCCCGATTTCTCGAAATTGTTTCTACCGCCGCCACAGGATCGTACAGCGGATCATTAAGCAGAGGATGGGGCGGATCGTAGAGGAAAAGAACGGACAGATGCGGATGGTGTGGTAATGGTAAAGGTTGCCATTTGACATTGCCGAACATATGTTTTAATATGTGAATACACAAGAGAGGAGGATATGGATGGGGAAAAGGACAAGTACAGAACTAACAAAAAAACAGAGAGAAACCTATGAATATATTATACATTATATGGAAGAAAACCTGATTTCTCCAAGCTTTAATGAAATATGCGAAGGAGTAGGGATAAAATCTAAATCATCTATACACTATAGGCTTATAGCATTGATGAAAAAGGGATATATCACATTTAGAGAAGGGGAACCGAGAACAATCTGTCCGATTGGATATAAACTGGTAAAGGAAGGAGAAGAAATAGAATGTACACAAAATTATTATCAGTAATCGCAATTTTGGAAATTATGTGGGGAACAATATTTTCAGTTTTGTGTGTGCTTAAAATGACTCTAAAAGATATTATGTGGACCAGCACTTGTGGTGGGCTTGGAGATGGATGGAAGAATAATCTCACACAAAGACATTATGCGCGGTGCGGAATTTTATATATAGTTTTTGGAAGCTTGTTGCAAATATATATGGTTATCACAGAAGAAATCACATTGATTAGTTTTGCGGTATCTGTTGTGCTTGCAGTCATTGTTCCGTCAATATTTACAATATGGAGTACAATCATATATTTAAAACAGCTCAAGAAAGGCTGGCAAAAACTAGGTAAATAGGGAAAAGAAAAAGATTAGTACAAATCCTTTAAATTCTTAAGTTAAAAATGTTGTATAGTAGCAATTAAACATGAAAAATAAATATGAGCTAACAAAGAGGGCGAGAAAACCCCCTCTTTTTTTATGCCCTAAATTGGTACAAATCCTCTGAAATCCTGCTTTATAATTATGGTATGAGGTTAGAAATATACCATATAGCAGAAAGGAAGTGAGATAGTGGAGAATTATGAGAGAGCAGAACAGGACTACATGGGCGGTATGAAGTACAAAGATATAGCAGAGAAGTACGGAACCACTATCAACACTGTTAAAAGCTGGAAGAAACGGTATGGGTGGAACAGAGAAGAGGGTGCACACAAAAGTAAAAAGGTGTGCACACAAAAAGGTAAGGGTGCACACAAGATGGCAGCACCTATAGATGATGGCACGAAAGAAACATTACAGAATTATGGACTTACACCGGAACAACAGATGTTCTGCATATATTACAGTAGGACGTTCAATGCAACCCAAAGCTATTTGAATGCCTATGGGTGTAGTTACGAGACTGCAATGGTTGAGGGAAGTAAAAGTCTAAGAAAGCCAAAGGTTCGAGCAGAAATAGAGCGATTGAAAGAGATTAAGCGTCAGCAGATAGTTGCTGGAACTGACGACATTGTGGAACTACAGATGCGCATTGCCTTTGCAGATATTGGAAACTATATGTCATTCGGGCAGAAAGAGATTGAAGATCCAGAGACAGGGATTGAGTATATGGTCAGTACGGTTGATCTGAAAGAATCGAAAGATACAGATACACAACTGCTTCAAGAGGTTAAGCGTGGGAAAGATGGCGTATCTGTAAAATTAAAGGATGCGCAGAAAGCCATAGACTGGCTGACAAAATTCTTTGAAATGAATCCGTCTGATAAGCACCGGAAAGAATTTGATCAGCGTAAGCTCGAACTTGAATTGATTAAATTGGAGATGCAGACCAAGGATAGCGCGGATGATGCGCCGGAGCAGGACAACTTCTTGGATGCTCTGAATGATTCAGCAAAGGAAGCGTGGTCGGATGATTGATTGGACTGATTTTGACCGGCGGGTGCACAAGCTAAAAGAAAATGTAATGAAGAATGCTATCCGGATGAAGCAGAAATATAAGCAAAACGGGTTTGCATTTAAGCCATTTTCGAAGAAACAAAAGCAAGTTCTTACTTGGTGGTGCAAAGATTCCCCGGTAAAAGATAAGGATGGAATCATAGCAGATGGAGCAATCCGAAGCGGTAAGACATTGTGCATGTCGTTAAGCTATGTTCTGTGGGCAATGAGCACATTTAATATGCAAAATCTTGGCATGGCCGGAAAGACAATCGGATCATTCCGGCGAAATGTGCTGTTCTGGTTGAAGCTAATGCTCCGGAGTCGTGGTTATAAGGTAGCAGATCATAGATCTGACAATATGGTGGAGATCAGCAAAGGCGATACAGTCAACTTTTTTTATATCTTCGGCGGTAAGGATGAGCGGTCACAGGATCTGATTCAGGGTATCACGCTTGCTGGTATGTTTTTCGATGAAGTGGCGCTGATGCCGGAATCATTTGTAAACCAGGCAACCGGACGATGCTCTGTGGATGGTTCAAAATTCTGGTTTAACTGCAACCCGGATAGCCCCAGCCATTGGTTTAAACTGAATTGGATAGATAAGGCCGATGAAAAGAAACTGATTTATCTTCATTTTACAATGGATGATAATTTATCCCTGTCGGAGAGGATTAAGGAAAGATATAGGGCAATGTATAGCGGCGTGTTCTATGACCGTTTTATCCTTGGCCTGTGGGTGATAGCCGAGGGACTTGTATATGGTATGTTCGATAAGGAAAAGAACATCTTCCACGGAGAGTACATATACAGTCCGCAATCATCCTATTATCTTTCTATCGACTACGGAACCATGAACCCATTTGCAGTAGGACTCATGGAATTACAGAACAGCGGCAGGGTACGGATGCTCCGGGAGGGACATTATTCTGGAAGGGAAACCGGAGTAACAATCGACAATGAGGCATATTACAAGATGATCCAAGAGGTGGCGGGAGATTTCCCGATCACTTCCATTGTCATTGATCCGTCAGCCGCAGCCATGAAAGCAACAATCCGGAAGTATGGAGAGTTTACCTGCACAGATGGAAATAATGATGTGTTGAATGGAATCCAAGAGGTAACAAAGTATTTGAATCTCGGTATGCTCCAGATACATGAGAGCTGCACTGAGACACAGAAAGAGTTTGGTGCGTATGCATGGGATGAAAAGGCAGTGGGAGAGGATCGCGTGATTAAGGAATATGACCACCACATGGATCTTATCAGATACTTTATATACACAGTGGCACGCAGATATAACAGAGGACTTATATAAGGCGGTGAAATATGGGATTATTAGCAGCAATTAAAGGATTAGTGAGTAGAATGTTCCAATCAGAGATGCAGGACCAGTTCCATGTGACTGGTATTACATCCGGTGATATGCAGAAAGCAATACAGAATTGGATGCTGATCTATAAAGGAGAGCCGGATTGGGTAGACCCAGAAGAGGGTATCAGGACAATTAAATTTGCAAAGTTTGTATGTGAGGAAATCGCACGCCTTGCTACGCTTGCTATAGATGTGACGTTTGATGGAACAAGGAAAGAATATATGGCACAGTTCTGGGAGAAATCTGTACATGACCATATCCGGGAGTGGACTGGCATCATGTGTGAATGCGGAACGGTCATTCTTAAGCCAAATGGTGTTGGTGTTGACATTGTAACGCCTGATCGATTTGAGATCACAGAGTTAGATGGAAACCACAATATAACCGGCATTGTATTTCAAGATGATTACCAGGAGGGAAAAGAGTATTACACTAAGCTGGAATATCACAGATTTTTTAAAGCAAAGGTACGCATGACAGATGAAGAGGAGTATACAGATAAAACGTTTTATTCCATCTCGAATAGAGCATTTGTGTCGGAAAATTCCGGGGAACTTGGGAAACCTGTTGATCTGACCATGACAAAGTGGTCTGCTTTGCAGTCGGATGTACATATAACCAAGAAGAGTGGAGACAAGATTGACTCGATGCTGTTTGGACTGTTCCGGATGCCATCTACAAATGATGTGGATCCAGCAAGCCCACTTGGATTATCAGCATTCGCAGAAGCTATCGAGGAGTTAAAAGATTTGGATATAGCATACAGCCGGAATGCAGAAGAAATCTTCGACAGCAGGAGATTGGTAATGGTGGACGATCGGTTGGTGCAGAAGCCAGCATACAGGGATGAAAAGGGAGCAACTGTAAGACCGCAAGTAAAGTTACCTAAGTTTTTTAGAGCAATGTCCGGGATGGACGCGGAAGAAACATACCATGAAGTCAATCCTCAGCTCAATACAGATGTAAGAAAAAGCGGAATCAATCAGCAACTATCCCTTGCCGGAGTAAAGTGTGGGTTCTCAAACGGCTATTTTGTTATAGATGAAAAAACAGGAATGGTAACAGCAACACAGGTGGAATCAGATGATAGGCGAACTATTCAACTCATTAAAGACGTACGGGATGCAATGCAGAGTTGCCTGGATGATTTGTTCTATGCGCAATCTGTATTTGCGGATCTGTACGGCCTTACACCGGTTGGCGATTATGAGCCACAGTATGACTTCGGGGACATTACATACAATGAAGAAGAGGATAGAATGAGAAACCTCACACTCGCCAACTCTGGGTATATTCCAAAGTGGCAGTATTTGGTCAGATTCGAAGGATATTCAGAGGAAGATGCAAAGGCGGCTGTTACAGAAGCAAGCGGATCACAAGAAAAAGGATTATTCAACGAGGAATAGACATGCAATATAACCAAACTGTGGGATGCGCAGATATCCACATAAACACCAAAAGAATAGATAATAATATACGGAACGCACAGAAACTGTTGAACATGCAAGTGGTTGCAGACTGTGACGAGTACATACCAATGGCGCAGGGAGCCTTGCGTGGATCTGCAAATTATCCGGATGGCATATATGGCGGACAGGTGGCATGGAACACCCCGTATGCACATTACCAGTACATGGGTGAACTGTATCTGACGGAAGACGGTCGATCTTTTGCGAATAAAGGCGAGAGAAAATATCCTACAGGGATGCCACTTGTACAACATACTCCGGGCACAACAGACCACTGGTTCGAGCGGGCGAAGGAAACCCACGGGAAACAATGGCTTGAACTGGTAAAACGAGAGGCAGGAAAAGGATAGATGCTTACACCAGATTACTTTTATGGAAAATCTGACAAGTTAATAGAGATGTACCAGGAGTTGGAAGATTGGATACTACAGGACATTGCCATGCGTCTTGTGGAATCCGAGAGCCTATCCGGAACCGCAGACCGCGAACTGTGGAAACTGCAGCAGATGGGATTGCACCGGCAGGAGATTGTAAAACGTATTTCGGAGTTGACAGGCAAGAGCCGGAATGAAGTGCGCCGGTTGTTGCGAGAGAGTGTGCTCACTTCATTTTCGGACGATAAGGGTGTTCTTGAAGGGCTGGCAGATGTACAACCGCCGCTGCAGAATAACATGGTGATTGCTGCAATGAATGCTGAACTGATGAAAACTTTTGGCGAGTTGAGCAATCTTACAAACACAACCATAAATCAATCGCAACGGGATCTGCTGAACCTTCTGAACGAAGTGGATTTTCGTGTGGCGAGTGGGTTGCAGTCCTACAGTAGTGCTATATGCGAGGTATTGGATCGGTATGCAGAAAATGGTATGCGTGTGGATTATCCAACCGGTTCCCGGAGATCGTTGGAAGCAGCTGTTCGCTGTTGCATAGTGACTTCGATGAATCAGACAGCCGCACAGGTTACGAATAAGTATATTGTGGAAGCTGGGGCAGAATATGTTCTGGTGTCTGCGCATATGGGTGCCCGGCATGACAAGAACAACCCTACAGGCTTGCAGTCGCATGATTATTGGCAAGGGAAAGTATATAAGATTCGCGGTGCCGATCCGGATGCACCGAACCTTCTTGAAGCTACCGGGTATGATATAGATCCACAGACCGGAGAGGGGCATGTGGTTAATCCTCTGGGATTGCATGGGTATAATTGCAGACATTCGCATAAGCCTTGGGACAAGTCCTTGCGCAATCCGTATGTGGATGCAGACGGAAACCAAAAAATTGATGTGCATGAGAGCCAGCAGCTATATGATCTGCAGCAACAGCAAAGGGCAATGGAGCGCGCTATCCGGAAAACAAAACGGCAATTACTTGTGAAAGAACAGGAGCTGAAAGCGTTCTCTGATGATGAGAACATCTGCGGGGACTATGATAAGCTGGCATACAGACTCCGGATGCAGAACCGGAAGTATGGAGAATTCTGTGCAGAGAACGATCTACAGAAACAATATGATCGTGTTAAGGTTGCCGGATTTAAAAAAGAGCAGGCTTCCAAGGCAAACAGCAGGGCAACAGTATTCAACAATGAAGAGTATAAAAAACACGAATCCAATCTTGGAACGAATATGGTAAGCAAAACCGATTTTTCCAGAATTATGGCAGACAAGTCGGAAAAGAAATTGTTTACACATTATTCGGATGCTGTAAAAAGAGGAGATGTGTCCCCTCTGGCTGATTATAAATTGTACCGAAAGACGGCTATGGAGTTGCAGGATAAATGTGTTGGACTTGTAACGTCGAATGGTGTAAAATTAGAGAAAAGATCTCTCCATTGCATTGATAGAGTTATCGGATCGATCGAACAACGTAGAAGCGGAATTACAGTGGATGATGTTGTTAAGACACTGACAGCTCAAGATGCAGAGGTTCGCCCTGTAAGGTATTCAAAGACGGCGGCAAGTCAGAAGTTTATCTATAGAAATGCAGAGGTAACAATCAATCCTGTTACAAAGACTCTGATCCAAGTAAATCCGCATCATAGGGAGAAATGATATTATGAATATTGCAAAAAAAGATATAGAGACATTAGAAAAATATATCCCGAATATACATGAAATGTTATCTGTTAAAAGCGTCACAGATATTTTGGAGATGATAGATGACTTGATTATCGACGATATTCTGGAGCATGACGATGAGCCGAGTAAAACCGGCAGGGAATTGCAACTGATTTATGATAGAATTCAAAGAGATAATTGAGAGTTTGGTACAAATCCAAGTCGGATATGATGTATGATAATAATGCAGATGGATTTCTTCTCATTGGTCATCTGCTAAACCTCCTTTTTATTCATAAACTCGTTAAAGGCGTCTTGAAATACAGGCGCTTTTTGCGTGTCAAAATTGGTACAAATCTTTTATAATCCTGTGTTACAATAAATTTAACAAATAAATAAGCACCGGACGGAGAGTAGGAATCTGTTCGCTACCCTACAACAATTATAGGATGACCGATATGGCACGTCCTGTTTTGGGCGTGCTTTTTTTACGGCATGTTTGGTACCGCAGCTAATCAATCGGGAGCACTGCCGGGGGTTCGATTCCCTCAATGCCGACTGCCAGCTATGGAGTAAATAGCAACTCACTTGTGCCGGACTGACCGGAGCAACAACTTGGAAAGAGAGAGGTAAGAGACATGGTAAAGATTATCAGCGAGTTGGAAAAAATTGGGTTTGAGATCACGGACGAACAGAAGGAATCTATCAAGAAGAGTATTGGTGAGGAATTGTATTCAAAGCAGGAACTTGATAAGAAGATCTCGAAAGTTGAAACCGAGCGTGACAACTACAAAAAGCGCGCAGATACCGCGGAGGACACCTTGAAAGGGTTCGAGGGCAAAGATTTTGACGAAATCACGAAAGATCGTGACGAGTGGAAAAGAAAAGCGGAACAGGCAGAAAAGGATTTCAATGCCAAAATTGCCGAGCGCGATAAAAACGATTTGTTGGAAAAGGCTTTCAAGGATATTAAATTTTCTTCTGAATCTGCAAAGAAAGCTGTTATGGCAGACATTGCAGCAAGCGTGACGGTGAAGGATGGGAAACTGATCGGTTTTAATGATTTACTGGATGAAGCGAAAAAGAATGATGCAGGCGCATTTGTTGACGAGCAGAGCCAGCAGAACGATCAGAATCAGGCAACATTTACTACACCGATGGGAAGTGGCGCTCATACCGAGCCGATTACTGGTGATCCGAATAAGATGGATTTTGCTACGTACAAGAAGTGGCGTGAGCAGAATCAGTAATTTTTTTGAGGAGGAATATTATGGCAAACAAAATTTTAACACCGCAGATTATTGCAAATGAAGCATTGATGGTACTGCAGAGCAACCTTACAATGGCGAATCTTGTACATAGAGATTATTCCGGCGAGTTTGTAAAGGTTGGAGATACCATCACTGTACGAAAACCGGCTACGTTTGTGGCTAAGAACTTTACGGGACAGACAGAAGCGCAGGACATTACAGAGGGTTCTGTAACCGTTAAGATGGACCGATTCAGAGATATCACGGTCAATGTTGGGTCTAAAGAAATGACATTAGACATTAAAAACTTCTCTGAGCAGGTGATAACACCAGCAATGCAGGCTATGGCACAACAGATTGATGCGGATCTTCTGGCAGTAGGCATTTCTAAGGCTGGAAAGAAAGCAACTGTATCTAAGACACCGGCCATTACGGATATCGCAGGCGTAGGTAAAGCACTGGATCAGGCAAAAGCCCCACGTACAGACAGACGGTTAGTCCTTCCACCGACTATTCTGTACCAGTACAACACACTGGACAATTTTGCAAAACAGTGCTACAAGGGCGATTCTATTGCCTTGAAAGAGTCTGAAATTGGCAAGGTTTACACCTGCGAAACTTTCATGTCGCAGAACTGCCCGGAAAATCAGAATGATAAGGCAGGAACAGCTACTTCATACAAAGTAGCAGGAACCAAGGATGCCACTCAGTTCACAGTATCTTCTGGAAAGACAGAAACCGCAACCATTAACAAGGGAGATCAGCTGATTGTTAACGGATATCTGTATACTGTTACCGACAATGTGACACTTTCCGGTGGTGCTGGAACTGTAAAAGTGGATCAGAACATTCCGGAAACTGTAGCTGAAACAGACGCGTTTGTCGTAAGCAAGGCACACGCTCTTGGATTCCACAGAAATGGTCTTGCACTTGTAACACGTAACCTTGAACTGCCGATGGGCAACAAGAACGCTTACATTGCATCTGCCGATGGCTTGGGTGTTCGTGTTGTATTCGATTACGACTCTGACCATAAGCAGGACAAAATCTCTTTTGATATTATTTACGGCATCAAGGAACTCAACGAGAACCTGCTTGTTGACTTTTCATAAGGAAAGGGGATTTCTGATGGGATATACCACATATGACTTCTACAAAGAAAAATACTATGGGGATTCTATCGAGGAATCCCTTTTCCCCAAGTGGGAAAACCGAGCCACCGATAAGCTAAATCAGCTGACCTACGGGCGTATTGATGCTGCTGCAAAGGAAGAGTTTGACGAGCGCATCCAGAAAGCCACCTGTGCACTGGCAGATCTGCTCTATAAGATCGACTACAAGACGGCTCATGCGAATGATCCACAGGAGGGCAATGTAAAGTCCATGTCTTCGGGCGGTCAGTCGATCAGCTTTGGGACAAATGAAACTTTGGTGGATAAGGTGCTGAATGACAAGGTGGCACAAAACCGGTTGTGTTACGACACGGTATGCGAATACCTGTCCGGCACCGGATTGCTTTATGCGGGGGTGGAATGATGCTTTTAAAGAGATTATTTTGCAAGCACAAAATGATGCCGTATGCGTACATGGACGTTCGCACCCACGGCAACCATTACGTCCGGAAACATATCTGGAAATGTACGAAATGCGGGAAGGAGAGTTGCCACTGATGGGGCTTGGATTGTTTTACAACGACAAAGTTACGCTGTTTAACTACTTCTGTGATCCGGACACCGAGGAAGAAAAGTGCTATTTGACCTTATTGGAGAATGTGAACCTTGTGGAAACCAAGGGCGCGAATGTAACCAAGAGCGGCATGGATAGCGCGGATACAGTAAAGCTTTTTGTTGACTTGGGGAAGATACCTAAACCATACATGGAGCCGAAAGCGTGGGATGCTCTTCCGGACGATGAAAAGCCAAACTATATCACGTTCCACCCGACAGATGATTTTTTCATCAAGGGCGATCATATGGACTTGGAGATTCCTGATTCCGGCATTTACGAATGGGCGCACGACAATCTGGATTCTGTATACAAGGTGACAACAGTTGATAAATATGAGGATGTGATGCCGCATTTTGAGGTTGGAGGTGCGTGATGGGAGAAGTAGAAAAACTTACCATAAAAGACGCGGAAAGTGCGCAGAATGCGGTGCTGGATCTGATTTTGCAGTATCCGAACTTTCCCAAGACGTTTAAGGCAAGCAATAAAAACGTGAAGTGGAACAGCATCAACACGGATACTTCCATCGGAATTTATCCACTGTCCGGTGCGCGGTACATAAAGAAATATGTGAGTGGCAGCTATACCGCACAGATGCCATTCCAGATTGTATACCGCAGTTCCCCGACAAGCAACAAAACATCCATTGATGCACAGGTGGTTCTGGAGAATTTGAGCAAATGGCTGGAAGATACCGGTATTGAATTTGCTGATCCACACATGACATTACAGGAAATCGCACGCACATCTGTAGTCTTGCCGATTATGCAGGATGAAAAACAGATGGGATACGGCGTAAATATGCAACTTATATATTTTTACAAAATATAACAGGAGGAAATATACATGGCATTAGATCGTACCAACATGGTGTCCTTATTGGATATCGGAACACTTACAGGCTCCACAGAGAAAATTGTGGAGATGGGTGATGGATTCACAGAGATCACAGAAGACCTGGGACCCAACACAGAATCTAAACAGTATGTAAACATGAAAAATGCATCTAATACGGTAAAGGGATATGCGCTCTCCATGACGCCATCCCGTGAATATCTGTCTGATGAGATGCAGAAATGTATTGACACGCTTTTTAAAACTCTGCCTACTGGCGAGAAGTGCAATACAAACTATTACCGTTTCTTCAAGACGGATATTACAGGCGGAACAGGTGATTGTATGCGGTTCCCTGTGACGGTGTGCCCGTCCAGTACCGGTGGCGCCGGAGGGGATGCACATACAACCTCGATCCAGATCAACGGGAATGGAGATCCGGAGCTTGGAACAATCACTATCGGTCCGGATGGCTCTTTCACTTGGAAGAAAAAGGATGCTGATTAAAAATAGGTGTTAATTAAAATTAACATATTCGGGGCACGTACCTCTCTTTCGCGCCCCGGATTAAGAGAGGATGGTAATTTATGGCAGATATTAAAAATATTTCTTTTGATAATGGAATTAAGAAAATCGAAGTGAATGACGTGGACGGGAACCATATCACAACACTTTTGATCAATACGGCGGATGCGGCCACAGTAAAGAGATTTGTGGAGCTGGCCAATAATCTGGAAGATGTAGTCAATTCCGGCGAGGATAAGATTGCAGTCTACAAAGAAAAGTACAAGGAATACGAACATAAAGAGTTTGATGATCTTCCGGACGATGTGAAAACGAATATTATCGTGGATGCTTCGGACATGCACATTGGCATTCTGGAGGGAATGATCCGGGAAATTGATGCACTGTTTGGAAAAGATACCATTAAAAATGTTTTCCATGAGTGCTATGAGCTGAATGAGAATTTCGTGCCGGATGAAGATGCTCTGGTAGATTTCGTGAACACTGTAATGCCGGTGATGAACGATTTGTTTAAGACGAGAACAGAAGCAATCCGCAGGAAGTATTCTCCGAACCGTAAAGCACGGAGAAACAGACATAACAAGAGCAAAAACCAGTTAATCCAGGAACATAAGGACGCAAAGAAGAATGAATAATGTTTTTCTCGATGATCTGCCGGAAGAGTGGCACGGGTTCAAAGTGAATACAGATTTTACGATTGGCATCCAGATGTTGCAAGCGAAATATGATCGCGCTCTGACGGATTATGAGAAAAGCGATATGTTCGTGTGGCTCATGTTTGCAGATGAGGACGAGAACGGGGAAGAGTATCTTCGGGATCATCCGCAGGGGAAAGATCTTGGCGAATGTGTAGAGTGGTTTCTTTCCGGTTGGTTCCATGACAACCCGGACCCGGACGGGGACAAGGCACGCGTGGTTGACTACGATGTTGACCAATGGCGCATTTATGCTGACTTCCGGCAGATCTACGGTATAGATCTTGCCACCACGGATATGCACTGGTGGATGTTCTGCGGTCTGCTTTGGAATATGCCGTATAAGCTATCCAGCTTTTTACAGGTGGTATCGAAGCGACAAGAGAAGCCGGACAACAATACATCGGCAGAATATCGCAAGGCATTGCGCAAGGCGCAGAAGATCTATGCATTGGAGCAGCTGGAAGAAAAGAGAGAGTACACGGCAGAAGAAAAAGCCAAAATTGACGATTATGATCGCATGATGGCAGAAATACGCGGCGGAAAGTAGGTGAGCGGATGGCGGATTATGACGCAAGCATAAGAATAAACACTCTCATAGAAACTAAAGGAGTGTCAGTAAAATTACGAGAATTAGAAAATAGATTATCAAAGTTTGCAAAAAAGGCGTCTGCATTAACCGATGAAATGCGCAAGATGGAATCTACAAAAGTTCCAACAGATGAGTTTGCGGCTGCGAAGAAGCAGATAGAAGAAACCGCCAAAAAGATGAATACGCTTAATGATCGCATGGAGAAATTTATAGCCATAGGGGGAAAAACAGATAGTCGTGCGTTTAAATCTATGCAGTATGATTTAGATCAGCTAACAAAGACGTTGGAATCGGCAAAAGGCGAGGCGCAGGATTATTTGGATTCCGGAACTGCTTATAAGAGTGTTGATGATATAAAAGCATCTACAGAGTATCAGAAAAAAGCAGAACAGCTATCTGAAATTAATGCACAGATGAGCGTTACATCTCAGAAAATTGCAGAGTTATCTGCAAAAGAGGAAGCTGCAGCATCAAGTACTGATCGTTTAGCTGCGAAAGGTGAAGCAACGGCAAGTAGTGCCGAAAATATAGCACAAGAGGAAACGCGTGTTGGTAATGAAGCCGACAAGGCTGATAAAAAAACAAGAGGCTGGTTAGATTCTTTCAAATCCAAGGCAAGAGCTACAGGCGAGAAGGTTTCCGGGCTGGCATCCCGTTTGAAATCCGCAGGAGCATCACTTAAAAATTTTGTAACACATGGCAAAAGTGGAAGTGGAATGCTTGGGGCGTTTGCATCCAGATTAAAAGGCATCGCACTTTCCATGTTTGTGTTTAACTGGATCACCAAGGCTTGGAATGCAATGCTTTCTGCTATAAAAGACGGAACAGGAAATATTGCAAAATATTCGGGAGATGTAAATGCCAAAATGTCACAGCTCACAAGTGCTGTGGCAACTCTTAAAAATGCATTTGCTGCATTGGCAGCTCCGATTATTAGTGCTGTTGCTCCAGCGCTTACTTCGTTGATAAATATGCTCACAGGGGCATTGAACAAGATAAACCAGTTTATATCTGCACTTACTGGCGGGAAAACGTGGATAAAGGCAACGAAACAAGTAAAGAATTATGCCGGCGGACTAAAATCTGCATCTTCTGGTGCGGAAAAAGCGGCGAAATCTGCCAAAAAGTTAAAGGGACAATTACAATCTTTTAACGAATTAAATGTGATTAGTTCGAACGATTCTGGCGGATCTGGTGGTGGATCTGGCGGAGGTGGGGGTGGCGGAGTTGGAGATATGTTCACGACAGAGAACATTGATCCGAAAATTGCCAGCCTTGCAAAGAAGATAAAAGAAATTCTTAAAACCGATGACTGGTCTGAAATCGGAGAAATGCTTGGGAAAAAGCTGAATGATGCGCTGGTCGGAATTCCCTGGAACGGAATAAAAAAGCAGGCACGCCATATAGCAAGTGGCATTGCAACCTTATTAAATGGATTTCTTGATGGAACAAACTGGGAACTTGTTGGAAGCACTATTGCAGAAGGACTCAATACAGCTATTGCGTTTGCACAGACGTTTGTACATAAATTCGATTTTAAACAGTTTGGTAAATCTATAGGGGAAACATTTACAGGAATTTTCCGGACGTTCGATTGGAGCGGTTTAGGAGATACTCTTGGAACTGCAGTTACTGGTCTATTCGATACGCTTAATGGGATTTTTTATAATACCGATTGGAAAGCACTTGGAAAAGGAATTATTGATGGAATTGGAGCTTTTTTCAAGGCAATAAAGTGGAAGAGTATTGGAAAATCTATAAGCGGAGCACTGCATTCCTTCTTAACTTTTTTGACCGGTGCGGTAAAGGAAATAGATTGGAAAAAAACCATTGAATACATTGGAACATCAATCGTAGATTTCTTTAAAGGATTTGACTGGAAGGGGCTTGCTGGAGATATTGGAGAGTTCCTTGGAACAGCGCTTAAATCTGTGGTAAACCTTGCAAAAGCTATTGGAGAATTGATTGCGGATGGATTTAGTAATGCAAAAGAATATTTCCAAGACAAGATAGAGGAATGTGGCGGCAATATACCAAAAGGAATTTTAAAGGGAATAACAGATGCTCTTAAAAATATTGGAACATGGATTAAGAAAAATATATTTGATCCATTTGTGAAAGGATTTAAAGATGCGTTTGGTATCCATTCTCCGGCAAAAAAGATGAAGCCTATTGGAAAGAATATATTTCTTGGTGTAATTGATGGTTGGAAAGAAAAGATAAAATCATTTAGCTTTTCAAAGTTGGCAAAAGAAGCCATTAAGTTAATTCAAAATGGATTTAATGGTGCAAAATCTGTAGTAAATGTTGCGATTTCTTTGATAAAAAAAGGCTGGACTACATTAAAGAAATTTGTCGGAGAAATAGGGGCGAAAGCTTTTTCTCTTGCAAAAAAAGGCTGGACTACAGTATCAAAATTTGTTGGAGAGATCGGCAAAAAAACATTTTCTCTTGCAAAAAAAGGCTGGACTACAGTATCTAAGTTTGTTGGAGAAATTGGTAAAAAAGGCTTTGGACTGAAAAAAGATGGCTGGACTACATTAAACAAATATGTAGGGAAGCTGGATAAAGTTGCCGTAAAATTATACAAGAGCGGCTGGAAATCCATAAACAGCTTTGTGGGAACCACGGTAAAAGTTGGAATCCAGTTGATAAAAGATGGATGGAGCAGTTTTAAGAACTGGCTTGGAATTGGAAATGATAATTCTTCAGCGAAGAAAAAAACATCCAAGAAAGCAGACGGTGGCATCTATACCGGCGGAATGTGGCATAACATAGCACATTATGCAGTCGGAACCGAGAACGCACCCGCCGGACAGCTTTTTATCGCGCGTGAAGCAGGACCGGAGCTTGTCGGAACAATTGCAGGACATACGTCCGTTATGAACAATGACCAGATTGTGGCATCTGTATCGGATGGAGTTGCGCGTGCGGTACGATCTGTAATGGCATCCGGAAATCAAAAAGTAAATGTTCTGTTTAAAGTGGAAGGAGATCCGAATGGAATCTTCCGTGTGACGCAGCAAAAAGCCAATGAATACTACCGGGCAACCGGAAACCCAGCATTTTTATTTTAGGAGGTGGATTGAATGGGATACGGCGGTTATTTAATTAAAGTCGGAAATTACACAGTTCCATTCGACTGTATACTGGCCAGCACATTTCAGTCCCCTCTCCTGGGGCAGGACAAGGATTCATACAATGATGATAACGGAGAACTACACAGGACAGCATTAAAGAACCAGGTCCTTAAGGCAGAGTGGCAGACTCCTGCCATGAACGAAAAGAAGTTTAATGCATTTATGAGTAACATAAATAAACAATATGTGGAGCAACGGCGCGAAAAGAAATGTCTTGTGACGGCATGGTGTCCGGAAATTATGAAGTATGTGACTATGTATTGCTATGTTCCGGATATTACTTCGATAGTAGCATATGCAGATGAAAAAACGATTGAATATGACGGCTGGCGAATAGCTTTTATCGGATATGGCGGTGCGATTTTATGATAAGTGGTAAAAACAAGGAGCTTTATTATGCAAGCTCAATTGATAAGCAACTTAATATAGAAGTAATCGGAACAAAGCATGTGATTGACAACTCCACGAGAGAGCAGGACACATTCACATTGACCGAAACTCTGAATGACGGCACGGAACTGAAATTCGGTTCTTGCCTGCCGAACCAGATTTCTTTTACCGGACGTGAGGTACCAATTGCCACAAAAGGCATGAAGCTACGTGTGACGGAAACTCTGGAAGGGAATGAGAATGATCCGTTTGTGTATGGCACATATACGGTACAGTCTGATACCCCGACCGCTGATCGTACCAAGCGGCAGATCGTTGCCTATGATGCCATGTATGACATAATCAATTGTGACGCGAAAAGCTGGTATGATGGATTGACATTTCCAATGACCCTTAAACAGTTTCGTGACAGTTTTTTTATGCATCTCGGCATTGAACAGAAAGAGACAATCCTTGTTAACGATTCTATGACAGTAAACAAAACGCTGGTAACTACACAGTCCGATGATTCCAGTGTGACCGCAGAAGCTACAATAAGCGGCAAGACAATAATTGAAGCGATCTGTGAGCTCAACGGGGCATTTGGAAATATCGGACGTGATGACCGGTTTGAGTATGTGATTTTAAAGGCGATTACATCTGCACTGTATCCGGCAGAAGATCTGTACCCACGGGAAGATCTTTTCCCGTCGGATGCAAACACTGAAAGCATGAACGGACACTATATCACATTTGATTATGAAGCGTTCCAAAGCCAAGCAATAACACAGTTGGAGATCCGGGCAGATGATTCTACTGCCGGGGCTATTGTGGGAACATCCGGAAACAATTATGTTATTTCCGGAAACTTCCTTATAAGCGACAAGACTGGGGCTGAAATGAAGCAGATTGCGAATAATCTGTTGCCAGTAATTGCACAGGCAGAATACACACCGATTAAAAGTTGTACATGCGTTGGTAATCCGTGCCTAGAGTTGGGAGATCCGATTCGTTTCAACACTTCCAGGGAGATTGTAGAAACATACATCTTACAGCGCACCCTTACAGGAGTGCAAAGCAAACGCGATTCCATTGTTTCAGCAGGAACAGAAACCCACGCCATGAAAAATCCAACTACACGGGAGACGGTGGAAGCATTAAAAAGACGTACCCATATCTTGGAGGAAAATGCAGACCATCTTCAATCCACGTATGAGGATTTAGAGCAACAGACAAATACCAAGTTTGAGCAGACTACAAATAGCATTTCCGCAGAAGTCAATCGTGCACAAAAAGCGGAAGGGCAATTAGACGCATCATTGGAATTGAAGTTAGGCAGAGATGAGAACGACCAAGTTGTTTCCATGATCAATGCTAGTGCTGATCAGATTATGCTTCGTGGAAACAGGCTCATAGTCGAGAGTAATAATTTCCAGCTTGATGGGAATGGAAAAGTGTCAATCATTGATTCGTTGAATTTTATTACAACGTCTCTTGGCGATGACATTGTAATTATTGGACTCGATGCAAGAGGAAGACCAATGCTGCAAAACATACGCATTGACCTGGAATCCGTAACGGATCAAGATGGAGTAGCCATAGGGGATCATGCAAGCACTGCGGATCATGCTACGACAGCAGACTCTGCAACAACCGCGGAAAGTGCAAAACAGTGTATAAAAGCATCGACCGCATATTATTTGCAAGGCATTACAGCTAATGAGCATGTGCAAATTTCTGGCAATGGAAATCTTATTCCAAGTTCTAGTTCTGTGTATTGTGGAACTACGGTTAATCCATTTGCCGGAGGGTATTCTTCCGGTGGTTGGAAAACAACGTCTGACCGTAGAAAGAAAAAAGATTTTCGGAAACTGTTAGAGGATGATCGGTTTGAGAGATTTTTTGAGTTGCTGCAACCGATGGGATATCGGCTCATAGAAAATGATGAGAAAATGCACATGGGATTTGTGGCACAGGATGTTGAACAGGCAATGAAAGATTGCGGCATATCTGAAAATGAGTTTTACGGACTGGAACATGCAGTGTTTTCCGAAAAAGATTTTGATTCCAATGAGGAATGGGAAAAGTTCCTAGGGCAGAATGGCGGCGCGAATGATATGTATACGCTGTGCTATCAAGAGTTTATTGCGCTTAACACTGCCATGATACAGAAACTGCAGAACAGGTGTAACGATTTTGAACAGCGTTTATCCGCGTTAGAAAGGAGTGTGAGCCATGCAGAAAATATATATCCGTGAATACTGGGAGAATTTTCCAAGCGAGAAAACAGCTGTTGATGCCATACGGTTAAATAATATGGAAGCCGGCATTGACAATCTGGATGATCGTGTGGTTGCTATGGATGCATCCAAGGTTGACTTAGTAAAAGCCAATGAACTTGTGAAAGAAATCCTGTGGGATGAATCCAAAGGCACGCTGACGGTGGTTAAGATGAACGGTTCCAAGGCGGCGATAGATACTAAACTTGAAAAGCTGGCGGTCAACTTCAAGTACGATCCAGAAAGTCAACAGTTAATTATTACGCTGGATGATGGCATGACACAGAATGTTGATTTGAGCGCGCTGATTACGGAGTATGAATTTACGGACAGTGACACTATTGCATTTGAAATTGGAAGTGACGGCAAGGTGTCCGCAATCGTAAAAGAAGGAAGTATCGGGGAAAAGCACTTGCGCCCGGATTACCTTGCTGACATTAAAGTGGAATCTGCCAAGGCTGTAGCATCTGCCAAAAGTGCAGGGGAGTCCGAAACCAACGCGGCAAAATCTGCCACAGATGCCAAGGACAGCGCAGACAGGGCGCAGGGAATTGAAAACGAGATTAACAAGAAACTCACAATGACAGAGTTTGATGTGAATGAGGATGGGGAGTTGATTTACACTGACAATGCGGCATATAACTTTGTCGTTGATAATGATGGAAATTTAAATTGGGAGGTGGCTTAGAATGGCTATAGCAGGAAGAGTAGCAATTGTACCAAAAGGTGATTGGAGCGCAAATGCTACATATAAGAGATTGGATGCAGTGACATATAACAATACACTGTATTTTGCAAAAAAAGATGTTCCGGCAGGAACGGCGACAAGTAACACGGAGTATTGGTCAAGGTCGATTGTGGGTGGTGTTGGTGCGATTGCAACGAAAGAGGATGCCGGAATTGTAAAACCTGCAGATGGGCTTACAGTTGCGGAAGATGGAACCCTTGAAGTTAGCATTGACGGAACAACACTCACTATGGATCAGGTCAACAATGTAATCAAGCTGGCTGACACTTTAAAAGATAAGATCAATGGAGCGTTTCCGGCGGCAAACTTAATTAACAACCTTACAACCACAGAAGCAGGATTCGGGCTGGATGCCCGACAGGGAAAGGCGCTTGATGATAAAATTACTGAAATAAACGGCAGTTTAACAGCGCTAAGTCACTACTCAATAACAAGGATTCATGACTTTAGATTACGTGATCAAGAATCAAAAACTGTTGTTTTGCAAGATGGTGTTTATATATTTATAAATGGTCATATAAACGCATCGCAAATTACATTGTTGAAAGTGTTAAACAGCTGGGGCGTTAAGACAACAGACATCATAGCACCAACAAGTACACATGAGGTTACAATTTCTGGCAGCAATAATACTGTTGCTTTTTCAGCAAATGGTCTGTGCTATGGGTACATATTTTATTTATTTCCATTTGAATAAAAAGTGATCTGGCATATGATCATTAATTTCTAATAACCATTGTGCAGCGAATATACGTCTCATCTTTATAAGATGGAACTAATGTGTTTATTTTTAATTTATTATTGACTATCATAAGGAAAACAGGATCCCCGTTTTGCGTTATAATATTTGTACTTGTATCAGCACATGGGAATGGAATATCTACAAGCACAATTTCTTTCCATGCCTCGGTCAATGAAATTAGTTTATCTATATGCAATATATATGCATGTGGAGATATTTTCGTAATTTGCACACCGTCTTGATTAAATACAACTGTGCTATTTAAACTGCCGTTTAAGAAAATATATCGAACAAATATTCGAATGTAACTTATAAACCATTTTTATATATGAAAGGAATTAAAAAACATGGATAAAATTATTTTAAAAAATCAGACCAGCTTTGAGGTTTCCGATGGGGCAAGCCTTGGAAACATCCAGATCAAGGCAGAGAATTTCGATGCCATTAAAACGATCACGGATGCGTTTACTGCGGACAACCTTGCGGAAGTGATATTTACACATAATGGCGAAACATCCGGCAAGTACACAGATCTGAAATCCGATGGGTTTACATACGCACCGAATACGGACGAGGCCGGGAAAGAGGATGGAACGTACACCGTCACAATCCGCCTTAGAACCAAAACCGAAATTGAAAAGCGTCTGGATGCACTGGAAACAGGACAGGTAACTCTGCAGCAGGGGCACGAGTCCAACGCCGGAGCGATTGAAGATCTGGCCGGAATGATCGGAGGTGAAGAATAATGGCATGTGGCAATCTTATTAAATTCTATGTCCGCCGGATTACGGTTGATAAAAAAATGACGATTGATGATGTACCGGAACGCTGGCGCGAACAGGTGCGGGAAGAAATTGAAAAGGCAGAGCAGACAGCGTAAGGGCATCTTTGGATGCCATTTTAAATTGGTACAAAATCAATCTTGGCATCCATTACAATATAGTTAGGAAACTTCGGAAGGAGTGAAATCATGTGGTCTAAAACTTATAACGAGCGTCGACTTACCAGAGTTGAGGCACGCGCTAAATCGAATACACACAGAATCGATAAACTGGAACCAATTGTTGAGGAGATACATACAATGAGTGAAACGATGGTGCAGTTGGTCGAGGAAGTAAAGCATACTAACGAGAATGTGTGCGCCTTGGATGAGAAGATTGATAGCATGGATGCTCGCGTCGATGTTATGGAACGCGCGCCGGCAGAAGATGTTAAAAAATATAAGTCAGTCGCAGTAACCGCGATCATCAGTACGATTTCCACAGCATTGGCTATTGGATTGGTTTCGATGATTGCTCAATATATCAAATAAGAAAGAAGAGGTATTTAATTATGAAGAATTGTGTATTTAAAGCAAACGTAGACACTGTTAAATGGTTCAAAGCCGCAGGAATCCGTGCTATTAAAACTATGGCGCAGACCGCCGTTGCAGTGATCGGCACCGCCGCCGTGGTATCGTCCGTGGACTGGAAACTGGTTGTATCGTCTGCGGTTGTAGCCGGTGTTGTATCATTGCTCACTAGCGTAGCAGGAATCCCGGAAGTGAAGGAGGAGTAATTACATATGAAAATTAACATACATGCCGGGCATAACCCGGACGGCAAGATCGCTTGCGGTGCAGTTGGACTGATTAAGGAGTCCACAGAGGCGCGCAAGGTCAAGAAAAAAGTGATCCGACTCCTTAGAAAGAAAGGACACAAGGTGTATGATTGCACCTGCACCAATGGGACAAGCCAGACGGATGTCCTGAAGCGGATCGTAACAAAGTGCAACAAGCACAAGGTGGATCTGGATATTTCGATTCATTTTAATTGTGGAGTCAGGGATAAGAAAGGCAATGGTAAGACGACAGGAACGGAAGTGTATGTGTACAGTGAGAAAAGCGCAGCGAAGCCAGCAGCAGAACGTGTTGTTGAAGAGATTGCGGCTCTTGGCTTTAAAAACCGTGGAGTAAAGATCCGGACTGATCTGTATGTGTTGCACCGAACCAATTCTCCGGCCATGCTGATCGAGTGCTGTTTTGTGGATGATAAGGACGATGTGGAGCTGTATTCTTACAAGAAGATGGCGGCAGCAATTGTTACTGGGATTCTTGGACAAGCGGTTAAGTAGATGACACGAAAGATGACACAAATTTGAACAATGTATGAAAATAGCGTATCTTACATTGTTTTTTAGAGGGTTCGACTCCCGTCTAGTCCACTAAAAAGGTGCTTAAATAAGCACCTTTTTATTTTAATAATTCCGTGATATTGATTACAAGATTATCATAAATACATACTTGTATATCATCATCAAAACGGTATTGATCTGACTTTTCTGGTGAATCCGGTTTGGCGGTGCCAAATGAAATTATAGCATAATATTGTGAGTGTTATTTTAGTGGAAAAATTACGAAAAAAGTGATAGCATGATAGCATAGAAAATAACCAAAGATGAAGGAGAAGAAATGTTTCGACTGGTAGCAGATATTACAGAATTAAATATTGATCAGGTAAAGCTTCCGAAGATTCCGGGACTGGGTATGCTTATGAAGCTTCCAAATAAACAAAAAATTTCCATGATTGTCAGTGTTTTGAATGCGCAGAAAGGTCAGTTCCTTCCAAAATGGCAGGAGGAGGTGAATCAGAAGTGGGGACAGTTGCAGCTTTTGGATTATCAGGTGGAACAGCCGGGGGACGGAAGCTGTCTGGTGCGCATCCGGATTGATGTGGGAAATGCGGATTACGATAAAGCGATTGATTCGGTCATTCCGCATGTGTTTCAGGAAAAGGATGCCCATACGGTGCTCGGTGGGGATTATGCCGGATCTGGAAAACTGCAGGAAGTGATGCAGTTTATGCACAATGCACCGACGGCGGCAAAGAAGGAATTTTATATTGTAAAAACATTAAGCGTTGAAAAGGAAACAATTGCAAGAAACTTTGAAAACGGTGCGGCTTCCCAGGGAGCGGCACTTCGGATTGGAAGTCTGCGTTTTTTCCTGAAACAATCCTAAAAAGGCAAAGGAACAAAAGATGTTAGGAAATACAAAAGGTAAATTGATTAATCAGTATGTGCCGGATTATGTACTCTATGATCTTGAGACAACCGGTACTTCGAGTAAATATGACGAGGTTATTGAAATTTCGGCTGTCAAAGTAAAAAACGGCGTGGTTACAGAAGAGTTCAGTCAGCTTGTGAATCCGGGCAGACCGATTCCCAGCGCGGCAAGTGCAGTAAATCATATCACGGATGATATGGTGGCGTTTGCACCAATGTTTGATTCCGTATTGCAGCAATTTCTTGCTTTTATCGGAGATGATGTGCTGGCAGGACATAATATCAATCGTTTTGATATGAAATTTTTGTATCGTGATTGTGAGCGGTATTTCGGTCAGACACTAACCAACGATTACATTGACACACTGAAACTGGCACGGCTCTGTCTGCCGGAACTTTCGCATCATCGTCTGGGGGATCTGGCACAATATTACGGGATTTCCACAGCCGGGGCTCACCGTGCATTAAACGATTGCCGAATGAACCAGCAGGTTTTTGAAAAGCTGGCAAAGGAGCTGGATGGTACTACCGGGCGGAATATTGAAATAAAAAATTGTCCGGTGTGTGGGCAGCCACTGAAAAAAAGGAACGGAAGGTTCGGAGAGTTTTGGGGATGTATGGGATTTCCGACATGCAGATATACAGAAAATATATGATATATGACGGAAAAACCGTAAGGAGGAGTGTATGAAAACAAGGGAAGAGGCGCTGGCATATGCATTGTCTTTTCCGAAAACCTATCAGGAAGCACCGTTTCATGATAATAACTGGCAGCTTGTGAGGGTAGAAGGAAGCAAAAAGGCGTTTTTATGGACCTATGAGAGGGAAGGATACATTAATTTAAATGTGAAAGCGGATCCGCAGTGGCGTGATTTCTGGAGAAGTACCTATGCATCTGTCATTCCGGGATGGCATCAGAATAAAGATCATTGGAATACCATTATTCTGGATGGTACCGTTCCGGAGCAGGAAATCCAGCGTATGATTGCGGAAAGCTATGATCTGGTTACGGACAGTCCGACCAGACGGATTTATGAAGCGGTTAAAAAAATTCCGCGCGGAAAAGTGGCAACATATGGACAGGTTGCGGAGATGGCCGGAAATAAAAAGATGGCACGCGCCGTGGGAAATGCATTGCATAAAAATCCGGATCCGGAGAAGATTCCCTGTTATCGTGTGGTGAACGCAAAGGGAGAATTAGCTGGAGAATTTGCGTTTGGTGGAGAAGGTGCGCAGGCAAGGCTATTGCAGGCGGATGGAATTGCAGTTGTCGATGGACGTGTTGATTTAAAAATCTATGGTATATAAGTCGTTGTTTTGCTGCGTGTTCCGTTCCTCTTGCAAAAATCAAAAGCCTCAGACCATGCCGTGAATCACCAATTTAGAAAAAATTAAGAAAATTGTTAGCAGACATGCTTGACGAGTGCTAAAAACAATGCTATAACAAAACTGAAGCAAAGATATAAGTACGTCTTAGTGGAAAATGCTCTGACTGAGATGGAATGACAGGAAGTGCATTTTAGAAAGCAGTTCCTGTTTTTGTGATTGGTGAGGTGATAATTATGGCAGCAAAAAGAGATTTTTACGAAGTTTTGGGAATAGATAAAAATGCAGACGAAGCAACGATTAAAAAGGCATATCGAAAACTTGCCAAAAAATATCATCCGGATATGAATAAAGGAAATCCAAATGCGGAAAAGATTTTTCAGGAAGTAACGGAAGCTTACGAAGTGTTAGAAGATCCGAAGAAGCGGAAATTGTATGATGAGTACGGTCCGATTTCGCTGGAGGCAGGTTTTGATCCGGAGAAGATGAAACAGGCACAGTACGGGAATCCATTTGGAAATGGAGGATTTTATCAGTCGTATTCTTCCGGAGAACCGGGCAGCGGATATCAGGAGTTCCATTTTGATGGTTCTTCCGATATGGATGATATTCTTGACAAATTGTTTGGAAAAAAAGGTGGATTCCACGGAACCGGAGGTTTTGGCGGAAGAAGCGGATTTGGAAGTACTGGAGAATTTGGCAGTGGTTTTGGCGGAGTACATGAGGAAAGAGGGCAAAATATCGAGACGGAAGTACCGATCAGCTTTGAAGAAGCGGTATTTGGCTGTGATAAAAGGTTTACGCTTTCTTCCAGTGACGGAAAGAGCCAGAACTTTGAAGTGCATATTCCGGCAGGCATTGCAAACGGGCAGTCTGTGCGTCTGAAAGGGAAAGGACAGAAAGGGTACAATGGAAAGGATGGAGATCTGCTGATCAAAGTCAAAGTCGGAGAAAAATCTGGTTACGAGCGAAAAGGCCAGGATGTTTATACGACGGTGAAAATTCCGTATACAACAGCTGTGCTCGGAGGAGAGATAAAGATCCATACGTTGTATGGAGATGTTGTCTGTAAGATTAAACCGGGTACACAGTCTGGGGCAAAAATCCGATTGAAAGGAAAGGGCGTAGCAGCCATGAATAATCCGGCAGTTCACGGAGATGAATATGCCCAGGTGCAGATAGAGGTTCCGACACATTTGTCGCAGACTGCAAAAGAAAAATTACAGGAATATGCACGGGCATGCAGCTGAATGCGAAGTTACTGTTCGCAGGGTAACCTGTGAACAGTAACATGTGAGTGAATAGTAACGATGAAATAACAGAAGATCCCTTGACAAGAGGAACTTTCCATGCTTAAATAAATTTAGTTATATGACTGACGGATAAGTGGAAGAACCACGTGGAGTATAACAAGAGATATAAAGGTGACAGATCCAAAGATTGCACCGCAGATAGAGCGATACATCACAGATGTACCGCAGATAAGGCGATGCTTCAGAGAAGCACCGCAGGAGCCGACCGTCTGGGCACCGCACATTGCAGGGAAATACATGAAATATGTATTTGATTGAAATGTGGGTTCCCGGATGTGTCGGTTTTTATTTATTTTAGGCGTATTTGCGAAAGGAGAAACAAATGCAGAAGGTAGCACTCAGTAAAGAATTAGGCGCAACAACATATCCGGGACGTGGTATTGTGATCGGACGTTCTAAGGATGGAAAGAAGGCGGTAACTGCTTATTTTATTATGGGAAGAAGCGCAAACAGCCGTAATCGTGTATTTGTAGAGGATGGCGAAGGTATCCGTACACAGGCATTTGATCCGTCAAAGCTGGAAGATCCGAGCCTGATCATTTACGCACCGGTTCGAGTACTTGGCAACAAAACGATTGTGACAAACGGAGATCAGACCGATACGATTTATGAGCTGATGGATAAGCAGCAGACATTTGAGCAGGCGCTGCGCACCAGAGAATTTGAGCCGGACGCACCAAATTATACTCCACGTATTTCCGGTATCATGCACATTGATAAGGGTGAGTTCAATTATGCGATGTCTATCTTAAAGAGCAACAACGGAAATCCGGATGCATGCAACCGTTACACGTTTGCATACAGCAACCCGGTTGCCGGAGAGGGACATTTTATCCATACTTATATGGGAGACGGAAATCCACTGCCGAGTTTCGAGGGTGAACCAACCTGGGTTGATATTGATGGAGATATCGATACGTTTACGAAAATGGTATGGGAGAATTTAAATGAGGATAATAAAGTTTCCCTGTTTGTACGTTTTATTGACATTGAGACCGGAAACTATGAGTCAAGAATTGTAAATAAGAATAAATAAAAATAAATAAGAGCGGATTGTTGAAAAAGGAGAAAATCATGCAGGAATATGAATTAAAATACGGATGTAACCCAAATCAGAAACCGGCCAGAATCTATATGGCAGATGGCAAAGATCTGCCGATTAAGGTGCTCTGTGGAAGAGCCGGATATATCAATTTTCTGGATGCTTTTAATGGATGGCAGCTGGTAAAGGAATTAAAGAAGGCAACCGGACTTCCGGCAGCAACTTCTTTCAAACATGTTTCCCCGGCTGGTGCAGCGGTAGGACTTCCGCTGTCTGACGTGGAAAAGAAAATTTACTGGGTCGATGATATGGATATTGAGTTTACACCGCTTGCAAATGCTTATATCCGTGCCAGAGGTGCAGACCGTATGTCTTCATTCGGAGATTTTATTTCCCTGTCAGACATCTGTGATGCAGCAACAGCAAAGGTCATCAAGCGCGAGGTTTCCGATGGTGTGATTGCTCCGGGATATACTGAGGAAGCTTTGGAAATTTTAAAGCAGAAAAAGAAGGGCAATTACTGTGTAATCGAGATTGATCCGGCATACGAGCCGGCTCCGATCGAGCATAAGGATGTATTTGGTATCACATTCGAGCAGGGAAGAAATGAACTTCATATCGGAGATGATTTCTTTGACAACATCGTGACAGAAAACAAAGAACTGCCGGAGCAGGCAAAGATTGATCTGGCAATTTCCATGATCACTTTAAAGTATACACAGTCTAACTCTGTATGTTATGTCAAGGGCGGACAGGCAATCGGTATCGGAGCAGGACAGCAGTCCCGTATCCATTGTACCCGTCTGGCTGGTTCGAAGGCAGATAACTGGTGGCTGCGCCAGTCTCCACAGGTTTTAGGACTGCAGTTTGTTGACGGTATCAAGCGTGCGGATCGTGACAATGCCATTGATCTGTACATGGGTGAGGATTATATGGATGTCCTTGCAGATGGTGCATGGGAGAAGATTTTTAAGGTAAAACCGGCGGTATTTACCGCAGAAGAGAAGCGTGCATGGCTGGATAAAAATACCGATGTGGCACTGGGATCGGATGCATTCTTCCCATTTGGCGACAATATTGAGCGCGCACACAAAAGCGGCGTAAAGTATGTGGCAGAGCCGGGCGGATCGGTACGTGATGACAATGTGATCGAGACATGTAATAAATACGGTATGGTTATGAGCTTTACTGGAATCCGTTTATTCCATCACTAATTTCAAAGGGACAGGATACGGACATGCGGAATCTGTTCGTAGGATCATAAACTCTAAAGGGCGAGGAGGGAAAGTATAAGAAAAAAAGAAGGGTACACTTCTGTAACCTTCTCAATTTCATAATTTTGCTGGCAAAATTCAATTTCTATGCCCCGCCTGACAGCGGGACATAGTTTATCGCAGATACACATTTGGTATTGTCTCTTTTTAAATCTATGTATCCCGAAGAGGGGGATACAACAAACCTTACTCGTTAGACAACAGACGGACCGCCTGCTTATCAGAAAAAGCTGTCAGGAATAAATTTGGCATATATTGACAGAGTTGGACAAGGAGATCCATCATGTCATCGTAATTTTTCTGATCCGAAAGAAGAATACCTTTTTCTCCATTAATAGTTGTCTCTGTAAAGAAACCTGAATATTCTCTCAACATTAGGTCGATATCGTCTCTGGAAAGTGTAAAAGTAGTCGGGATTTCCTTTTCTTTTAAAAGATGCGCGACTTTTTCTCCATAACATTTCAATGTGTGGTATGAAATGAAGGATTGGCTTGGATCAAGGGAAAGAAGTTCGGCAAAAGCATGTAATGATACCGTCTCGATTCCAAAACGGTATACCACGTCTTTTGAAAAATGCTGCAGTAAAAAGGATTCCCCATCCCAGATGATTCCACGTCCATCTTTGTTGAGAACAGAAAGACTAACGATTCCATTTTTGTTAATGTTTGCAGATGGTGCATACTTTTCATCGCTTTCGTAGCTTACATGGTAAAAATCGAGAAACTGCATAAAAGCTTCAGAATCATCGCAAATATTTTTGCAATCTCTGTATCTCAGAGAAAAAATGGTTCCGTTATCCGGGAATACTTTCAAACAGATGGCAAGCATTTTATTCAGATCTGCATTTTTTAGCTGAACATATTTCATGAATTTTTCTTCATCGTCTTTTCCCCCGTAGTACAACATTTGACTGATGTGGCCGAAATACTCTCTGGCAGAAGCAAAGCTGAAGCCGCGCACTTCGTCTTCCGTAAGTGGAATATAGCAGTAGTTGTTAAGTGCCCTGAATTTGCGTATCCATTCTGTAAGGGTCGAAACTACTGCGTACTTCAATACAAGGAGAATACACAACAACAGAAATAAGCCAACTATGTTGCCTGCCATAAATGTAATCAGTAAAAGACTGTAAAAAAGTCCACTGTTTGTATCCGGAATAGCAAGGGAACATTCCCATTTGGCAGCCAGGTAGTTCAGAATACACAGCAAAACCATCGCAAGCAGACAAAGAATAAACTGAATCAGTTCTGATCTTTCCAGAAGCACTTTGATACGACTTTTCTTTTTCAATAAATTTTTCACCAATTTTCCTCCGTTTCTTTCGTACCCTTCGGATGGAGTACATGTTTGTTCTTACGGTATGTATATTGCGCCTTTTGGAAAATCGTCAATGGATTTTGGAAAGTTTTTTAATTTTTTCAAATAGTTTTACGGAAACGTGGAATGACCGGCAGGTTGGACCGAACGGAAAGGTATTCCAGAAAGACAAGACGAAGATCATCAAGAAACTGGATATTAACGAATACCGGTATCCAAATCTGACGGCATCAGAAAAGAAAGTTGTGAAACCGGGATTGCAAGAGCTGGCGTATAAGTTAATGCCGGAGATATAGGGGGACGTATGAGTAAAAAAGAAGAAGCATTGGAAAAGGCATTCCCGGATGGGTTCTCTTTGCAGAAGGATGAGCATACTTTTGTAGTTGCCGGGGATGAGAAGGGAAAGTTTTTCGTTGGATTATCGGATATCCTACAGGCGCTTGCCTTTGCAGAAGATGAAGCGGATGTCCCGGAGATACCACAAGAGTGGTGGGAAGAGATCGGAAAGCTGTATTCTGCGTAAGAAATCTGGATGGGATTATCAAAAGAAAGGCACTTGATTTCTCAAGCGCCTTCCGTTATAATCTAGTTAGAAGCTGATCGGAAGAGATTTCCGATTTGCCCTCGGTTTAATATTATTTCTTCAAAGAAATAGCATCTACTTTGGACGGTGGGATGCTATTTCTTTTTATTGTTATGATTGTCTATGTAAGACAGCGCCGCGAAGACTACAAGCAGCAAAGTTAATACTTCTGATGTACTCATAGGGCATCACCCTCTCTTTCGTAATACTAGAGGGCAGTTAACAATCGGAAAATCGCATCCGTACTTCTGTTCGATTACATACTTATTGTACCAAAAATTGAATGGGAAGACAAGAAACAAAATTCCTTGTCATATTCCCTTCAAATGCTATTCTTCCAAAATCTTAATCTCAGATGGTTTCACCGCGATCTCTTTCCCGGAATCCAATTCAAGAATGGCGAGGTTCGCGCTCCGCCAGCTACCCGTGTTCTGGTGGCAGGAAGCCGGGGTGGGGAACTTTTCTTGTTTCATATTAAAGTTGAAATAACAAACACGTATCGAAAGGAGAGTGAGGATTTATGGGAGAAAAGAAACATGCGAGCACGCAGCACATGGCTATCTGACCATTTTCCCACTGTATTTTTTCGATTGCGGGTGTTATAATAAAATCAGATAAGGGATGGTCCCTGATTTGAAATAATCAGGGATGCCTAAGCTTTCCCTGATTAGAAACAAAAAATTTGCATAAACAGGGAAAGAGAGGAAAAAATATGGGTGAAAAAGATTTAACCGAAAAAATACTTGAGGATTACAATGATGTTTTTGCAGATATCATAAATGCTTTTGTATTTGAAGGGAAAGATGTAGTACATCCGGATTCGCTGAGAAACAGTTCTGTTCATTCTCAATACAAAGCAAGTGATCAAAAACTTCATGAATTGGAGCGTGATGTCGCAAAATATTGGATGGATGGAAATGTCCGGATCGCCTTATGTGGCATGGAAAATCAGACTAAAGTCGAAAAGTTTATGCCATTTCGAGTGTTCAGTTATGACGGAACTGCATACAGGAGCCAGTTGCTGGACCGGAAGAATAAAATCGTCCCAGTGATTACCATAGTGCTGTATTTTGGCAATGAACATTGGACAGCACCGAAAAGCATCAAGGAACTTTTGGATATTCCAGCGGGACTTGATGAATATGTGAGTGATTACAACATCCATGTATTCGAGATCGCATGGCTTACGGATGAGCAGATTGCTAGATTTAAAAGTGATTTTGGGATTGTTGCTCGATTCTTTTCTGAGAGAAGAAAAAATCCGGACTATGTACCGGACGATCAAACCGTCATCACGCATGTCGATGCCATGTTAAAACTCTTGGCAGTAATGGCTGGAGATCGAAGATACGAGGAAATTTTACAATCTGACAATAAAAAGGAGGTTGGTTGTATGTGCGATGTAGCAGAAAGATTGGAACGCAAAGGAATTGAAAAAGGTCTTGTAGAAGGCCGCGCAGAAGGCCAGAACCTGCTTGTGGCTGTGGTTAACCGTTTGAGGAATGGCGAAACGGCAGAGCAGATTATCGCAAGTGGTGTAGATGCTCAAACAGTAGCACTTGCACAGTCAATCAAATAAGCAGCAGAATTTAAGGATCATCCATAGCGGTGATCCTTTTTTGTGTGTGTGGACATTGGAAAAGAAAGGGATAGGACTTCCAAATATTCATGTCGCAGTTCAAAGGAAGCCCCGCCCCAGTTGACCTTTTGTGGTGTTAGGGCGGGGCGGGCAAGCTTCACCTGTGCAATATAAATTTCAATCCATGCACCCCGGAGGGTGTACCTGCGCAAATAGCTTATTTCCTGCATTCAATATATTTCAATCCATGCGCCCCGGAGGGTGCACCTGTGTAAATATTTTATTTCCTGTATTCAATATTCATGTCGAATGAATATGCCTTCAGGTAGTTGGTATTGTACAGACAACTCTGCTCATCGCTGCCGTGTGTAGTGAAATAAGGCTTACATGTAGTTTTACCTAATGCATTGTTAATAAGGAATACATAAGTTTGCCCCTTCTTGAGCCGGGTGGTAAACTTGATTTTGTCAACAGGTCGTTTGTTTACAAAATCTGTATAATCGTTGTAATCATATTCGATTACATCTGCATATTCCGGATGCTCTGCCTTGTAATTATCTAGGATGGTGCGGAGTCTTGCAAGGTAGTTGTTTTCGTAAAGCGTATCATATTTGCCGACAGTATTACAATCAGGCTCGAAACCACTTAACGTGTATTTTTTTCCGGTCTTAGCAATTTCGCAAAGTGAACATGAGAGACTTTTTAAAGACTTATCATCTGTACCCTGCAAGTTGTTAAGAGTAACAACATATTTTCCAGTTTTTGGAGCCTTAAATTTCACATATGATTCATAGCATGGTTCTCCCTTTTCCTTTGATACTGACTTTACTGAGGATGTTACAGCTGGTACGTTAATAGTTGTTTTCCCCGTTTTAACAGACGGCAGAGAGTTTAAATCCTTGTAAAAAGAGGTTTTTGAAAACCCATCTATAGGATATCCTTTTTTGTCATAACCATCGATATGGTGCTTGTACGCAGAAGTAACTTTCCTTGTGGCAGCTTCTGCAGTAACAACATCATCAGCCATTGCAGGTACAACAGCAGTAGCAACACATGCAGCAGCAAGAACTACACACATCAGTTTCTTAAAAACATTTTTCTTCATGATAAAACCCTCCTTTGGATTTTGTAAATATATTTGAATAAGCAGCTGAAAGGAAATCTTTTGTCCCTTTCACCTTATATATTGCGCCATTCTTCTTTTTTGGGAGAGAACAGAGGCGGTGGAAGAACGGTTTCCCCCTGGCTTTATTGCAGTGCATAGGAAGCCCCGCCCCGGTTTACCTTTTGGGCGTTGGGGCGGGGCGATTACGCTTCACATGTGCAATATAAATTTCAATCCATGCACCCCGGAGGGCGCAACTGCAGATAAATAGTTTATTTCCTGTATTCAATATTCATGTCGAATGAATATGCCGCCAAATAGTTGGTATTGTACAGACAACTCTGCTCATCGCTGCCGTGTGTAGTGAAATAAGGCTTACATGTAGTTCTACCTAATGCATTGTCAATAACGAATACATAGGTATGACCCTTCTTGAGCCGGGTGGTAAACTTATCTTTGTCAACAGGACGTTTGTTTACAAAATCTGTATAATCGTTGTAATCATATTCGATTACATCCGCATATTCCGGATGCTCTGCCTTGTAATTGTCAAGGATGGTGCGGAGCCTTGCGAGGTAATTGTTCTCGTAAAGGGTGGTGTAATCACCAACTTCGTCAGGATAAAGATCTTCTAATGTATATTTTTTTTCATTTTTGACAGGCTTATAAATACCTCCACTGAAGCATTTTAAAGATTTATCGTCTGTACCCTGCAGGTTGTCAATCGTAAACACGTATTTCCCTGTCTTTGGGGCTTTAAATTTTACAAAGGACTCGTACCGAGGCTCCCCTTTTTCTTTAGAGACAGATTTTACTGAGGATGTCACAGCCGGAACGTTAATGGTTGTTTTCCCTGTTTTAACAGCCGGCAGGGAGTTTAAATCCTTATAAAAGGCAACTTTTGAAAAGCCATCCATAACATAGCCTTTTTTGTCACAACCTATTAAATGATACCTGTACGCAGAAGTGACTTTCTTTGTAGCAGCTTCAGCGGTAACAACATCATCCGCCATTGCAGGTACAACAGCAGTGGCAACACATGCAGCGGCAAGGACTGCACACATCAGTTTTTTTAAAACATTTTTCTTCATAATAAAACCCTCCTTTGGATTCCATAAATATATTTGAATAAACAGCTGAAAGGAAATCTTTTGTCCCTTTCACCTTATATATTGCGCCATTTTGGGAAACGTCAAGGAAAAACGGAAAACTTTTTGAACTTTTTTACTATACACTTTTTCCTTTTTACGTTTTCACTTTTTCCCGTTTTTCGCTCCTCGCATAAAAATAAGGCTGCAAAAACAGTATTTCACATTTATTGTAACAGATTGAAATTAAAAAAGCTACCGCAGTGGCGGTTTTATTATAGATATTCTTTTTTGAAGGAGGGAAACCATGGAAAAGAACAATGGTATTTCAGACAGCAGATACAAAAGCAGGTTTTTCAAAAAGCTTGCTGCGTGGATGGGAAAGCACGGGGCAGTGCTGACAGCAGTGGTGCTGATTGCAGTTTCAGCCATCCTTGGGTGTGCCGAGGCCACAATCATTTATGCAGCAAAGGGTAATGAGGCATCGAATGATTACGGAACCAGGGGCAATACATCCAGCCCATCTTATATTGGCGGGGGTGGGAACAACCCGACCGTATATGAACCCGGCGTCATCGGGGTATCGGTGGTCACATACGACCTGAATGAGGTCAGCAAGAAAGGGACACTGTATTATGGTGGAAAAAAGGATAATAAAAATGCATATGCTTCCCCGGTAGCATCCACCAACGACCCGGAAGTTATAAAAGAGGCAAAAAAGAAGTATACACCTCCCAAAGACCAGCCGGACTATTACCCATACTGGATCGACAAAATGGGAACCACGGATAAGGGGAAAACAATCTACAAATACAGTAACGCCCTGCATCATACGATCTCAGCCAACATCCTCGCGATGCAGAACTCGTATGAATATGATGACAGTACCCTGGTATTCGTCCCGCGTGTTGTAGCATCCAGCAGCCACCATTCCTGGTTGAAGAACGAAAAACAATCCGTTGTGACCGGCCGTGCGAAAGGGAATAAAAAGTCCGTTTTTTACGACCTCGATCCGTGGTATGAGGAAAAGGATGCCGGGAACTTTAAGAAAACTTCAAAGGATGTCACGGATGGCATTGCAGGCAGCAAGAAGAATAAGGCAGGCATTTATTATGCCGATTTGAAAAAATACATCAAGAACAAAGAGAAAAAATCATCAAAAAACAAGAAATCTTTTGTGGAAGTCACATCCGTTGACTCCAAGAAAAAGTATGAAGTGTGCAACTATGCACATTTCTCGGAACTGAGTAAAGATGATATTAATAAGATCACCGGGTTTAACGGGAAAAGTTTTTCATCCAAGGGGAAAACAAACCTTGCCCGTGCCAGAAGACTGTATTCTTCTATCGCAAACGTAAATGAAACAAGCAAGGGGCAGTATACGACAACACCGGAAATGGCAGACATCTTCCTCCGGTATACGACAGCTGCCGGACTCAGCAGTAAATCCTATGGCACGGAAATGTTCTCCCAAAACGGGACAAAAGAGGGATTATACGGTACCCAGAAAGGGGTAAGGGATGCCGCAAACAAAAACATGGTCGGGTCCCAGGTACTCCGGAGTATTTACCAGGGCAATTCCCGTTTTAAAAAGGTGCTTGCCCCGGGTGCCACCAGGGAAATGGACGAGGTAAAAAAACGTGTCCTGAATGATGAGTACAACACGCATTACCTGGACCTTTTGGTAAGCGGTTACGCCCTCGCCCAGTCAAGCGGTGACAAAAAAGCAGCAAACGAATGGCTGAAAGCCGTAACAACATATGCGAAAACAGCGGCCGACGGAAGCAATGGAAAGGGCGGAAGCAGCAGCCTGGAAAACGTTGTCATCCGTCTTGATATGGGAATGGCCTATGCCACGAGCAAAGAGGTCACCTATGCCTCCTGCGGCAGTGTCATTAATAAGCATTACAACTTTTCCGGCAAAGCAGACGCCTTTGCATCGCCAAAGGGTGTAAATGCCAAGAGCCTGAACAAGGGGTTTATTGGTTTTGCGGCATCTGATGATAAATCCGGACAGAATTATCAGGCGCACAATGGAGAGGTCGCGACGAAAAAAGGCGTTGTCACCAAATCAAAGTATAAAGATGCTGATTACGGCACGTATTATGACAGGCTTTCAAAGGCAGTGCAGAATACAAAATCCGTCACGGGCAGCGGCAAAGACTGGTACAGCCGCATGGTCATCATGCGTACGACAAAGGCTTATTACAGCATGCCCAATAAAAACGGGAAGCCGAATGCAAGGGTATACAACAGGCTGGCCACGGTCGAACTGCTTCAAACAGTCGGGTCCCAGCAGGGTATTAACGTGTTTAAGGGAACGGCAAAAAATATAGCATGGCAGTATGGTACTTACGCAGTTGACGGTTTTTACTGGACTTCCACACAGCCGGAAGAGACCCCGGATGTGAAATTGAACCTTACCATTTACAGCAAGGATGTCAACGGCAAGGAACCGGCCCAGAATGGAAAAGATATCAAGGATACCTTCCAGTCTTACAGTATGACGGGGAAAACACACACAGCAACTATTAAGGACAACCTGTATGTGAAACTGTCGCCGGGGAAAGACCAGGAATCCAAGAAACTTTTCGATAAGGTGCTTGCATCGGATAAATACCATGTAAAGATTGTGTTTGAAAATGCAGACGGGACAACCGCTGCGAGCCTGCTCGATCCGAAAATTGTAAAAAGTGTCCAGCAGGTAACGGATCCGGAAACAGGAACCAAATATGATGCAAAAAAAGAAGTTACCTATTATAAGGCGCTCAACGCATACGATTCCACCAACAAGGGAAGTGAAAAGGGAGATGAGCAGAATTACAACAAGCTTGTGTCTGCAAAACAGATTGGTGGTAAAGACCTGCAGGCAAACCGGAGCCTGATCTGGCGCATTTCCAATGCAGATGTGCGTACCAAAGGGTTTAAGATTTCCGGCACCGGCAGTTATTATGTGAACTGGAAAGCAAAAGTGTATATCATGCAGAAATCCGGCAGTGGTGCGAAGACAAAATGGACAAGCGTGATAAATGGAAGTTCGGTCACAAAAACAAAGCCATCCATGTCTGACCTTAAGGCAGGTGGCTGTGCAACAACAAACAATGTCATTGCACAGTATATTTACCGTAAAGATGATACAGAGGACGTAAATCTTTCCAGCACCTATGAATCCATTCCGGAAGCATATGCAGAATTAAAGGAAGGTTCCATTTATAATGAGACATTTGAAGCAATGGCAGGTGTGCCGAGCACACGGTCCCTGTACTTTGCAACCGGCGGGTCAGAATTCATTGTCAACATGCAGGCAGTCTATGATGATTACTACCTCAAGGAAATTTCAGGTGGAAGTAAAAACAGCTACCGTTCCACAAGACGATACAAGAGTGTTTTCAACAGCGTGGACTGTGAGTACAAAAAAGGTGATACTTTAAAATCACTTACCGCAGGGAATACAAAAGAAGAGACTTTTGTTGCAGATGCCAATGATAAGAAACAGGAAAAAACGGTCACGGCGGAAAAGAACAGTGCCGTAAACCCGCAGGGCGCTGCCGGTTATAACACGACCGTAAACGGACACGACAGCACAACCAAATTCCATGCGACATGGACAGGGACGATCGGGAACAATACTTCCCGGTGGTCACAGAGCGGGTCGAATGTAAGCCCGTCCGGAAAACCATGTGAGGGCGGAAATGCCGGTGAAGTATACAGCATGTCCCCGACCCCGGCAAACTGGGATGTTTCTGCCTACAATACAGCATTAGGGCAGGCTGCAAACTGGGCGAAGAAGATGGAACAAATCGGTAAAAGTGCAGACGGCACGGTTTACCGTATTGATGACTCTGACGGATATAAAAGGGTATACCATGTAGGAACCGCTACGATCAAGGTTACACTGACCGGAGGGGAAAAGAGCTATGATACCGGTTCCTCACGGTCTTATGGCGGAGGAACCTATACATCATCAGATCTTGTATCAAGCGCAAAGAGAACAAATACATCTGCTGATCTTGGAACCGGATGGAGTTACACCAAAGGTAATAAAGCTTCTGCTTCCGGATCCCATACAACGGATGAGCACGGAAAAGTAACCGGACACTCCAGCTGGAGCGGATACAAGGGATCTGTGGATGGAAAATCTTCCAGCATCCAGTACAAAATTGAAGTAACATTCAAGGATGGAAGCATTACCGCAGGCAATTACGATGGAAAAGTAGGGGAAAGCGGGCTGAAAGTAGAAAAGAAAAGCGGCCTGACCCAGTTTGGGGCACATGACCTCTGCGGTGCATGCTGCCAGCATGTACTCCCGGCGATCGAGGATACATGGATCCAGAAACTCCGTTTCGATACGATCCGTTTCACAAACCTTAAGGTATGGAAACTGCAGGAAGGCTATGCCGAAGGCATGGGGGAGATCCGTAAGACAGATGATGGCAGCGGAAGCAGTATTGAAGGGGAAGCAGGAAAAGCAGAAGCGGATGCAGTAAAGAAAGAGAAGGAAGATAATAAGGATAATACCCAAGTTGTTGATCCGGACCTGTCAGATGTGGAAGGCACGGAAGCCGCAAACGATAAAGAGTATGATGAAAACGGCGATCTTATTGTCCCGGACTATGAGACCGGGGATATAGGGGATGACCCGGATGCAGACGGGGAAGAAACCTGGACGGATACCTCAGAAAATGACCTTGATATTGTAAAATCGAAGATCGTAAGATACGACCCGAATATTTTTTATAACATTGCGCAGGCAGATACTTCAAAAGCCGGGCGTATCCGCTACAGCCTGCAGACCGGACAGGATGATGATGTTACATGGACAGAATTTAACAGTGATAAAAAGCTGACCCGTACAGATTCTTGTGACGGACAGACTGCATCCCATGGGGGAAGCCCGGTTGTAGTTACGGCAAACGGCCATAAAAAGAGCTGGTGCAGGGGATGCCTGTATACAAACAGTACATACAGCAACCTCCGCAACAGACACGACAATGCCAAGACAGGCGGGGAAGGAAAAGGGGAAGCCGGGGAAGCAACAAAGACCAAGACCGGATATACCGATAACACAGCCGATGCAGTGGACAAGACAACGTTTGAGTGGAAACGTTTTGATAAGAGACGTAAGTTAAACTGCAAGGCAACCGTTATTTCAGATTTCCTGATTTTACAGACCAGCTCAGGCAATGAGAGTATAGTCTACTATCAGGATACTGCAGAAACAAAACACCATGAGTGCCAGGAAAATTATGAGGATACCCTGTGGTATTCCAAGCCGGCAGATATGAACAATCTCAAAAAAGAGAATGTCAGCAAGGCAAAATGGATGTGGGAAGATAAGATGTGGACGAATAACCCGCTGGTTAAGAAGACATCAAACCTTAATGTAGGAAGCTATAACGGCAATTACAGCAGTACATCCACGAAGTACCAGGGCACCGGAGGCAATGCAGTTGTAGAAACCGCATTTGATAAAGATGAAGAGAAGTATAACCATATCACGGACACCGATGAGAATGGAAATACCCTGGATCTTGCAAAAGTAACATCTGCAAGGACGATTGAAACAAAACAGAAGCAGATGGACGATGTAAAAACCATCATGCAGACAAAGTCAGATTCGATTGATGGAAATATCTGCTCCCCTGGATGTGGGAACACCTATGGCGGGACAAACTATGACACCTGCGGCAGCGGATCAGCGCGGATGGGTACAAATACTGCGGATGTTTATACTGCGCCTACCAAGCGGGACGTCTGGGGAAAATACGGCTGGATTGACCGGATACTCCCTTCCTTAAACGGACAGACAGATGTACCGGAACCGGCACAGTTTGGGAATGCCGGGCTTGTACTTGTGCAGGACGGTATTGCGCAGTGCCCGACGAACCCGAACCAGGAATATGTCACAGGACAGTCCCATGCGTTCTTTATCCCGTTGGTTACATATACGAACTTTGGTGCGGATAAAAATGCTGAAACACATGATATTACAAACTATACTTTTAAGTATACAGACGGGAATGACAGCGTGACCGGAAGAGCCGGTTATACCATGGATTCCATCTACACAAACGGACAGACGAAAGTCAACAACATCGTTGTCCATGACCCGGTTTCCGTACAGGGGGCAAATATCCTTACGGTAAACAAGGAAATGGACCAGCGTGTGCTCGGCGATGATAAAAGCGGGGCAGCGGAGATGAATAAGGAAGCTGATGATGCGACTTGTCCGGGAACAGCAGAAGAATGCCAGTACCGGCTGTTAAACTGCCAGTATGGAAAGCCGGTGCGCAGGGCGGCATTTAATGTTGACAATGCAAAACACAGTGATGTGGAAGATGATGACGGGGTGGTACACAGCTATGATTCCATTATCAGCAATATCCTTGCCCCGGGCGGCACTTACATGGATGTAAGTCTCGCAGACAGTGGATTTTCGATCAGGCGCTATGACGGGCTTGGGGCATTTGAAGGGACATCGGAAGATGACAGGGACCAGCCGGACCGTTACCTTTCTGGAAACGGCAGTGCATCGCTTGCAATGTCATGGAGCGCAATGGGGGTAGATACGGAAGAAGCAAAGAATGATACTTACGAACTTCAGGGCGTATTTAATTTCCACAATGCACTGGATTCAGAAAAAGCACTGTTTACCACCCGGGCAACCAAGCTTCTTGCAGAGCCGGATGGTTCCTTAAAGATTGTGCTTGCAGACGGATCCGAATATACATCTGCGGCTTCCCTCCTGGCAAAGGATGGGAAGAATGCCATCCAGTATCATTTTGGAATGGATTCCGTGATGTTATCCCCTAAGAAGGTTGACTACAAAGGCGGTTCTTATACCGTGGATGCCAATACAGGCGTAATTGTTGATGGAAAGGAAATTTCCTTTACAAAAACAAAGAATCCTTCCGGGGATATGACGAATTACATTGGTGACGGCATCTGGTTCGGTAACCAGGACGATGCAGTTTCCGATGGTACAGCTTATAATTCCGTTTATGACTGCAGCTATTCATTGGATAATCTTGCAGTTACAAGACTTGCACCGGAAAAGGACGCAAACGGTATTTCATACAGGCATACCTTATCCTGCTTTGCAGGTGTAACAGAACACGCCAAAACAACACAGGATTATTACAATGGCATAAGTGATAAAAAGGTACAGTATACTTACAATTATACAGGTGATGTGCAGACATTCACTGCCCCGGCAGACGGAGTCTATACCCTTGAGGCATGGGGAGCTTCTGGCGGTGATGGATATGATGACAGCGTTGACAGGGAAACTACAAGTTCTGTCGCTGGAAATGGTGGATATTCCAAAGGAAATATCAGCTTAAAGAAAGGACAGAAAATTTATGTTTTTGTTGGCGGCGCTGGAAAATATGGAGCCGGGACAAACCGCTTTGGAGGACCAGCTGGTGGTTACAACGGCGGTGGTGACGGTGGTGTTGCTGACAGCGGTTCTGGTGGAGGAATGTCACATATTTCCACCACAAACAATCCCGCAACAACAAGCTGGAACCCTGATGGGACACTTCTGGCTGCCGGCGGCGGTGGCGGAGCAGACAACCCTGGGGGAGGCCGCGGGTCCGATGATGGACGCGGTGGAAATGGCGGTGGAAAGAATGGTGAAAATGCATACATTGAAAACATGAAATCTACCGGAAATGCGACATGGACACCGACAAGTGGTTTATCACTGCGTACTGGGACAACACTTTCTGGGGACAGTGCAGTAACAAATGGAAGTGAACAGGGCGTATTTGGCCCATATAAAACCTATCTTCCGGGACAAAAGGTTACGATAACAGTAAGGGGTGATAATCTTACAAACGGATATCCGGTTGTATATACCAATTATGGAAGATACCAGACAAGAAATTATACGGTTGAAGCAGCAAACAGTAATGAATACAGATATTCATTTACCGTACCAAGTGGACTTACATCTACAACAAATACCGACGGAACTTCTGCAGATTCCGGACAGAATCCATATACTATCTGGGAATTCTGTTTCCATGCAAGGGGTTCTTCACGGATGAGGATAGACTCTGAAACTGCATCCTGTGACTATAACTCAGCCAACCAGAATATGGGCGGCTGCGGAATGGGAGGAACCCAGGGCAGCGGATATAAACAGGGTGTTGGGGAATCTGTAACATTTGGAACTGATTCTGGCGGTGCCGGCGGTGGCTGGTACGGCGGATATGTTACTAATGCAAATAATGGCGGCGGTGCCGGCGGTTCGGGATATACAGCATCCGGTCTTACAAACACAGAAATGAAGTCCGGGGTACGCCGTGGAAACGGTCTTGTAAAAATCACTGCAGCCGGAACGATTGACTGGACACGCAAGTTTGATGATGGCTACCAGAAACAGACATCAGAAAACAACAGACATGTGCATACAGAAGCATGCATGGACACGCCATCGGAAGGTTTTAAGATTGCAGTAGATGAAGCAAGCAACGGAAACACTGCAGACCTTGAGAAGATGCTTGGATCTGCGGTATGGGGTAAAATTAAGGACCAGCTGAAGAACTGCTATGGAAGTGGCAGCGGCGGATCTGCAGGTGGTGTAGCTGCTGGAAAGACATACACCTATGACTATTCTGGATCCGTGAAAAGTATTACCCTCCCGGCTGGTAAATATAAGCTGGAAGCATGGGGAGCATCCGGTGGAGGTAGAAACCCTGGAAAGGGCGGATATTCAGCCGGAACAGTAACATTTGCAAATGAAACCACCGTATACATTGTAGTTGGACAGTCTGCAGGTACATATAATGGTGGAGGTATCGGATGCCATGGATATGGTGGCGGTGCAACACATTTTGCAACAGCAAACGGTGAATTAGCTACATTGTCAAATAATAAAAACAGTATCCTGCTTGTAGCAGGAGGCGGAGCCGGAGGAAGTTCCGGAGCTGGTGGAGCCGGAGGCGGCGCAAACCAGAGTGGTACAACCGGTGGAAACGGATGTGGTACGAAAGGAGAAGGTGCAACAGTCAACGGACCGGGAAATGCTTATTTCAGCGGATCATTTGGAAAAGGCGGATCGAATTCCGGCTGGAATACCTGTGGCGGAGGCGGAGGTCTCTATGGAGGCGGCGGAAGCTACGAAAGCTATTCACGGAATGATGATGATGACGCTGGCGGTGGCGGAGGATCGGGATTTGCTTCTTCATCCTTGACAGATGTATCCGGTATAACCGGAGAGCATAGCGGAAATGGTTATGCAAAGATCACTGTTATCGAAGCACACACTGACTATGATCCAGACAAAGTGTTTGACCTGGTCAAGAAAGCCGTTGGAAATAATTATTCACAGATTCCGGACAGTGTCACTACAGATGGACATACCATCGTGAACCCGTTCTGGAGCTGCCAGTGCATCTATGACAGCCATGTATGCACGAAGGACTGCAAGACCACTTATGTCCTGCAGTGCAGGGAGCCACATCACAAGGTAGTTAACGGAAAGATTGGACATTACGATGTTGGTAATGAGATCTGCTATGATGCATGTAACAATGATGAGCTGCATAAAAAGGGTGCAGAGCAGGCAAATGCAGGAAAACCGGGAACGTCCAAGCCACTGAAATTTGGAGATTTCGTCCTGCTTGATAACTATTTTTATATTTACTTCCCAAACTGTGGCGACTTTTATGAGTCAGATGATTATGGAATCGCCCAGACCGAACAGCGGAAGGGAAAAGGATATACGAATAATTATGACTGCACGGAGTGGACCAGAGAGAAATGGATCAAATTCCCATATTCCGTTTTGTATAATCGAAATGGTATCTGGGAAGAGCATGCTGCCGGAGAATGGTTCCAGCTTGAAATCACGGATAAGGTAACAAACCGTAACACAAAGAACAATTGTTACGACCTGACCAATTTGTCGGAGCGTGATGATGGATTTACATATCAGTTCTACGCCCAGCTTGACAACCATGAGATGAGTGGTGCTACAATTGAGTATGCAGTTGAATCCATCAACAATCAGCCTTCTCCGAGCGGTAGTGAAAATCCGTACGATCGTGACGGAGCGTTATCACTTGACTGCTCTCAGGATAACTCGAGCATTACAAATGCAGAACGTGCAATTGACCTGACGGCAAAACATTCAGCATATAAGCAAACGTTCGTCGATTTAATATCAAGGATTGGCAACCTCACGGTGCAGGACAGTACCGACCTCCGCTTTAGCAATTTGTTCAAACGTAAGACAAATGATGATAAATGGTATATAGATGGTATTGTTCATGCGGTAGATAAGAGTATACAGAACGCATACCTGTCATGGCACAAAAATAATGGGGATACCGCAACGGATATCCGAGGCGAAAAGGTATCCGCATATAACCAGTGGTACAATACATGGCATACCGCAAAGTGGTCTGATGTAGGTGAGGACTCCGGCAGGTGCGTATCAACCCCGCTTGAGTCAGCAAAGAATAACATCGCAGCACTGCGGGGAAAGAGTGAGCAGCTTCAGCTGGGATACAACCTCTTATGGGATATCCAGGTATTAAGCCGGGATTTCGCGGACGGAAACGTCCAGATCGAGCCGAAATATTACATCCTCGATACTAAGAAGGACAAGCTCATGGCAGTTGATGTGTGGGGCAGCCGGAATGAAGATGTAACGCTTGTTAATGAGTTTGGTCTTATGGATAAGTATGGAACAGACTACTTTAATCAGCAGAAAGACAAAATTTATGACCATGCTATGTTACTGAACTGGGATGACGAGAAGGCACGCCGGAACTACAGCGATGAAGAGAAGGCTGCGACCGAAACGGCATCGAAAGTGCTCGGCCGTACAATACTCGATGCAAATGGAATGCCGATGACCCAAAAAAATCCATTAACTGGTATGGAAGAAGAGGTTGTTGCACCGCTGTCTATCCCGATGGGGGATGGCTACCGCGAGGGTAACGCGCAGTTCCTGTATCTGAATGGACGTACCCGTACTTTTATTGGAAACAGTAAAGTTACAGCACTCCATAAAGATATTAATGGTGATGATGACCAGGAGCTTTTCAAGGAATTTGATGCTATTGGAAATGACCTTGGATCTAATGGGGTTTCAGAGGATGAGTACAGTTTCTGTGCATCCCGCTGGCACGTAACACTCGGGCTGCCGTCTTCTGCAAAATTTACGGATGTGACCGTGGATAAAGATGGTAAAGAGCAGCATATCAATCCTTACGATATGATTACCGACGAGGATACCGGGGATAAGATTTATGCGTACCAAAAATATGACCCAGATTACCTCAAAGAACATGGAGATGAGGACCGATACATGATCCTCGAAACAGCACGTATCACAGCATACGGAGCGGTCTACAACCTGAGATATTCACAGCTTATGGACAATGGATCGATTACTGCAGCCAACGGGAAAACGTATAATTTCGTCGACAGTGCGACATATCCAGGCAAGGCAAACTCGATACCGACATTGCTTGCGGTATATGGCATCACTAACTCAGGTAGGGACTATGATACACTCCAGACACATTAATTGTTTGGATAATAGCTGTTGATGTAATAATATATTGTAACACAAAAGAAAACTACTCAAGGGCTTAAGCCAAGAGTAGTTTTTCTTTGTTTTTTGAAATATGTTATTTCAATCCCTGCACCCCGCGCGGGGTGCAACATGCGAAACAAAATGCTATACCAATTACACTAGAAATTTCAACCCATACACCTCTTACGAGGTGCAAGGGGCTGTAAAATAAGTCCCTAATATAAGAAACGCCAATTCCGGCAAATGTCGGT
>ENA-OUOY01000044-OUOY01000044.1-human-gut-metagenome-genome-assembly--contig:-NODE-44-length-104821-cov-11.440152_pt1 | contig 104821 bp, 97 predicted proteins | sample MGYA00237937_ERZ548767 | MGnify/ENA primary metagenome ERZ548767 (study PRJEB26490, sample SAMN05356887) | human gut metagenome | biome: terrestrial biome; feature: human-associated habitat... | reverse complement strand
CAAGGGCTTTTTGCGGCCTGGACGCGGTGGCCACCCGGTCGGGATTTTACAGTAAGAGTGGAATCCTATATTGGAATTGTGCCTGATAGATGAAGTTTGGCAACAAGATGTTTTGGTAGAGAGTAAAAAGCATTAGTTGGAAAAGTAATCTGTTATCAAGGCGCTGATACATAGTATATGTTAATGAAAATGTAAGAGCATTGCAGGCGAAATCATTGTCAAGGGAGAGAAGCAATTGGCAAGCAATTTGTTTAAGAATTACAACTTTAGAACTGGCAAGCTGACAGTATCCAAGCGAGAACGATTGCACGTTTTACTTCCAGTATGTGCAAGGAAAACGGAAATAGTTCTTCTGATAAAGCAATGCAGTGTAAACGGAGCTAATGGAAGTAGGTCTGTAATTGTACCACACAATAATGAAATACAATTAACAGCTGGAAAGAGGAAGGCTTTTAAGTTTGAATTTCCTGAGTCTGAAATATCTGATTATAATGTTGGCGCTACGATTAGTGTTGAAATATGTGAGCAGACTGAGAAACTTCGTATAATTGTCTGCTATACATATGAAGATGCCAAATCCGAATGGGTAATATCAAGTGTCTCCCGGATAGATGAGATCAGTGAACTGCCTGATAAAGAAAATATATGGGAAGCCGTGGCTTTAGAAGAAGAGCTGGATCCGGAAGAGGACATTATTGTTGATCTTCTTAAACTTGATCTTTCACTTCGCGTATATAACGCACTAAAACGTGCTGGACTCGATACCTTAAATGATATTACGAAGCTTACACTGGATGAACTGTCTAATATAAGAGGTCTGAGGCCAGATGGTTTTATAGAGGTATTGACTGTGCTCAGAGCACATAATTTCTGGCTCGCTAAGGAAAATGTTGATGCAGATGCAGGTAAAGATAGAGATGACAAAAATGCAGAAGATATGAAGCTGTCTGCTAATGGAAAAAAAGAAAAGATCATCAAGACAAATGAATCTAGATTAAAGCCTGGATACAGAATTATACACGAAAAATTTGGCGAAGGTTTGGTGCTTTCTGTTGGGAACAAGGTAGATGTGCAATTTCCGTCGATTCCGAAAATTCAACTGCAGACTGCATGGGTGGAAGAAAATTGCAGGATAATATCGCCTGAAGGAGAAAGGGCGGCATTTCAGGAAGAGATGACGCGGTTCAAAAATGTAATGGAACAAGTTGTTGAAAAAAGACTCTCAGAAGTTGTTGCGGAGTTTAAAAGATTTAGTCTTTCCGAGCGCGGTTTAACTGAGCTAGAGCAGTTTTTCCGCTTTAAGTTGGGATATGCTGAAGGACATAAAAAGGCATTACGATATAATTTTCTAATTCAATGTGATAACGATGATGAATCTCTTCGTATTCTCAAGGAAATTGAAAAAGGCCTGAAAACACTTGGCGTACTACCGAAAAAGACTCTCATAACAACAGAATCTCAATTGAATGATAAATTACCTTCTGAATATCCGGGAGAGTGTTCACTGTTTGGAGTGCATGATTGTAGTCCGATTATGAAGGATTCGGTTGAAATTGTTTCTTCTGGAATTCGCAGTTCTCTCCAGCTTGAAAAAAGGAAGAAGGATCTGATCTGGGAATATATTACAAAAGTCGGATATATAGAGCCTGATTGTACTGTTGTGGCAATCGGCCCCAAGGGCTTTGTAGATTATATAAAGGAGAATGACGACTGGTATTACCGTTTCTTTGCGCACCGGATATTTGTTCGTCCGATGTCTACAGAAGAAATTATCAAGGAGTTATTTAGTGGAATTGAGCGAGAGAGATTAATTGTTACGGATGAATTCCGAAAAGAGATAGAAGAATATATTCGTGTTGTCTATCCAAAGGCTGACTTGAGAGACACTTCGTTTGTGGATGATTGCCTCAATAGGATCTTTGTGAATTACTATACAGCTCCGAATTCCGGCAGAACACTTCTAGCAGACCATGTTCCGTTCTATCGGAGACCGAAATCTTTCGAGGAAATATCTGAACAGCTGAGTCAATTGATCGGATTGAGCAAGGTGAAACAGCAGTTTAAGGATATATACAGATTGAGTCAGGATCCAATGACAATTAATAAGCAACGACTGCATTTTGCGTTTGTTGGTAATCCTGGTACTGGAAAGACAACAGTGGCTAGGCTTACCGCTGATTTGCTCTTTGCAATGGGCCTGATTAAACGGAATAAGCTGGTGGCTGTTGCACCGACTGATATAATCAGTGTTTACAAAGGAGAATCTGCACAACTGCTTCAGGAAAAAATAGAAGAAGCAACTGGAGGGGTGCTCTTTATTGATGAGGCATATTTTCTGACTTCAAAAACCTCAGATACAGCGTCCCCGCAGAAGCAGTGTCTCGATCTGCTGATCCAGGTTATGGAAAATCGTTCCGATGAACTAACGGTTATTTTTGCAGGATACGCAGATGAAATCGAAGAGATGATGAAATCGAATCCTGGAATCGCGAGTCGTGTACCGTATCGGTTTGAATTCGAAGATTATTCGGATAATGAGCTGCTTCAGATTTTTATTAATCTCGCAGCACAAGAAGGAATGACGATTGAGAAAAAGGCATATGACCTGTTACTGGACAGAATCGCTCTGGCAAAAACAGAAGAAAACTTCGGGAATGCGCGTACTATTGCCAATATATATCAACAGCTTAAAGTTATCTGGCTAGAGCAGAATCGTACGGAACGGATCATTACGGCAGAAGACGTACAGGCCAGTATGCCAGTGGCATTAAACGCTGATCTTGATAAAATGATTGGCCTGACCAGTGTAAAGAAGGAACTGAAAGACTTTGAAGCCCGTATGAAATACATTAAGTTCCTGCGGGACAAAAATGTAACAGTTCCCGCTCCCAATATGCATATGATGTTTACTGGTAATCCTGGGACTGGTAAAACGACAGTTGCCAGAAAAATAGCTGATTGTCTGTATCAAATCGGTGTCCTGAAAACAAATAAGCTCGTTGTTGCGGAACGCAAGGAGCTGGTTGGGCAATACGTAGGCGAGACCGCCCCTAAGACCAGCGCGCTTATTAATAAAGCAATGAATGGTGTGCTGTTTATAGATGAGGCGTATTCACTATATCGACCTGACGATCCAAGAGATGTTGGGACAGAGGCTATTGCGACACTTATTACTGCGATGGAAAACAACAAGGACAGGCTAGTTGTTATCTTCGCTGGATACAGGAAAGAAATGCAGGTGTTTCAAAACGCAAACCCCGGAATTGCCTCGCGTATTGGTTTTTCATTTGACTTCCCTGACTACACGCCAGATGAACTGACGCAGATGTTTCACATGAAGATGAGTAAGAATGGCTTTATGTTAAATGAGATGGCAGTTGGATGTGTCAATAAAGTCATGGAGTATTTCTCCAAAATGGAGGATTTTGGAAATGGCCGTTTTGTCGACAAAGTAATTGACATGACAATCAATAACCGAGCAAGGCGAACGTATGCACAGAAAATCTATAATGATATCACGGAAGAAGATATTCCGGAAATAAAGGATATTATCAGAATTTCCTCAAAAGGACAGTCGCTTTGGACAGATGAGGAACAAAGCGAATCTATGAGACGGCGAATTGCAATACATGAGGTTGGTCATGCCATTGTGTCTCGTATTGCCTGCCCGGAGAGAAGAATTAAGATGATCAGCATCAATGCGGATGCTTCCGCCATGGGAAAGGCAGTTGTCGAAACAGATTCCAACAATCTGACAGAGACATCTTTAAAAGGACAGTTGGCAGCGTATTTCGGTGGACGCAATGCAGAGCGAATGGTGCTGGGGGACCATTCTGCCGGATGTGCGGCTGATATCTCTCAGGCTAAGCGGTTGGCAGAGTATATGGTTGAGCAATTAGCGATGGGAGAATTCGGCGTAACGACCGTCAATGATATGCTAAGGGAGGCAGATCAAAGAGCTACAGAAATATTAACCAGGTATAAGAATAGCTTGCAGGAATTAGCTGAGTATCTTTATGAGAAAGGGACAGTCTCTGGTGATGAATTGAGCCTGATGATATCAGAAAAATAATAGATATAAAAATAATGAGAATTGGAGCTGCTGTGATATGAGCGTGTATCACAGCAGTTTTTTTTTTATCTTTTATTTCTGACAGCAAAATGAAACCCACTTAGGGTTTTTATTACACTGCACTTGAGAACGGTGAACGTAGAACAGATTCATTCTTTTTTGAGATGCAGATTACATAATAGGAGGGAATAACAATGGGCACTATGACTATGCAAAAAACGGCAAGCGGAATCTATGTAATTCCACTTGAAACTGCAAATTTTGAAGAGGGACGGATTTATATAACTGGTGAAATTACCGATGCTACAACAAATATGTTTATCCAGCAGATTCTGTACCTTAAGAATAAATATCCTAATCGGACAATCCACGTCTATATAAACTCATATGGTGGACAGGTTAGCGCAGGCTTAGCAATTAGGGACGTGATTAAAGGCCTTGAAGTAAGCGGTGTTGAAGTAAATATATATTGCGTGCAATTATGTGCCTCTATGGCTGCAATTTTGCTAGCATCTGGTCCTAAAGGACATCGATTTATCCTTAAAAGCAGTAAAACGATGATTCATGAGCCATTGATTGCGGATGGAGTATCGGGATCTGCAACAACAATTCAAAAGACAGCAGAATCGATTATGGAGACAAAACGTCGTTCAGTGGAATTATTAGCTGCCGACACAGGCAAGACCATCGAAGAAGTTGAGAAGGCAATTAGTTACGATCATTTCATGAACGCAGATGAAAGTGTCGAGTTTGGACTGTGTGATGAAGTTATTGATCATATTTGATTGAAGGGAAGGAGTTAAGTTTAGTAATGAAAACAGATCCAATTGTTATTGCCAATAACTATATTCTATCCGGAGATGATATCGGAATTGATAGGCCGAATGACAATGTGCTTATTGATGGTATTAGTGGCAGTGGAAAGTCAACAAGTGTATTGTTTCCGACTGTTGCGAGATCGAAATTGTCAAATCCAGTAATGCCTTTTGCAAAACCTGCTGAAGGATACAAGATGGCAAAATATCTTAAGAGTAAAAGGTATATTACTGATATTCTTGATATTTCGTCACCTGAAAGAAGTACAGGATCATTTGACTTCATACAAAGCATTGAAAGCTATGCGGACATAACTTCTACAGCATCCACAATTGTTTTATCTGTGTTGGAAAAGACAAATGATGATTTTTGGAATAGAGACAGTATAAAGCTTTGTGAAGCACTCATTGCAGCCACTTTGATGATTAATGATTCTCCATCCACAATTGATTTTTTGAAATTATTCGATTTAACGGTTGTCCGCGAATCGGGAAGTGGAATAAGGGCAGAAGCAGATGAAATCTTTAAACAAATTGAAATGCAAAATCCTACTGCAATGGCTGTTCGTAAATATAACGCATGGCATAATCTTCCAATTAAGACTGCTTCTTGTGTTAGAGATACGCTTTCAAGCGCACTTGAAACTATATTTCCTGAATCTATCCGGAGCATGATGGGAAGTGTGAGTCCAATTGACTTTGAAAAGTTAGGTTCAGAAAAGCGTGCAGTCATTATTATTTCAAGCGCATTGGAACCGTGGCAAGAATACTATATGAATCTATTTTATAAAACATGTATTAAAAAGCTTATGAGGTATGCAGAACAGTGTCCGGGTAATCATCTTCCAAGGCCAGTCAGGTTATATTTTGACGATTTTAGCTGTTCTAGCCGGATTCTGGACTTTGAAATTGATATAGCAATTATGAGGTCCGCTTATATTTCAGTGATGGCCTTATTACAGAGCCAGAGTCAATTGGAGGCTGTTTATACAGCAGAAAAGGCAGCGATTATTCGTCAGAATTTTCCTGTTCAGGTTTATTTTCCAGGGGGATTCGATATAAAAAGCTGTGAAACAGTGTCTAAGCAGATGAATATTCCTCTTAATGAGGTGTTATATGCAGACTTGGGAAAGGTATTTGTTATGCAAACAGGGAAAGAACCGGGCATATATGATCGTTATCTCACACTTGAAAGCGAGGAGTACAAGGAGTATTGCCGGATTATTCATAGAGAAGAAAACCAACCAAAAGGGAAAGATCGATAGAATGCCGACATCATATTAGGGGACGTTTATTACAGGCGAAAAGTGTAACTATTTATCCTGATGGCTGCTGAACAGGGAAAAATGGCCTTGATATGATTACATCAGAAACAAGAAACAAGAAGCTCAATAAAAGACGAGGAGGAATGAATAATGAAGAGAATGAATAAAAAGAATCAGGTCGAGATGGATAATAAGACTATGCAGGAGACTCTTCCGGGCGGTGGCTTCCACGGAGGTGAGCAGCAGGAGACTCTTCCGGGCGGCGGCTTCCACGGAGGTGAGCAGCAGGAGACTTCCAGACAGTGGTATCCACGGTAAGAATGAGGTATTTTTCGTGGCAAAACCATAGTGAAGCTAAGTTCCTTCACCCAACCAAAAGAAGGTGGAGGATATTCCGTAAACTATCAGCAAACGTCTGTCAACATTTGTCACGTCTTCATGTGCAAGGCCACATGGAAGTGTGTCAGGTTTTGAAAGAGGAGGGATGATCAATGGATGGTTTTATTCAGTTCACAACAATCATTATTGTTATAGCCTATGTGACCTTTGCCGTTTGGGTCATATGCACGTGTCAGTCTTTGTGGGCAAGCGTAGGATCTGCAGCGGGATTAATTTGTGGTGGTGTGGTGATTGTGACGGTGGCAGAGGCAATAGCTACATTCTTGTGTTGGTCAATTGTCATTGCCATAGGGTTATGGATCATTGGGGGATTGTTTGGATAAGTAGATTCATAAGAGTCACCTTCTTTCGTTTGAGATTGGTGGTCGCGGAGCATCGACACCCTCGCGTATAAGAATCCAGCTGGGATGGACTGATGCGAATCTCACTGCAGGGAGAAAGTCCATAGACTCCAGCAAACAGCCAGCATGGTTTGAAGCTAACTTCCGTGTCAGGAGAACAGACTTACATTGAAGTAATCCGAGGATTCAACAGGAGAACGAAAGAACTATACCTGATTGACACAGGGTCAATGTTATCACAGGTATCATCAAGCCGATTGAAGAGTAAATGTAGTTAATGAAGTAACTATAAAAATGTTTATACGAGGGAGGAAGAGAAATGAGAGAATTTGCATTCGGAACTGAAGAGCAGTTTAACGGCCTTGATCAGATGTTACAGGATCATCAGTGTCATGTGTACAACGGTTGCGTCCTTCCTACAATGTGTGAACCAAATAAAGCTCGTGTTGGGTTTGAGAAGACAGTCGATGACTACTACATCCTCTATATTGATAAGGGAATAAATGCATGCACAGACAATACTGATTTCAATAGCTTTATTGACAAGGGCGAGATACGTTTTATCTGCTTTGATGACATGATTAGCTTTTTGCACAGCATACAGCCGCTCTTTGAACGGAACGAAGAACTTATGGCTCCACAGAATAAAAGCATACCCCCCCCCAGATAGTCGATCTTAAGAACGAACATACTGCTATAGATAACAATCTGAAATCTGAGGCGGCGACTACACTCATATTTGATCCTGCCAAGGTAAAGGCACTGAAGGCACAGTCAGATTTGCAAAAGATGGTGTGGCCGGAGGAAATCTCTGAACCACTGAAGAGAAAAGTCTTTGGCCAGGACGAAGTGCTTGATGAGATTGCGAAGCAGGTTGTCATTAACAGAGTGAGCAAAGAGAAGAAGCTTCTAGTTATGGCACTGATTGGACCTACAGCTACAGGAAAGTCGGAAACAGCCAAGTCCCTCGCCGCTGTACTTTCCGAAGTTTGTGCGACGCCTTATGGATGTATTGAACTGAGAGGAAGTGAATTTTTAGAAGAATCTTCAGTGGCGAGGCTGTTCGGCGCGGCACCTGGGTATGTAGGCTATGGTAAAGAAACTGCATTGCAGCCAGTAAGGCTGAATAAAAGACAGGTGATTGTTATTGACGAAATCGAAAAAGCCAATCTAAAGCTTCTGGATGGATTGATGGAGGCTATAGATACGGGCTTTCTCGGAATGGCAGACAATTCTGAGCCTATTGATCTCAGAGAGTGTATCCTACTTTTTACTTCAAATATACCGATTGATATGGAAAAATACCAGGCACTTTCAAGATTTGAACGTGGAGAGATGTGTAGAGATGCCTTTACTGCTCATTGTAAAAGACCGGAGATTAGCGGCAAGATCGGTAACTTTGTCGTTTTTAATCCCCTTTCAGTTGAGGCACAAATGGATATCCTTGTCAAATTTATCAAGGAGGAACTGGACAATTTCGGACTAAAGCTTGTCAATATCGACGAGCACCTAATGATAGATTTCCTGAATTATCAGACTAAGTACGGAGCTAGAGCTATCCGTGGCCTTGTAAGACAGACAGTAGGGGAACAACTGCTGGGTAAACGCAAGCTGGATATTCTAAAAGGCAAGGAGGTTCGGCTTACAGGAAAATTCGATAATATATGCTTTGATATGGTATGAGGAGGTAGTTATGAGAAGAATTACAGAGCTGATTAATTGCTGCTTAAACGTTGTGGCAGACTTGCCGGATACAATCATGAATTATCTTTGCTGTGAGGAGAATGAGAGTGCAGAGAAAATGGCTCACGAGGAGATCAAGAACGGTGTCCCCAATAAGGATGTTCGCTTTTCCATCGAAGTTCTCGATGGTTTCAGGAAAAATGTTGGACGATATAAAGCTGAAACTGGCGGAATGCTTGGGTCAACTAAGGACCCTCAGATGATTGATTTGTCTTATTTTGATACTCATTCCAAGAATACCCCGGGAACTTTCTACTATGATGTAGAGACCATGTCAGAAGTGTTTCGCAAATGGAAGGCAGATGGCTCTATCATAAATGGGATATATCATTCACATCCGCGTGGCAATATTCATCCATCTTATCATGATATTTCTACTGCGTTGTTACATCTGAGATTCTTTGATTTGAATTACTTTTATCTTCCGATATTTCAAAGTGACAGTGAGGGATTATATACACTGTACTTTTATGTTGTGCGTCTTTTGCAGGATCATTTAAATGTCAATCTGGAATACGTTCTTCGTGCTACAGAAGAAGGTTATAAATACAAGTCATTTATACAGTGGAATCATGACTTCGTAATTACGGAGTTAGATGCATATCGTGATACGATAGACAATCCAGCACAAAAAGCTGGTAATAATGCTACAAATGATAAGCGAGCAGCTCAAGAGGCAACAGTATCTGAGGTTGATCCAACTATGAGAAAGGAAGACAAAATGAGTAATAAGAATTCAGTAGAGACAGACAAGTATTTTGGCAAAGTAAAGGGGATGTACCCGGAACATGTGCTGGAAAAGCCTCTGATCTTTATTGGGGCAGGTGGTGCGAGAAGTGCAATCGAGAATTTCGCCAGATGTGGATTCAGGAACTATATTTTGATCGAAGCTGATACTGTTGGCGAGAGTAATATTGCGACGCAGGCGGTGTATATTAGCGAGATGGGAAAAAAGAAAGTGGATGCGATTCGTGCCAGCATCCTGGATATCAATCCGGAGGCAAAAGTTATTTGTGTTGACCGGTTCCTGGATGATGATATGACCGATGAGGAATTCAAGGGATATATGGACCTTTTCCCTGGTAGAAAGCCTACTGATTATCTGATTCTGGGGTGTACGGACAATTTTGAAGCGCAAAAGAGAAGTTCATTGCTTGCTCTCAAGTACGGAACTCCATATTTAGCAGCCATGATGTATAAAGCAGGTGCTGCTGCAGAACTGATTTTCACCTATCCTGGTGTAACTGAGAGTTGTCCGAGATGTCTTCTTGGCAGTCGGTTTGAAAAATATGAGAATGGTTTTACGAATGATGTTGATTCGTCGGCATGCCCGATCTTTGCCACAGAGAGGATGAACGCACTGAAGGGCTATATTGCACTCATGTTACTTATGTACCATGAAGCCCCCGGAAGTGTGTATAACGACATGCTTGATGATGTGAAAGACAGAAATTTCGTACAGATCAGACTAACACCTAATTTGAAGGAAGCACTTGGAATCGAAGTTTTCGATCGTGCATATGCTGGAGCTGAACGGTATACGTTTATGGATGAGACGGTGTGGATCCCTCAGAAGCCGGATCATCCATCAAATGGATATGAGACATGTAAACTGTGTGGGGGGACAGGACATTTAGAAGAATTGTATATGAAGTGGCAGGACACACGTCATGTTAATATGTAGTGGATTCCTGGGGACAGAGGCGGTTATCAAGACCGTCTCTTTTTTATGATTTGTATTGCAGGAAGTTTTTGATCCTTGTGGTCTAGGGGATGAAAATAAAAGCTAACTATATTTTCTGCCAGCGAAATGAGCCGGGTTAGAAGGATAAATATAATTGAATTGTAATTAAAACGAATGTCGCTGCGAGGAGGCTTATCATGAAAGAATTTGTTTATGGTTCGGATCAGCAATATCAGCTTCTGAAGGAGTTGCTGGAAGATCACATGTGTCATGTGTATCCACATTGCCATATGCCTGCATCATGCACCAAAGAGGTGGCTCGAATCGGCTTTGAGAAGGAGGAAAGCACCTACGCACTCTTTATTGATAAAGGGATTTCTTGCAGTAATAATCATGCACCTGCATTATTTCAGGATTGGCTTAACGCGGGAACCGTTCGGTTTTTGGACTATACGGATATGAAAGCTTTTTTGAGAGGTCTTAAATGCCTTTATCAGGAGGAATGAAAGATGTCAGGATGGATAGCAGCTCTGATTATTTCGGTTGTAGCCGGAGTTATTATTTGGAACTTAATGAAAGGATCAAGCCGACAAGTTACACAGGCGACTCAGCCTGTTCAGCGCCAACAGAGAAACAGATCGGTTTCTATTTCACAAAAAAACGAGACAGGGCCGATGGTATATTTTGCGAACGATGCTCATGGGGCTTATGACAAAGAGTATCGTTTTAATTATAAGAAAGTTAATGGTACATGGCGTGCTTATATTCTTCGTATGCCAAGCCTGGAGAACCGGGATCCTAGAAGTATTCCAACGCACAGACTATGGGATGATGATAATAAACCATATATATGTTGGAAGGGGACCGTAAATTCATTGAAGGATATGCAGAACATATCCAGAGTATGGGCAGACTGTATTCAGGAATACATAGCAACAGGAAAGCGGTTTGGTCCGGAATAGGATTGATTAGCGGGGGAAGAATTATGAACGAACTGATGTGGCTGGTAATTGCAGCAATATCCATAACCGTAGTGATTAAGTGCATTATCCTTGTGTATGGTCGTGGGGAAGTAAACGAAGCGGTTTCTGAGAGTAGTAACCAAGATATTGTCCCCATAGGCAGTAGCACTCATTCTACAAATGAGACGGGACCAATGGTGTATTTCGCGAACAATAGACATGGACTACGTGATAAAGAATATCAGTTTAATTATAAGAAGGTGAATGGCTCTTGGAGAGCATATATATTGCGCATGCCAAGTCTTGGAAACAGAGATTCTGATGGTCATTCAACTCATCGATTTTGGGATGGAGGCAGTTCATATGTCTGTTGGGACTGCCCGGTAAACTCCTTAAAAGACATGCAGACGATATCAAGAGTGTGGGCAGACAATATCCAGGAGTATATAGCAACCGGTAAGAAGTTCGGCTGACTTCGCGAGGAGGTGCACTCATGAAAAGATGTAATAATCCGGAATGCAATTCTGCGTTCTTATTTGGAAATGAAAAGGTGGTATGTCCTTTTTGTCATAGGCCATTGGTTGTAAATGGTGTTGATCTAAATGAAGAGTTTTTAATGCCTGCTGATAGGATAGTGATGGATGAGCCGGAAACAATACATCCGGAGACTTTTTTACGGCAGCATATGGCGTGGGTTGAATGTCATGGAAGAATTGTGGAGATAGATCATCAGGAACTTTTCAATTCACGAAAACTGAAATTTTTCAATTCCCTGTTCAGAGGTGAACCGTATCAGTTCGCACATCAGACGATTGAATACACGATTCGTGTTGAGAGCATGGATGAAGGTTTACCGATAGAGCTAAAGGACTTTTGTCTGTATGGGAGTTATCTTGGACGGATGCAGGTTGGAGATGAAGTGATCATAAGGGCAGTAAATCGTAGAGATCGTAGGGTAGTAAGAGCAATTTATAATCAGACTACCGATACGAATATAAAGCCTGGTTTTCAGCTTCCGGCTTGGTCAGTGCGAATTCTGGTAATAATGCTACTTGTTATTGTTTTATTTCTATTGTTTGGCCTTGGATGGCTTATACAAAGCGGCATCGCAGCAATTCTTTTGACCGCTTTAGCTTCAGCAGTTATTCCCATGTTAGTGGTTTTGTGGTTGATTTGGTGGAGCATTAAAGGATTATTCAGGAGATAAGCCATGGATCAGTACAGAAGTAATTATATACAGGCACAGAAAAAAGCAATGGAAGTCATTCTACTGAAGAAAAATAGTTATCTTGCCAATGTAAGATCTGGGGATGTTTCCATTAATAGCGGTCAGTTTTTCACTCCGGCAATTCGCAGCTGGAAGAGCGTAGAGGGTTATAGAGCGAAGGAAAATGAGGCTGATACTGCCGCATGCCTAAATCAGGCGGCATTCTCGTGGATTCGTGGGACACAAGGCGGCTGTGCTGTGTTTGTTATGGATAAAGTTCAGGGGAGAACTAAGGTTCTGTACGGGAGTACTAGGGCCTTTGGAGATGCTCTCTCTTCAAATATTCCAGAGTGTAGAATTACCGATTCAAGGTGGGATGGGTGTGCATACCAATATAACGGGATTATGGTCGGCACACTGTCTTCTTTACATATTGCTGATTCTTTTATCACAGCTGAAACAGGGAACTGTTATATGGCATGTATTGTGATTCCGGTTGAGGATGGAGAAATTTTAGATAAGATCCGCGAAAATGAAAAGATATTGGGATACCTCGATAGATATAAATCTTATCAGCGCACATATGGAAATGCCAGCCGCAGAATTGAAGAAATAGAAATACCTGATGTAGTGCGTGCAATTGCGATCCTGAAGGAAGAAAACCAGTATCTTCTGCAGAATATGGGAAAGGGGTTTGCAAGGGGATGTATCCGTTTTGGAGCAGAAGATGCGGAAACATTTAAGCGTATGGCAGACGTTTTGCGCTCAAACATGAATTATAGTGCTGATAGTCAGGCGGAATTTGAGCCTATCCGGATAATGGAAGTAAGCGGTGTACATCGGGGAGTGAGAGAATGCCTTGCAATTCCCAAAATATATGTCTCTAATTCTACAATTCACGAATGGGTAAGTATGATTTCATGGCAGATGATCGATGATTTTGCACAGTTTTGTTCAATGCCCATGCGCTCTTGTATCGGTTTCTATGTAAAGAATTACAAGATAGACAATAACTCAGCGGATGTATTCCCTGTGGTGAGAGTAATTTCTGATGATGCTATATCTATCGGGACGTTGGAGGAGACGAGTACTCCTGCAACAATTCCGATGACATCATTGTATTCCCATATGTTTATTACAGGAGCAACTCGTTCTGGTAAAACTACAACTGTAAAGAGAATAATCAAAGCACTAAATGACCGAGGAATCCCGGCCCTGGTGATCGAGGCTGCAAAAAAAGAGTATATTAAGCTTCTCCCTGAGATTCCGGGGCTGAGAGTTTTAACTCCGGGGATTGACGGAGAACAACTATATGTCAACCCTTTACAAGTAGAAGATGGTACATTAATCGAAAACCATGTGGACGCAGTAGTAAGAGCTATTACAGCGGCAACAGATGGAGAACATCCAATCCCTGAAGCTCTAGAAGGATTACTTAAGCAAACCTATTCAAAGGCTGGATGGGAGTATGGAATGATTGCCTATACAGACAGAGAAAAGCCGTTTCCGACCCTCAGGGATGCATATAACAATATTCCGGAGTATATCCATAATCACGCCAAGTATGGTCCGGAAGTAAAGCAGAACCTGGAGGGAGCACTTACTCTCAGAACAGAGAGCCTTTATACAGGTGCACTTGGCCGTACTTTTTCCAGAGCATTTGGAATATCAGCCAAGGAGCTTCTTGAGATGCCTACCGTGATTGAACTGGCTGACTTTTCGGACTCAGGGACAGAATTCCTGATGAATGTCCTGCTTTTTAAGCTTTACGGATATGTATCACGTCTTGAAGAGTCCCAGTCCTTGAGACGTATTATCGTTGTAGAAGAAGCACATAATGTTTTCAGAAACACCATTTCAGATGACAATGGCCGCGCGAGAAATAATGAATATTTTGAGAGAATGTTAGCAGAGATAAGTTCTTCAGGAACAGGAATGATTCTATGCGATCAGCGTCCAAGTATCATGTCAGACGCTGTTATGGCTAATACATCTGTTAAGATTACACACTCGCTCTCTTCTGCTGATGACTGCAACATTATTTCATCAGCGTTACGTCTTAGCAACGCGCAGAAAGAAAGGTTAAGTGAATTGACGTGTGGGAAGTGTCTCATAGGATTACGTGGTTATTTCGGTGTGCAGTATACGTCTGTTGAAGCATTAGGGAAGACATGCAACATTAATCCTGCATGTCATATTTGCTCTTGTCGATTCAGATGCAGATCAGCGGCGGTTGAAAATATGCTTAATAGTATGGAGGAGTCTATGATTCGGTACCATATTTCGAAAATACAGTCAAACCCATATAATACGGCAGCACTGACAATCAATATCGATAATATGCTGAAAGACTTAAATGTGAGTGCAGCAGAGCAAACAAAAAAATGCCTACTGGGGAAACTGCTTCATAGGTACGGAAATGGTTCTTACCAGGAAAAGCGTGTGATAATTAACTCTTATGCTAGCTATCTAAAAGGTGGAAATTGATATGAATGAAATGAGCGTAGGCAGTAATTCCAATATTGAAGCTAGCAGTTATGTTGGAGAGACCTCTAGAGGCGAAGTATCCACAAGCAATGAGACGACATCATCTATTGAGAATACAGAAAATCGAGGAATGAATTCTGAATCTAGGGCAGAAGAGCTTGCTGCGACGACAGGAGAAGGATTCAGTTCCTCGTATGAAAGATCTGAGATTGTGCTTAATCCAGCTAATACATCATACGGACTGAACCAGATACTAGAAACACCCGATACAATAGAGCAGCGTTCGCAAATATCTGTAGAGCATTATCATAGTGAAGCTATAACGCAGATTCTTGATATGAATGGAAAATATATCAGCGAGGCTGACCAAGTTAGAATTGAAAATGGTGCTAATAGTATTCGAGCGGTTGAAAACAACCCTAATTCAGGACGATCCGGAGTCTTTCGAACATCTAACGGCAAAAGCAGCATTGAGGTATCAGTTATAAGCAAAGAGCAAATGGAACGCACTACAAAACATGAGACTAATCATTTTGCAAGTAAGAACAGAGAGATTATCGTGCCAATGCCAGATAGGGGTGGTTACACTGTTTATCAGACCGTTGGAATGCGGCATACAAGTTGGTTTCACAATGTGGAAACCGGTGAAAACTCTGGATTTGAAACATCAGGGCGCGGATTAAACGAAGGAATGACTACGATGTACACGAATGAGCAACTTAGTGCGCTGAGTAGGGAGAAGGGAGAGGCTGCAGAAAGAGAGGGTGTTTACTCACATGCAACAGAAATCTGTAAACAGTTGCAGGAGATTATGGGGAAAGACGCGTTGGGTGAGGCTTATTACGGGGGAAAAACCATGGCACTCAAGGAACGAATAGATTCTTTGGGCGGTAAAGGAACCTTTGATGCGTTCCAAAGGAGTATGGATAAAACTATCTCGATGAATTATGCGGAGAGAGTCCAAGGAATGATAGAGGCACAGGAAATAATGGCACTGTTAAGTGAACGTAAAAAGGGAGAAAAGATTACATGATACAGTATATTCTAGATTACTTGGACACCAAAGGGCAGTATGCGTATAACCAAGAAGAGGAAAGCTTACTTGAGGAAGGTATTTCTCTTTACTTAAACGAAAATGGAATTCGAATTACTGAAGAGAGAGGATACTTTGCTAAATATGTTGATGCTCATCTTCGCCTAATTGAAAAGGATGACTTAAAACTGTATTTCTTAGAGTATCCAATTATCAGCCAGGTGAAGCAGATGGCGATAGAGTATAAGTGGGAAGGCATGATTACTAAGGAACGCACCTCAGAATTGAGGGAGCTTATGAGTAGATTGATTAGTTCCGGACTCGGTAGTAAGTATGTCCCTGCCATAGAGATTAATGAAATCCTTGGAAGACATGTATGATGAGAAACGCTTATAAAATTTTTGTCTCTTAAATGGTAGATTTTGAATTGACAAGACAGAAGTATATACTGCATCGTTTTCTTTTGATGGAAAAATCTTCAGTACTGTTAACTGTAGACGAAGTGTAAATATGCTTGATTAAGCGAAGAAGGATAGTTGTAGAGGATATTGGATGCTCATTTTTAAGAGAAGACCGTTGTATCTAATTAGAAAAGATGGATAAGTTCATTAAGTTGAAGGAGCGTAATGATAAATGAGTGAAAAACAAGAAACATTTTTAAAAAGGATCAGGTTACCTGTAGAACACGAGTGTGAGGATTTTAAGAGCAAGAATTCATGTAGATGTGAACTCCAAGAAGGCAAGAATTTATTGCGTGAATTAGAGGCTAAGTTTAACGAACTTTTTGGTTCTACAGAGGATGATTAGAAGTGGCTAGGAATTAAATCAGTAATGACAAACAATGAACAATATAATCTGGTGTTACATTACATCAATCGATGGTTATCACTGGTGAAATCTTATAATGACGACCAATAATACCATGAGAAAGGATGAGTTTTATATAGAGCATATCGTATGGGCGCTCATAAGCTTTATATGGTATAAATCGATATTTCGTTGCATTGGAGCGTTATCACTTGCTCAATCGAAATTAATACTAGTTGGTATCTGTATATTCATGTTTATGTTTTTCTGCATGTTTGATATCAAAAGGGCACGGAATAGTTTGAGTGTTTTTATGAATGTAATATGCGCATATGGTGTATACACAGTGATTGCATATTATCCCTTTGCTAATAATTTAATTCGAATTGCAAATATGACCTCACTTACCCTATCTATTCTTTGCGTCACTATCCTATTGACTCGAAAAATCAGTAATAGGAGAAGAGTTAAGAGAATACTTGGAGGCCGTATTTTCAAATCTGTACGTTACAGTCAATTAATATTCTCCCTTGGGTTCATTTTGATCATCGGAGTAATACTCATTAATAAAATATCTGGAAAAGGTATTATTCATGCAAAGCCAGCTTATCTTGCACAGACAAATGCAGATGACCAGACACTATCGAAGAATATAGAAACAATTGCTTTACTTGAGCAAAACAAATGGGAGGTATTAACAGATCAAGAGAAAGTGGATGTTTTACAAGCCGTAGCCAATGTTGAGACTGATTTAGAAAACAAATCTTTGATGCTATTTCAAAAAGCAAGAATGTATGGGAACGAGTTTGCAGATTACGAAGATGGTAGTAAAGATTTTAACAAATACTATATGCAGGAATGTGAGATTGACGCCAGAGAGTACGCTGAGGCAGGCGTAAAGGAATATTTGAGACGTATTAGAGAATACTATGATGAACAATAACACTATCAATGAAGATTAATTCAATACATTAGAAGACCTTCTTTGCGTAAGCTGCTTTCTCTTTGCGTTCCTCGGAGAGTTTTTCCTTAAGGTTCTCCTCCCGGGTGTCGTCAAAGACCACAGAAGCTTTCTCAAAGGAATTCCTTCTTCCAGTTTCGGAGGAGGTTAGGCTGAATGCCATTTTCGGTAGCAATGACGTTCAGTTCCTTTTCCCCCTTCAGAACCCCAAGGACAAGGTCGGATTTGAACTTGGCACTAAAGTTTCTTCTTGTACGAGACATGTTTTTGAATCCTCCATGTTAGTGTTCTAAGCATATCAGATTCATTAAAAATCGTCTCAAAAAGTGTCTGATTTTACGGAGCCATTATATTACCTGCGAAGAAATCATTGGGACACTCCGGGATATGAACATGATGATTGCGCCTGGCGAGGGATATATCCCGACCTACACCAGAACAGATCTTACGGATGCCTTGCACGGAGCATTTGGCTTTCGGACAGACTACCAGATCACGTCTCAGAAGAACATGAGAAAAATTTTAAATCAAACCAGGAAGTAGGAATATAGCCACAAACTTTTCAATGAAGGAAGTCCTGCAAATAGCGTATTTACGCCACTTGCAGGACTTTTACCTTTTTGAAAGTGTTAAAGACGGGAGTATAAGACGTGTCCATAGGTTAGGGGAAGACTATGATTGACGATTTTTTAACAAATTTCTATAATATATGTTGGCAGTATTTTTGCTGACTTGATCAAAGGAGACGAACGTAAAGTGGAGAGCAGGGAGATTTCACAGGCGGTGATCGGCCGCTTGCCTCGCTATTATCGTTATCTGGGAGATTTAAAGGAACAGGGAGTAGAGCGGATATCCTCACAGGAGCTGTCGACGCTGATGCATGTGACGGCATCGCAGATCCGGCAGGATTTCAATCATTTCGGCGGGTTCGGACAGCAGGGCTACGGATACAATACGCAGTATCTGTACGAGGAGATCGGGAAGATCCTGGGATTGGACCAGACGCACAATATGGTGCTGGTCGGAGCGGGAAATCTTGGCTCAGCGCTGGTGAACTATATGAACTACCGAAACCGGGGCTTTTATTTTAAGGCAGCGTTCGATCGCAATGAGCTGCTGATCGGAAGGAAGATCGGAAGCGTTGAGGTTCACGGGATGGATGAGCTGGAGGCCTTTGTAAAGGACAATGAGATTGATATCGTAGTCCTTACGATCCCGAAGCAGGAGGCGGTCAAGGTTGCAGAGAAGCTGTGCAAATGTCCGATCCGGGCTATTTGGAACTTCGCTCACACCGATTTGCACGTCCCGTCCTCCATCCAGGTAGAGAACGTCCATCTGTCAGATTCCCTGATGCGGCTTTCCTACAACATCAAGCGGCATGAGCCGGAGAAAAAGGTTTGAAGGTGACATTGACAGTTCGCTTTCAGCGAGGGATAAAAGTGATGCAGGGCCTCCCTTTCGGGAGGCCCTTTTCGATCTGAGAACGGCGGGCGAAACGGCGCTTGGTTCGACAGGCGGCAGGAAAAGGAGGAATCAGGATTCATGGAATATTTACTGACAGCAGCCGAGATGGCTGCTGCTGACAGAACGACCAGCGAAAAGATCGGAATTCCGTCCATTGTCCTTATGGAGAGGGCGGCTCTTGCAGTCGCAAAGGCCGTACAGGAAGATTTTCCCGATGCTTCCGATACCGAAATCCTGGTCATTGCGGGAAAGGGAAACAATGGTGCAGATGCTCTCGCAGCAGGGAGAATTCTTCTGGATGCCGGATATGGCGTGACCTTTTACGGTCTGGATGACGGACGTGATCAGAAGGTGGCTCTTTCCGGAGAATCCACGGAAGATTTCCGGAAAGAATCCGTGAAAGAATCTGTGAAAGAATCCTCCCTGGACATTCAGCGCGGAATTCTGGAGGCTTACGGCTGCCGGGTGTTCTTCGGGCTTCCGCGAAATGAGCATCCGAATGCGGTCATTGACGGCATCTTCGGAACCGGGCTTTCGAGAGCGGTTTCCGGCAAAGCAGAGGAAGCCATTCGCATGGTCAATTGTCTGAGAGAGCGGGGAGCCCGGATCTATTCCGTGGACATCCCGTCCGGTGTTTCTGCGACGACGGGAGAGCTTCTCGGAACTGCGGTACAGGCAGATGTGACGGTTACGTTTTCCTTTTATAAGAGAGGACATTTCCTTTTTCCCGGCAGCGATCTGTGCGGAAGGCTGATTCGGGAGGAGATCGGAATTACAAAGCGGGCTTTTGCGGAAACCGGGGTACCGGAGGTTTTTACTTACCGGAAGGAAGATCCGATGTCTCTGCTTCCGAAGAGAAGAGCGGACGGCAACAAAGGAACCTTTGGGAAAATACTTGTCATTGCCGGCTCCCGCGGCGTCTCCGGTGCCTGCACGATGAGTGCGCAGGCGGCTCTCCGGATGGGTGCCGGAATGGTGCGTGTATTTACGCATGAGGACAACCGCGTGATTTTGCAGGAGACGATTCCGGAAGCCATGTGCAGTACCTATTCCTCTCTGAGGAAGGATCCATCCGGAAATGCAGGCCGGGAACGGACTTCTTCCGGGAATGCCTTCGCGGAGCTGGATTCATCCGTGGAACAGGAGCTTTGGACCTGTCTGTCATGGGCAGATGCTGCAGTCATAGGACCTGGTCTTGGAAGATCAGAGGGATGCAGACAGCTTCTTGCCTTTGTTTTGAAGCATGCAGACGCTTTGCCGCGGGGACTTGTCATTGATGCGGATGCCATACGGCTCCTGGCAGAGGGAGAGGGGCTATACGGGGAGCTTTTGTCTGCAGGCTCCAGGATTCCTGTGATTCTGACGCCGCACCCTGCAGAATGCGCGGCACTTTTTCATAAGACGGTTTCGGAGGTTCTTGCCAATCGCTTTGCGTGGCTTCCGGAATTTGCAGACCGGTTCCACTGCACCATTGCAGGCAAAGATGCAAGAACCCTCGTGGCTTCGTTCGGACATACGGAACGGTATCTGAATACCTCGGGAAACGATGGCCTTGCCACGGCTGGCTCCGGAGATGTCCTTACAGGAATTGCGGCGGCCTGTCTTGGCCTTGGAATGAAAGGCTTTGCTGCGGCAACGGCTGCGGTATACATTCATGGTGCTGCGGCAGATGCACTCGCCAAAGAGAGAAGCAGAAGGTCCATTATGGCAACCGATCTCATTCGGAAGCTGGGGGAGATGTAATATGAAGAGACGATTTGCTAAGCGATGGTATTTTATGCTAAAATTTTGGTTTAGCAATACGCTTTCATACAGGGCGTTGCTGTTTATCGTGTGAGACTTCGGGAGGTGAAGGCTTTTTTATGGATGATCTGTCGGCTGTCAGTCTGATTCTGATTCTGGCTGTTTTGCTGATTCTTGATGCAATTGTATATGGTTTTGGCACTGCTGTCCGCATGCTCCGTCCGCAGGTGGAGGAGGATGAGAACGAGGAAGGCTCTGAACAGGGTGCGTCCAGAGAACGTGAGCAGAAGCTTCGTGCGAGGAGGCAGAAAATACTCTCTTCCGTGATGAGGAATCAGGCGGATTATGCGGATACCATTCAGCTGGTGACGGCCTGTGTCAACATGGTTGTCGGTGCGGTCTACGGAATTGCGGTTTCCAGATTTTTGCTGGTCCGCATGGAGCAGTTCTTTCCTTCCGGGCTTCAGGAAGGCTGGGCTTACGCGCTTTCTCTGATTCTTTCCTGGCTGATCGTGCTCTATGTTCTTCTTGTCTTTGGCGTCCAGATCCCCAAGCGCCTTGGAGGTGCACATCCGGAGAGGTGGGTTCTTCGATGCGGCGGTGTATTTCATGTGCTGATGATCGCTGTTCTTCCTTTGACAAGAATCGTCAGCGGAACGGCAAGGGGAATTTTGTTTCTGTTCGGCATTCGGAAAACGCCGGTTCAGGGAGATGTGACGGAGGAAGAGATCCGCTCGATGCTGAATGAAGGCCATGAGCAGGGCGTGATCGATCAGTCTGAGGCGGAGATGATTACGAATATCTTCGAATTCTCGGACAAGGAAGCTGCCGATATCATGACGCACCGGAATGACATGATCATTCTTGAGGATTCCATGAAGCTTTCGGATGCGCTGGCGTTTATGCTGAGGCAGCATAATTCCCGTTTTCCGGTCTATCATGAGAACATCGATGACATTCTGGGCATCGTGCATTTTCGGGATGCGGTACGTTTCCGGGAAGAACACCAGGAGGAAGAGGACAAGCCGCTTGCTTCCTGCGAGGGTCTGATCCGGGAAGCGGATTTTGTTCCGGAAACCAAGGACATTGATGACCTGTTCCGCCAGATGCAGAGCAGGAAGATCCAGATGGTTATTGTCATCGACGAGTATGGCCAGACGGCAGGCCTTATTGCCATGGAGGACATACTCGAAGAGATTGTCGGCAACATCATGGATGAGTATGACGTGGATGAGAATCATATCACGCCGACCGGGAACAAGAATGAATTTATCATCGATGGAAGAACGCCTCTGGAGGATCTGACGAAACGCTTCGGCATTGAATTCGAGGATGACCATTATGAAACCGTGAATGGTTTTCTGATGGAAGAAATGGATAAGGTTCCCGATGCCAATGAGCATTTCACAACGGATTACGGAGGGTTCCGTTTTCACGTTCTGTCGGTTGCGGACCGGCAGGTGCAGAGGGTTGCTTTGACCAGACTGCCTCCGTCTGCAAAGGGTCAGAATTAGTTTTCAGAAGGAATACATTTTACATATTTGAAGGAGAGAAATCATGTCAGGACATTCCAAATTCGCAAACATCAAGCATAAGAAGGAAGCAAACGATGCGGCTAAGGGTAAGGTATTTACCATCATCGGCCGTGAGATCGCCGTTGCCGTAAAGGAAGGCGGCCCGGATCCGGCCAACAACTTCAAGCTTGCACAGGTCGTTGCAAAGGCAAAGGCAGCCAACATGCCGAATGACACCATTGAGCGCGGAATCAAGAAGGCTGCCGGCGATGTCGACAACGTCAATTATCAGCAGAACACCTATGAGGGCTATGGCCCCGGCGGAGTTGCGATTATCGTAGAAACTCTGACCGACAACGTAAATCGTACTGCTTCGGATGTACGTGCTGCTTTCTCCAAGGGAAATGGTTCCATGGGAACCAAGGGCAGTGTCTCCTTTATGTTTGATCAGAAGGGACAGATTGTAGTAGACCGTGAGGAGTATGACGGATCTGCGGACGATCTGATGATGATTGTTCTGGATGCAGGTGCAGAGGACATTCAGGAGGATGAGGATTCTCTGGTGATCCTGACCGCTCCGGAGGATTTTGATGCGGTTTCGAAGGCAGTTACGGAAGCAGGGATTCCTACGGTTTCGGCTGAAATCTCGATGATTCCGCAGAATTATGTGACGGTGACCGATGCCGATGCGATCAAGGGGCTGAATATCATTCTGAGCAAGCTTGACGAGAGCGATGATGTTCAGAATGTATATCACAACTGGGAGAACCAGGACAGCGATGACTGAAAATCATAAAATTGACAATCCGCTTCCGGACCCTGTGCAGGGCCGGAGGCAGGAGCTGGAATTCCCGATTCAGAACGTGGAAGAGGGAGATTGGGATAAGCTTGCAGATACCATGGATTTTCCGGACCCGGAAGATCTGAAAAATGCAAGAGAAGATGATTTTGATGTGCGGATCTCAGAGGAAGACGATTTTGACCTCTGAGATCCTTGGCGCATCTGCAGGATTGATTTTAGAAGAAGCATAGAATTCATTCATGGCAGCAAATACCGGAAAGAGAACAACTTCATCCAGAACAGCATCCCGAGGCGGGAGCCGTTCTTCATCAGCGGGACGTGCAGGAACCGCCAGAGGTACCGGAAATCCGACAAGGAGAGGAAGCTCATCTTCTGCGAGGAGCGCGGCATCTTCCCGAAGCTCTTCCGCACATTCCTCATCTGCTTCGAAGAAAAGAAACGGCTCCGGGACGGGAAGAAATTCCGGACGCAGAAATCAGCCTTCTGTCGTGCAGCGCGATGTTACCTTAATCGCGCTTTTTGCGCTGATGATTTTTCTTTTCCTGTGCAATTTCATGAATCTTGGAATCGTAGGGAGCTTTTTCTCCGGACTGATGTTCGGCCTGACCGGAGTGATGGCCTATGTTCTTCCGGTTTTGGGGTTTGGCCTGTATCTTTATTATGTGCTGATGAGTCAGCGGGACTCCAAGATTGCGGCAAAGATTCTGGCAATTCTGGGCCTTTTCCTGATCATCGGTGTTCTTTCCGAACTGATCGGAACCGATCTTTCTGCTGTGACCGGATATGATCCGGCAGGAATCTATTCGAGATGTCTGGAGGGACGATCGGGAGGCGGAATCATCGGCGGAACCATTGCCTTTGTTCTGTACCGGCTTCTGAAGACCTTTGGAACCATTCTGGTCCTTCTGGTGGGAGCAGTGGGATGTGTCTATGTTCTTGCGCAGAGATCCATTCTGGAGCTTGCCAGGGACAAGGCAATGGATGCGCGCCTTCACCGTCTGGAGCGAATGGAAGAGGAAGAGCGGTACCGCAAGGAGCATCCGGAAGAGTTCGAAGAGGACGACTATCTGGAAGAGGATTCCTATGAGGAAGCTCCGCGTTCTCACTATGATGAGAGCCGCGCAAGGTATCAGGACCTTCAGCGGGAGCGCAGGGAGCGAAAGCGTCTTCAGGATGAGGAACGAAGACGGAAAGCGCCGCAGAACATGTGGAACACCGATCTGTCGGAAGATGAAGCGTTTTCCGGAATGGACGGGCATGCGGCCGGGGACACTGCGACCCGGAAAGAAATGAACGATGTCGGCATGCAGGACGTGGTGCCGGATATTCCGGAGCAAAAATCCGGACAGGACATCCATCAGGAAGCACCTGCAGCTGGCATTCCTTCCGCTTCTTCGGAAGAAGAGGCGATTTCTTCGCCTTCCGAAGAGGAAATCCGGGATCCTGCACTTCTGGAAGAAGAAAAACGAAAGGAAGAGATTCGGGCAAGGCGTGATTCGGAGGAGCTTCACGAGATCCGGCCGGAGGATTACTGGGATGAGGAAATTTTGTCCCGGGAAGAGTCGTTTTCGGAAGAAGGAGAGCTCCCTGTTCATGAGCTTCCGCGCAGTCCTTATGCGCAGAATACAGCTGCGGGAGGAGAGTTCCTTCGCGCAACTATCTACCGGGACGGTGAGGATCCGGATGAGGAGGCTTCCCGTGGGTCTGCTGCAGAGGCGGATGTTCCGATTTCCGGGGAAGCGGATGCAGAAGGCCTGGATTCTGGGATTTCAGAATCCGATGCTTTCGATTCGAATCATTCGGAGAACGCTGATTTCTTCCGATACGAAGAGGTTCCGGAGATCCGCGTGGTTCGGAATGAGCCGGAGGAGGAAACGGATCACGAAGATAACGAGCCTGTATCCGGTCCTGAGCCGGCGCAGGCACCGGCTCAGCCGCCCATGCAGGATGTGCCGGTTCATACCGAGCGCGAGAACACAACCTCTGAACTGAACGCAGCGCAGGAGGATGAGCCGGAAGAACGGACGGAAGAACAGACAAAAGAACAGACGGAAGAGCCCGCAAAGAAAAGAGAATATCAGTTTCCGCCGGTTTCGCTGCTTCGTCCAGGAGCCGGCTCCAGGGCTGATTCCGATGATGAGCTTCGCAGCACAGCACAGACGCTCCAGACAACGCTTCGCAATTTCGGCGTGAACGTCACCATCACAGACATTTCCCAGGGCCCTTCGGTCACCCGGTATGAGATGCTTCCGGAGATGGGCGTCAAGGTCAGTAAGATCGTTTCTCTTGCCGATGACATCAAGCTGGCACTTGCTGCAACGGATATTCGTATTGAAGCTCCGATTCCGGGGAAATCGGCAATCGGTATTGAGGTTCCGAATAAGGAAGCACAGCCGGTTGCGCTAAGGGATATCGTGGACACGGAGGAGTTTCGCAGTCAGAAGTCAAGGCTTGCATTTGCCGTCGGTAAGGACATTGCCGGAAAGCCTGTCTACGGAGACATCGCAAAGATGCCGCATGTTCTGATTGCCGGCGCCACCGGCTCCGGTAAGTCGGTCTGCATCAATACCATCATCATGAGCATTCTGTTCCATGCCAAGCCGGACGAGGTCAAACTCATCATGATTGACCCGAAGGTGGTGGAGCTTTCTGTCTATAACAGCATTCCGCATCTTCTGATTCCGGTGGTGACCAATCCGCAGAAGGCGGCAGCGGCTCTCAACTGGGGCGTTGCGGAGATGGAAGCAAGGTATCGTGCCTTTGCGGATGCAAGGGTTCGTGACATCAAGGGATACAACGCTCTTGTTCTGCAGCATCAGAAGGCCGGGGGCTCGGAAAAGGAAGCTGTGATGCACTTTATGCCGCAGATCGTGATTGTTGTGGACGAGCTTGCCGATCTTATGATGGTTGCGAAGAACGACGTGGAAACTGCGATCTGCCGGCTTGCGCAGCTTGCAAGAGCGGCGGGAATTCATCTGATTATTGCAACGCAGCGGCCGTCGGTAGATGTCATCACCGGTCTGATTAAGGCGAATATGCCAAGCCGTATTGCCTTCCGTGTGTCATCCGGCGTAGATTCCAGAACCATTCTGGATATGAATGGAGCGGAGAAGCTTCTCGGAAAGGGTGACATGCTCTTTTTCCCGCAGGGACTGCCGAAGCCCAATCGTGTTCAGGGCTGCTTTGTATCCGATGACGAGGTAACCGATGTTGTCAATTTCCTTGCGGTCAATGATCCGGTGTCTGAGGAAGAAACAAAGCGTCATCAGAGAGAAATTGATGCGATCGAATCCGGAAGCGGCGTGGGCGATGCCGGAGTCACAGGTACAGACGAAGCAGCTTCGCATGAGTCGGATGTGGACGAGCTGTTTTCTTCCGCAGGTCAGTTTATTATCGAGAAAAACAACGCATCCATAGGCCTTTTGCAGAGGCGGTACCGGATCGGCTTCAACCGGGCTGCACGGATCATGGATCAGCTCTGTGAGGCAGGTGTTGTCGGAGATTCCGAGGGGACTAAGTCCCGGGCAATTCTGATGACGCCGGCGCAGTTTGAAGAATACTGCAGCGATAACGGCATGTGAGAGTTCCAGAAAACAACAGGAGAATGAGATGTCAGCAAAGATCATAGACGGGAAGAAAATTGCGGCAAACGTACGGGCGGAGCTGAAGGAGAAGGTTGCAGCTCTTGGAAACCAGGGAATTTCCGTAACCCTTGCGGTGGTTCTGGTCGGTGAGAATCCTGCGAGTAAGGTTTATGTGCGCAATAAGATTCGTGCCTGCGAGGAATGCGGCATCATCAACAAAGAAATCCTGCTGCCGGAAACGGCATCCGAAGAGGAGCTCCTTGCAAAGGTGGATGAGCTGAATGCGGATCCTTCCGTCAACGGCATTCTGGTTCAGCTTCCGCTTCCTTCGCATATGGATGAGGACAGGGTGATCCGGAGAATGGATCCGAAGAAGGATGTGGACGGCTTTCATCCGGAAAGCGTCGGAGCGCTCTCCATCGGGCTTCCGGGCTTTGTTTCCTGCACACCGGCCGGTATCATTCAGCTTCTCCATCGAGAGGAAATCGACTGTGACGGAAAAGAATGTGTTATCGTCGGACGCAGCAATATCGTTGGGAAGCCGATGGGCATGCTGATGCTTCGGGAGAATGCAACGGTAACACTTGCACACTCCCATACGAAGGATCTGAAGGAGGTCTGCCAAAGAGCAGATATCCTGATTACCGCAATCGGAAAACCCAGGTTTTTCAACCATGAGTATGTCAGAAAAGGTGCCGTCGTGATCGACTGCGGCATCAACCGGGACGAGAACGGAAAGCTCTGCGGCGATGTCAACACAGAAGACATTATGGAGACAGCAGGCGCCGTGACTCCGGTTCCGGGAGGCGTAGGACCAATGACCATTGCGATGCTGATGTATAACTGTGTAGAAGCGATTCGTCTGCAGCGTGAAGCATAATCGTATTTACAGTTAAGAGAGGATCCGCGAACGGATGAAATGTCCCAAGTGTGGAAATGAGATTCCGGATGGAGCGCTGTTTTGTGAGAACTGTGCCACCGAGATAAAAATGGTCCCTGAATATGAGGCGAAGCTGGAGGAGCAGATCATTCTTGGCATGGAAGAGGCTGCCAAGGTCATCGCAGAGGAAAAGGGAGAGCTCCCTCCGGCGGAAGCTTCGGAAAATTCCGGGGAGGACGCTGTACCGGAGAATTTAACGGATGAGCTGCCGGATGAGAGGCCGGAAAAGTCCGCAAATCAGCAAAGAGCGCTTCAGGCTGCCAGAAGAGCCAAACGTTTTGCGCGCTACGCAGCAAGACGCAGATATGTGAAATTCATGATTGTCTTCATGATCGGAGCACTCTTTGCGACAGCATGTCTTATTTTGTTCTACTCCGGTGATTTGTATCAGAGAACGCATTCCAAATCGTATTATGTCGGAAAAGCTTATCAGCTGTCCTGCGACGGCAAATATCAGCAGGCTGCGGATGAAATCGACAAGGCGATTGCTCTTGGCCCGTCTCACGATGAGGCGACGGGGGAAGCGTTAAGCGATGTGGACTTGTACCTGAGAAAATCCGAGTACCTTCAGAAGGCGGGAGAAGAGGGACTTGCGCTTGGCGCTGCCAGCATGGCATTTGAGGATGATGCAGCGACCGAAGAGGATGTCGTTGCTGCATATGGCCGCATGATTGCAATCTACGCGTCCTATGAGGAATATGATAAAATAGCAGAGCTCCTGTCCAATTGTACAAGGCCGCAGGTGGTAGACAACTATCTGCAGTACGCATTGTTCGACCCGGAGTTTTCCGAAGACGAGGGCACCTACGAGGATACCCTGACGCTTACCATCAAGGACCAGGGAGACGGATCGATCTTTTACACGCTGGATGGCTCGGTTCCGGATACCTCTTCCCTGCTTTATAACGGTCCGATCGAGCTGACGGAGGGTACCTATACGGTATCTGCTGTTTACGTGAATCATTTTAATCTGTCCAGCAATGTGGTGACGAAGACGTATACGATTAACAGCTCGGTCCCCGCACCGCCGGACGTGACTCCTCAGTCCGGAACCTATGCGAAGCAGATGAAAATCGAAGCCTCTGTGATGGGAGAAGACAGCGGCAGCGAGAGTACGGAAGAAAAGAAGGACAAGAGCGGAAAGGCAGCTTCCGGAGAGAAGAAGGAGCAGAAAGAAGAGAGGGCTTCGGCTGTAACCGGAAAGATTTATTACACAACCAACGGGAAGAATCCGACAGTGAAGGACTCCGAATACACGGAACCCATTCCAATGCCGGAGGGAGATTCCAGCTTCCGATTTGCGGTTATTTCGGATGCCGGCATTTCTTCCGAGGTTGTGGAGAGAAATTATACCTTCAAGCTTTCCTCCTCCATCGGATCAGCTGACGGGATTAATTACATTCTTGTAGCGCTGATCCACCGCGGAGAGATTGTGGATACGGCGGGGGCCATACCGAGCGGAACCGCACACTACAGCTTCACGTATACCGGATTGAAGCAGATTGCTGACACGGGGAATTTCCTGATGTATTCGGAGGCGTTGACCGACGAAGGAGGCAATACGGTTTCCACGGGCCGGATTTACGCAGTCAATGCGACAAACGGCACGGTAAATATATATTCGGCGGGAACCTTGTTCCCGATTGGATAGATCGGAAAAAGAAACTGATTCACAGAACAGCAGTTCACAGTAATCATAGGAAAGGGGCATGAGAATATGTTTGAGATCACAAGAAAAGAGCTTCTGGGACCCAAGGTCTATCTGATGGACATTGTGGCACCGAGAGTCGCGGAGCGCGCGCTCCCCGGACAGTTTCTGATCGTACGCGCGGATGCCGAGGGTGAGAGAATTCCCCTTACGGTCTGCGATGACAACAAGGAAAAGGGAACGATTACCATTGTTTTCCAGACGGTCGGCGCGGAGACGATGCGGATGGCAACACTTGAGGTGGGCGACCGGTTTGCAGATGTGGTAGGACCGCTCGGAAATCCCTCCGACCTTGTGGATGTTCCGCTGGAAGAGCTTCGGAAGAAGAAGCTTCTTTTCATTGCGGGCGGCGTCGGAACCGCTCCTGTTTATCATCAGCTGAAATGGCTCCATGAGCACGGCGTGGATGCAGACTGCATTCAGGGCGCAAGATCAAAGGACATTCTGATTCTTGAGAAGGAAATGGATGAGGTGACCGGAAATCTTTATTTTGCGACGGACGACGGCTCCTATGGAATCCATGGAAATGTCTGCGTAGCTCTTCAGCAGCTTTACGACGAGGGAAAGCGTTACGATCACTGCGTTGTGATCGGACCGATGATCATGATGAAATTTGCCTGCCAGCTCACAAAGAAGCTGGAAATTCCCACGGTTGTCAGCATGAATACCATCATGGTGGACGGAACCGGAATGTGCGGTGCATGTCGTCTGATGGTCGGCGGGGAAGTAAAGTTTGCCTGCGTGGACGGACCGGAATTTGACGGCTGGGAGGTTGATTTTGACCAGGCAATGCAGCGCTCACGTCTGTACAAGACGGAGGAGGGACGTCTTCTTCTGAGAGAGCAGGAGAAAGAAACGCACGAAGGCGGCTGCGGCTACTGCCACGATTAAAATGCCGTCACTTCGGAGATGTCATCAGGTTACGAATTATTCATTGGACTGCCGCAGACTGACTGCGGCAAGGAAGGAACGAATATGGCAATTCAGGTTGATATGATGAAGAAGGTCCCGGTCCGTGAACAGGATCCGAAGGTCCGTGCAACGAATTTTAAAGAAGTATGTCTTGGTTATAACAAGGAAGAGGCAGAGGCAGAGGCAACCAGATGCCTGAACTGCAAGAATCCGCAGTGCGTGCAGGGATGCCCGGTCTCCATTAACATTCCCGGATTTATTTCGCAGCTGAAGGAAGGAAACGTAAAGGGCGCGTATGAAATCATCAGTGAGTCCTCCGCTCTTCCTGCTGTCTGCGGACGCGTCTGCCCGCAGGAGCGTCAGTGCGAAGCAAAGTGTATCCGCGGAATCAAGGGCGAGGCAGTTTCCATCGGCAAGCTGGAAAGATATACGGCAGATACCGCCAAGGAGCTTGGCATTCGTCCGGAGAACCACTCCGTACCGAACGGGAAGAAGGTTGCTGTGATCGGAGCAGGCCCTTCCGGTCTTACCTGCGCAGGAGATCTGGCAAAGCTTGGCTATGAGGTTCGCATTTTTGAGGCGCTTCACAAGGCCGGCGGCGTACTTGTCTATGGAATTCCGGAGTTCCGTCTTCCGAAGGAGCGAGTTGTTGCCAAGGAAATCGAGAATGTAGAGGCTCTTGGCGTCACCATCGAGACCGACTGTGTTGTCGGACACTCCACCACGGTTCAGGATCTGATGGACAAGGAAGGCTTTGATGCTGTCTTTATCGGTTCGGGTGCGGGACTTCCCCGCTTCATGAACATTCCGGGTGAGCAGGCTCTCGGCGTATTCTCTGCCAATGAGTTCCTGACCCGTTCCAATCTGATGGGAGCCTATTCCGAGGAGTCCCGCACACCGATCATGCGCCCGAAGAAGTGCGTGGTTGTCGGCGGCGGAAACGTAGCCATGGATGCTGCCCGCACGGCCCTTCGACTCGGCGCAGAGACACATATTGTGTACCGCCGCGGTGAGGAGGAGCTTCCCGCAAGAAAGGAAGAGGTCGGACATGCGAAGGAGGAAGGCATTGTATTCGACCTTCTCTGCAATCCGGTGGAAATTCTTGTCGATGAGAACGGCTGGGTAAAGGGCTGCCGCTGCATCCGCATGGAACTTGGCGAGCCGGATGCATCCGGAAGAAGAAGTCCTGTTGAGGTTCCCGGCTCTGAATTTGACATTGAATGCGATGCCGTCATCATGTCTCTCGGAACTTCTCCGAATCCGCTGCTTCACCGTACAACGGAAGAACTGGAGGCAGACCGGAGAGGACGCCTCATCGTGAAGGAAGGCACGGAGGAGACCACGAAGAAGGGTGTCTTTGCAGGCGGTGATGCCGTGACCGGTGCAGCAACGGTCATTCTTGCAATGGGTGCCGGCAAACAGGCAGCGAAGGAAATCGACGAATATCTGAAATCGGTCTGACCGGGTAAAGGATGGATATGGCGCAGGAGCTTTGCGAAGAAACGTCTCAAATCTGCACGGAGGAGCTTTTCCTCCGTGCAGATATTGAAAGAGAAATTTTCGGTCAGCGGGACGACTATGTCCGCAGAATCGAAAATGAGCTGGGGGTAACCATTCTTTCCAGAAACGGTGCAATTCTTGTTTCCGGAGGAAAAAAGGGAGTCCGCCAGGCTGTGCTGACGCTGAATCAGCTGGCCGGTCTTGCAAAACGGGGCACCGGCATTGAGGAGCAGAACGTGAATTATGTGCTTGAAATGAAAAAGGAAGCCGAGGAAAATCCGGATCTTCTTCCCGCACTGGACAGTGAAGTGATTTGTCACACGACGTCCGGAAAGCCCATCAAGCCGAAGACGATCGGGCAGGAGAAATATATCAAAGCGATCCGGGATAATCTGATTATTTTTGCCAACGGTCCTGCCGGAACGGGAAAGACATTTCTTGCAATGGCAATGGCGATTACGGCATTTCAGAACAAGGAAGTAGAGCGGATCATTCTGACAAGACCTGCTATTGAGGCCGGTGAAAAGCTCGGTTTTCTTCCGGGAGATCTTCAGAGCAAGGTGGATCCGTACCTTCGTCCTCTTTACGATGCTCTTTATCAGATTATGGGCGCGGAAAAGTTTCAGGCGAATATGGAGAAGGGGCTGATTGAAGTGGCGCCTCTTGCCTATATGCGCGGAAGAACGCTCGACAATGCATATATTATTCTTGATGAAGCACAGAACACGACTCCGGAACAGATGAAGATGTTCCTGACGCGCTTTGGCTTCGGATCGCATGCCGTGATTACCGGCGATGCGACGCAGAAGGATCTTGCAAAGGGAACCGTGTCCGGTCTGGATGTGGCCACCCGAGTGCTTTCCAGAAAGAATATCGAGGGAATTTCCTTTGTGACACTGGATTCCCGGGACGTTGTCCGTCATCCTGTCGTACAGAAGATTGTTAAGGCTTATGAGGACTATGAGAAACAGCAGAGTCGTTTTGACCATCAGCGAAGAGAATACCGCAAATCCTGAGCTTGTGTTTGACTTTGATCAGACAAAGGTGGCGCAGGCGGTCTGTGAAAAGGTGCTGGAAACGGAAGGGTGTCCGTATGATGCGGAAATCTCTCTTACCTATACCGGGGACGAGGAGATCCGAAGCATCAACCGGGATTATCGCGAAATCGATAAGGTGACGGATGTTCTTTCGTTTCCGAACCTTCCTTTTGAGGGGGCAAAGGGCCCCGGAAGCTGGGAGGATGTCTGTGCGGATGCGGCAGATTGTCTGGATCCGGAAAGCGGCAATCTGGTTCTGGGAGATATCGTTCTGAACCTGAATCGTGTCGCTCTGCAGGCGGAGGAATACGGTCATTCCAGAAAACGCGAATTTGCTTTCCTGATTGCGCACAGCATGCTCCATCTATGCGGCTATGATCATATGACGGAAGCGGATGCCGAGGTGATGTTCGGACGGCAGGAGGCTGTTCTGGAGGCGCTTGGCATCACCAGACAATAAGTAAGAAGTGAGAAATTCAGGATTTATTACCGATCCCTGTGAGATGAAAGAAAGGATGATGTTTCGTGGCAGAGAAGAATCGGGTGAGAAAATTTGATACGGATCTGTGTTCTTTTCTTTTGTTTCTTCTGATCTACTGCATCATCGCGGTCGTCTTTTCTCTGAAAGACGGCAGCGATGTTATGTTTTATGCAGGATTTCCCATGCTGTTTTCTGCGGTCTGCGCTGTTTTTTCCATGATCTGTGCGGATGGTTTTACCAGAGAGCAGACGGCCAGAAGGCTTGCGCGGAAGAAGTACGGAGATGCACTGACTTTGTTTGGCAGTGTACTTCGATTCTCGGCGGTCTGTGCAGCGGGAACCTTTGTTATTTTTTATTTAGGGTCCGGCATTCTTGGGAAGGCGGTTCTTGGCAATGCGCTGTTTGCACCGATTCTGCGTGCATTTACACCGGCGCTGGTTCTTCTTCCTTTCCTGGGAGCCATGAAGGGATTCCTTCACGGCATCGGGAAAAGACGCGCTGCCCGGTCAGCGCTTTGGCTTCTCACGGTTTTTTATGCTATGTTCGGGCCGGTTTTCGGTCTGATCGGAGCGCACAGAGGAAGCAAGGTTGCTGCTATTTTAAGAAATGACGACATGATGGCGGTGTACTGTGCCTGCGGAATCGGGACAGGACTGTCTGCTGCAGCTATGATTTGCTTTGTGTTCCTTGTGGCTCTGACCTTTTTGTCTGTCCGGAGCCTGCAGAGAAGCTCGCGCTATCGCAGGGAGGATCTGTTTGAGGGAAGAAGGAGCGAGAGCTCCGGTGAGCTGTTTCATTATTGCGCCATGAAGCTGCTGCCGGGATTTATTCTCGGGATCCTGATGCTTCTTGCCCTTGTGATCGGGTACCGGATGTGGCTTGGCTCCAGGAGCCTTCGACCGGCAATCGTCAAATCCGTATGGGGAGGCTTCACGGGTGTCGGGCTGCCGATTTGCCTTGGGACGAGCCTCCTGCTGGCAATGCCCTTTACGCAGCTTACCGTGTCCTGCGTCCGTGCCTGCCAGCAGGAGAAACGAAAGCTTCTGCGGATGCGGCTTCTTCTTCTGCTCCGGCTGTCGGCCTATATGGGAATTCCTGCTTCGGCTTTTGTGTTTGCCGCAGCCAAGGAGATTGCAGGCATGTTTACGCAGCTTACCTTTAAGGGAGAGGAATCCGCAGTTCTGACCCTGAAGGCAGGAAGCTTTCTGATTTTTCTGGTTCAGACGGCGATCCTCCTTCTCATTTTTTTCTGGCGATGTGAGGAAAAGCGTGTCATTGTGTTTTCAGCTGGAGCAGCTTTTTTTGCGGAAATTGTGTTCCTCGTTGTCCTGAAGATTTCCGGGGTTGGAATTACGATGAATGTCTGGCCTCTGGACGTGATGGGAGTGGTCTTCCTGGTGATTTTGTATCTTGCAGGAAGAAGCGGCGCTGCCGCCGGAGTCGATCCCTCGTTCCTTACAGAGGATATTCTGATTGCCGTTTGCGCCGCAGGTGCAGCAATCCCGCTGCTGCTTCTCAATGACTATATGCTTGCGATTCTCCCGGCGCCGCTTGCATTTCTCGTGATGCTTGCCGTGTTCTGGATTTTGTTCGTGATTCTGAGTCTTTTCCTTCATGCGGCGGATCTTCGGAATCTCCACAGGATTCCGGGCGGAGGCTGGATTCTGAATCTTGCGATGGTGCTAGGTGTGATGGAGCGGGAGGACTAGCTATTGGATAAGAGGCGTCTTGTGATTGTGGGAGGCGGAATGGCAGGACTCTGCGCAGCCATTTCTGCGTCAGAGGCCATGCACATGCAGGACAATATAAAGGTTGAGATTCTTCTTCTGGATGCCGGAAAGGAGCCTGGACATAAGATCCTTGCGACGGGAAACGGGCGCTGCAACCTGACGAATCGAAGACAGGATAAAGCCTTTTACCGGACAGGAGACCAGGAGGCGGATTTTCTGTTTCATCCGGACGGCTGGGATCTTGAGATGACAGATTTTATGGAGTCTCTTGGAATTCTTCTGCACGAAAGAGATGGTTATGTTTATCCCAGATGTGATCAGGCATCTGCGGTGCGTGAGGCACTGCTGCGAAGGATACAGAAAGAAAAAGTAACGGATTTAAGAGAATGCCGTGTGAGGGAAATCCGCAGGGAAGCGTCCGGCGGATATCAGGTTTCCTGGAGCCGCGGGAAGGAGACGTGCGCTGTTTTTGCGGACGTCGTGATTCTTTCAACTGGCGGAATGGTTTCCGGGGCTTATCATTGCATGGGAGACGGATACCGGTTGGCAAGAGAACTTGGACATCATGTCACGGAGCCGGTCCCTGCACTCTGCGCGCTTTTTACGGATGATCCCAATCGGAAAATCGCTGCCGGTGTAAGGACGGCCTGCGCCGTCCGGCTTCTGATCGATGGCAGAAAAGCGGCAGAGGACTGCGGCGAAATTCAGATGACTGCAGATGGAATCAGCGGAATCCCAGTTTTTCAGATTTCGCGTTTTGCTGCACGCAGCCTGAAGGATACGCCAAAGAAGGAAATCACGGCCGTTCTGGATTTTCTTCCGGAGCTGTCGGAAGAGGAATGGAAGAGGGAAAAGAAGAGACGGCTTCTTCAGATGTCGGAACAGGACACCCTCGGGGATTTCTGCCTTGGACTGGTACCGGATAAAATTGCATCGTATCTCATAGCGGATCTTTCTGAGGTCAGAGAACGGAAAATCAGCAATCTGAAGGATCGCAGCATTCCGGAAAAGCTTCTGGACAGAATGCGAAACAAGACGGTAAGAATTACGGGAACGGCAGACTTTGAAAAGGCACAGGTTACGGCTGGAGGAATTCCTTTGTCGGAGATCACGGAGGAAATGGAATCCCGTTTTGCAAAAGGACTCTATCTTGCCGGGGAGCTTCTGGACGTGGATGGCTGCTGCGGAGGATACAATCTTACGTGGGCCATGCACTCCGGCAGACTGGCAGGGAGAAATGCTGTGCGGAACCGGAATCGGAATTGAGGTACCGAAATGATTGAAATCAGTCAGATCAAGCTTCCCTGCGGGAGTGATCCTTCTTTGCTGGAAGGAAAAATACGGAAGCTTCTGCGGCTTTCCAGGGAGGAGCACTTTCGCTTTGAGCTGTCGCATCATTCCGTGGATGCGAGGAAAAAGCCGGTTCTTTATGATGTATACAGCGTACGGGTGGAGCTGTTCTCGAAGGAAAAGGAGAAAAAGCTGATTCAGAAGCTTTCCGGCGGAGCTTCCCATGTTCGTCCGGTGACAGAGAAGGCGTATTCCTTTCCGGAAGCAATGGAAGGCGCAAGGCCTCTGACCGGACGGCCGGTGATCATCGGCTTTGGACCAGCCGGACTTTTCTGTGCACTGGAGCTTGCAAAAGCCGGCTATCGCCCGATTGTTCTTGAGCGCGGGCAGCGAATGGAAGACCGCATCCGGACGGTGGAGCACTTCTTTCAAAGCGGTGAGCTGAATCCGGAATCAAACATTCAATTCGGTGAGGGCGGTGCCGGGACCTTCTCCGATGGAAAGCTTACGTCCAACGTCAAGGACAAAGAAGGCCGCGTAAAGGAGGTCTTATCCTGGTTTCTTTGGGCGGGAGCCCCGGAGGATATTGCCTACGAACAGATTCCGCATATCGGAACCGATCGCCTGCGCGGTGTGATTTTGAAGCTTCGGGAAGAGATCGAACGTCTTGGCGGTGAGATCCGTTTTGAAACCTGTGCGGAGAGAATTCTGATCGACCGGGGAGAGGCTGCCGGAGTGAAGCTTCGCGGAAGCGAGGAGATCCTTCGGACAAATGCCGTGGTTCTTGCACCGGGACACAGTGCGCGCGACACCATCCGGATGCTGAGCGAACTTGAGGTTCCGATGGAGGCCAAGAATTTTGCCGTCGGGTTCCGGGTTTCTCACCCGCAGGCGCTGATCAACGAGGCGCAGTACGGAATCTCGGATCCGGAGGAAATGAAGCGGCTTCACCTTGCAGCAACCAGCTATAAGCTGACTGCCAGAGCAAAGGATGGACACGGCGTTTATTCGTTTTGCATGTGTCCCGGCGGATACATTGTCAATGCTTCCTCAGAGCCAGGGCGCCTTGCCGTGAACGGAATGAGCGATTATCAACGAGATGCAAAACGGGCAAACAGCGCCATCGTGATGACGGTTGGTGCGGAGGATTTCGGAGGCGAAGGCGTTCTGGACGGCCTGGTATTTCAGGAGAAGTTGGAAGAGAAGGCCTTTCGTCTTGCAGACGGAAAAGTTCCGGTGCAGCGGTTTTCCTCCTTTGAAGAAAAGAAAACAGATACGGAGCTTCCGCCAAAGGAGGAGCTGTGCATCAAGGGAGAATACGCACCGGGGGCATTGCATGAGCTTCTTCCCTCGCAGCTTTCCGAAGATTTTGCGGAGGGCATGCATCAGTTCGGACGTAAAATCAAAGGGTTTGATCAGGAAGAATGCTATGTGGTGGGACTGGAATCACGTACCAGCTCTCCGGTCCGGATCCTTCGCGGGGAAAGCGGAGAGTCTGTCATAAAGGGATTGTACCCATGCGGAGAGGGAGCCGGCTACGCGGGCGGCATTATGTCAGCAGCCGTGGATGGAATCCGGACCGCCGAATGGGTAGCAAAAGCATTTTGCAGGTAGTACCGGAAGAATGCATCATGAACGCTCATGATGATAGAAAGGAAGCACAGACCATGCATTTTTGTCAGCAGCTTTTTGTACAGAATGAAGTCAACGCGAATATGGCTTATCGGAAATCGCTGAAGGACCGGAAGCGAATCGTCATCAAAATCGGCTCGTCCTCCCTTCTTCACCCGGAGACCGGACGATTGAACTATCACCGGATCGATCATCTTGCGGAAGAGCTGTCGGATCTTAAGAATCAGGGGAAGGAAGTCATTCTGGTTTCCTCCGGCGCTACGGCGGTCGGCCGTGAGGTTCTCGGAGAGGACCGCGGAATTCTGGCGCTTGGAACCGGTAAAATGAGCCGCAAGCAGGCCTGTGCATCCATTGGGCAGGCGAGACTCATTATGATTTATCAGAAGTTTTTCGAGGAGTACAACCAGCTCACGAGCCAGATTCTGATTTCGAAGACCACCATCGTCAATCCGACAAGCCGTCAGAATCTGGAAAGCACCATCGAAGAGCTGCTTTCCATCGGTGTGATTCCGATTGTCAACGAGAATGACGTCGTGGCGACACTGGAATACAAGCTCGGAGATAATGATTCCTTATCAGCGATGGTCGCATCGATTCTGAAGGCGGATCTTCTGATTCTTCTTTCGGATGTGGATGGCCTCTATACAGACGACCCGCGGAGCAACCTGGATGCGAAGTTTATCGAATATGTTCCGGAGCTCACGGATCAGATTATGAACATGGGTAAGGAGACCACGGGAAGCGGTGTCGGAACCGGCGGGATGAATACGAAGCTTCATGCAGCCAAAATGGCGACAGCCTCCGGTTGTGATATGCTTATTGTAAATACGAAAAACGGTGTCCGTGTCATTGCGGATGCAGTAAACGGAGAAAATGTAGGAACTTTGTTCTGTGCGAAGGAGGATCCGGCATTTGATCTGGTGGAATATGTGGAGGAAACCTACTGATGGTGACAAGTCAGATGGAATTTGACAGACAAAAAGAAGAGCTTCGAAGAAAAATGAAGGAAATCCGTGACTCCATTCCGGATGAGGTCCGGGAAGAAGAGAATAAGACCATTACGAATATCATTCTGCATACAGAGTTGTATGAGACGGCATCCTGTATTTTGAGCTATGTTTCTTTCGGCTCTGAGGTAGACACGAAGGAGCTGATCCGTCAGGCCATTCGTGATGGCAAGAGAGTCTACGTGCCGAAGGTTCTTCCTCATGGAAAAATGGACTTTTTCCTGTGTGAAGATCTTTCCCTGCTGGTCCGCAATGAAAAGGGAATTCTGGAGCCTGAGGCGAATCCGGCAAGGCTTTTTCCCTATACCACTCACATCTCACTGGATTCCGCAGAGAATTGCATGATTCTCGTTCCCGGTCTTGCGTTTGATGCAAAGCTTGGACGAATTGGCTATGGTTCCGGTTACTATGACCGTTATCTTTCCGGCTTCTGCAAGAAGATGACCATCGGCATGGCATTTAAGGAGCAGATCGTTGAGGAGGTTCCGATGGGACAGGATGACATTCCGATGGATCTGGTGGTCACGCCGGAGCGGGCCTATTTCTGAAAAGCCTTCCGATATGAGAGGAAGGGTTGTTTTTCCTGATTTCCTTAAGGGGGATGAATGAGAGAATTAACGCAGCAGAAATTTGAGACATTGAAGCATATTCTGAAGGACATGGGGAGCTGCGCAGTGGCATTTTCCGGCGGTGTGGATTCCACGCTCCTTCTGATGACGGCACATGAGGTACTTGGCGAAAAGGCGGTTGCTTTCACCGCTGCCTCCGAGACCTTCCCTTCGCGCGAAGCCAGGGAAGCCAGAGAGTTCTGCGAGAAGAGGGACATCCGTCAGGTGGTCTTTGAATCCAATGAGATCAATGTTCCGGGGTACCGGGAGAATCCGGTCAACCGGTGTTACCTTTGCAAGCATTCGCTGTTCAGTCAGCTGAAGAAGCTGGCTGCGGAGAATCATCTGAATGAGGTTGCAGAAGGCTCCAATATAGATGACAACGGAGATTTCCGGCCGGGAATGATTGCCATCCGCGAGCTTGAAATCCGCTCGCCTCTTCGCGAGGCAGGTCTTGGTAAGGAAGAAATCCGCGAGATCTCGAAGGAGCTCTCGCTGCCGACATGGCGCAAGCAGTCCTATGCCTGTCTGGCGTCCCGCTTTGTTTACGGGGAAACCATCTCGGAAAAGAAGCTGAAGATGGTGGATCAGGCGGAGGAGCTCCTTCTGAATCTTGGCTTTCATCAGCTTCGGGTGCGCATTCATGACAATCTGGCGCGCATCGAGGTGACGCCGCAGGAATTTGAGCTGCTGCTTTCGCATCGGGATGAGATCACAAAGGCTTTGAAAGAATACGGCTTTTCCTATGTGACAATGGATCTGCAGGGCTATCGCACCGGCAGCATGAATGAAACACTGGATCCGAAGCTGATTGCGGATACGCAGGCAATTGCCGGAAAGCTGCGGGAGGACCGGGGAAGATGACCGCAAAAGAAGTACTGGAGCAGGTAAAAAACGGAGCGATGTCTGTCGAAGAGGCGGACCGTTTTTTTCAGGAAAAACCGTATGAGGATTTAGGCTATGCGAAGCTCGATCTTCATCGAAGAACAAGATCCGGATATCCGGAGGTAGTCTTCTGCCAGGGAAAAGAGAATGCGTATCTTACCGGTATTTTTAAGACCCTGTACGAGAAAAACGGTCTTGTGATGGGAACCAGGGCCAGTAGTGAGCAGGCAGAGCTCGTAAAGGAGGTGCTTCCGTCCGCAGAGTATGATCCCGTCTCCAGAATTCTGAAGGCAGCGGCTCCCGGCAGCATTCTGCCGCAGAAGGGACGGATTGCGGTCTGCTCGGGAGGAACGGCAGACATTGCAGCGGCGGAAGAGGCTGCCCAGACGGCAGAGTTCTTCGGCGCCAGGGTTGACCGGATTTATGATGTCGGAGTCAGCGGACTTCACAGGCTTTTGTCCCGTCTGGAGCGGATTCGAAAGGCGAATGTCGTAATCGCGGTCGCCGGGATGGAGGGCGCTCTTGCGGGAGTTCTTGCGGGTCTTGTGGAAAATCCGGTCATTGCAGTCCCGACATCCGTCGGATACGGAGCCAATTTCGGAGGAGTCTCTGCCCTTCTGACCATGATCAATTCCTGCGCCAACGGAATTACCGTGGTCAACATCGACAATGGATACGGGGCAGGATATGTTGCTTCGCAGATCAATCGTCTTGCGGATGCAGGGGAAAACGGAAAAGCATAAGGAATGAAGGAAATGAAGGTATATGTTATGCGGCATGGAGAGACGGACTGGAATGCCCGTCATCTCTTTCAGGGGCAGGTCAATACTTCCCTGAATGAAAAAGGAAGAGAACAGGCCCGGAAGGCAAGAGAGCGCGTCAGGGAGCTTGGGCTTTCCTTTGACTGCGTTTATTCCAGTCCGATTGACCGGGCGGCGCAGACAATCGAGATTGTGACAGGGTTGGACCGCTCACAGATTCATCTGGATGACAGGCTCAAGGAGATGGATTTTGGCCCTTTGGATGAGACTCCCTTTGAAAAGGATTCGCCTGCGGTCGGACATCTTTTCGACAGGCCGTCCGCTTATGAAGCGCCGGAGGGTGCGGAGACGTTTGCGGAGCTGGAAGCGCGTCTTTCTTCATTTTTGCAGGATCTTCGCAAAAATCATCCGGGTGAGAGTATTCTTGTCGGTTGTCATGGCTGTGCCATGCGCATTCTTCTTGTGCTGCTCGGATATCTGCCTTTGGATGAGATATGGAATCAGGGAATCGGGAACTGTGCTATTATTGAACTGACTTTGGGTGAGGATGACGGTTTCCATGTCACGCAGATGTATGAAACGCAGGACTGGTTCGGACAAAGGTAAGAATCATCACAGCAGGAGGCCTTTATGACAGCACAAACAGATCGGAAAGAGACGGAAACGCTGAAAGAGCAGGAAGAAAAAAAGATACCGAAGAAAGCACCGGCTGCAAAACGAAAAGAAGCCGAAGAAAAGTACGTGGCATACGTTTCTGCCTATACGACTTCCACGGGAGATAACTTCGGAATCCGTATCTATGATGTGGATTTGAAGGAGGGCCGGTTTATTGAGAAGGATCAGGTGGAAATCACCAATTCCTCTTATGTAACCATTGCCCACAATCAGAAATATCTGTATTCCATCACGGATTTCGGCGTGGAGGCTTACCGGATTGTAAAGGGCGGAGACCTGGAATTTATCAATAAGGCATCGATCAACGGAATGAGAGGCTCGTACCTTTCTACCGATTATACGGATTCCTGGCTGTTTGTTGCAGGCTACCATGACGGCAAGATCACGGTCCTGAAGCTGGATCCGGAGACCGGGAAAATCGGACAGATCACCGATGAGGTGTTTCACAAGGGAATGGGCTCTGTCGCAGAGCGAAACTTCCGTCCGCATGTACAGTGCGTCAAAATGACGCGTGACAACCGATTCCTCTGCGCGGCGGATCTTGGTCTGGACCATACGAATGTCTATGCCTTCAACACAGTAACCGGAAAGATCAAGCAGGTGGATATCATTCACGGTGAGCTGGAATCGGCACCCCGCCACATTAAGTTTTCGAAGGATGGAAGATTCCTTTATATCGTGAATGAGATGAAGTGCTCGATTGATGTTTTCAGTTATCATCTGAAGAACAATGAGCCGGAGTTTGAGAAGGTGCAGACGGTTTCCACGCTGAACAATTATCATTCGGCGGATGCCGCGGCCTCTGCCCTGAATCTTTCCGATGATTTCAGGTATCTGGTGACCTCAAACGCAGGGGATAATTCCGCAGCTGTTTTCTCCATCGATGAGAAGACCGGCATGCTTACGAAGATTCTCTGCCTTCCGGTATCCGGTGACTACCCGAAGGACTGTGCCCTGTTCCCGGACAATCGCCACCTCGTTGCAGTCAACCATGAGTCCAACACGATGACCTTCTTTACCTGTGACCTGAAAAAGGGCCTGATCATCATGAAGGGAAAGGAGCTTCACGTGGATCGTCCGAACTGCGTGATTTTCCATAAGCTGATCGGTGACCAGATTTAAGTTTTTGATTCTGAGAAAGTAGAGATTTCAATATGGCAGGTTCGTATTTTGGAAACATTCTTCGTGTGACGACCTTTGGGGAATCACACGGAGCAGGTGTCGGGGCGGTTCTTGACGGCTTTCCGGCAGGAATGGAACTGACAAATGAGGATATTCAGGAGTATCTGGACCGGAGGAAACCGGGCAGAAACAGCATTTCGACGCCCCGTAAGGAGGATGATCTGGTCGAGATTCTCTCCGGAACCTTTGAGGGGAAAACAACCGGTACGCCGATTGCGCTTCTGATCCGCAACAACAATCAGAACCCGCGGGATTACAGCGAGATTGCAGACTGCTTCCGGCCGGGACATGCAGATTATACCTATCAGTGCAAATATGGCTTTCGCGATTACCGGGGCGGCGGAAGATCTTCTGCCAGAGAGACGGCGGCAAGAGTTGCAGCCGGAGCCATTGCAGAGAAGTTTCTGAAGGAACTTGGCGTTGATTTCTGCTTCTATACCGCAGCGATCGGGGATGTTGTCATTGATCCGGATCGCTTTGACAGGGAGCTCATTCGGAAGACTCCGACCTGTATGCCGGATGAAGAGGCAAACGATGAGGCGGTTGCGCTGATTGAAGCCTGCCGGGAGGAACAGGATTCCATCGGCGGTATCGTGAAGGGTGTGATTTCCGGGGTTCCTGCAGGGATCGGTGATCCGACGATGCAGAAGCTTGACGCACGGCTTGCCGATGCCCTGATGGGCATCAATGCCTGCAAGTCCGTCGGCGTAGGAGACGGAATGTTTGCCGCGTATGCAAGAGGCTCGGAGAACAACGATCCGTTTTACACCAACGAAAACGGAATCATCAGCAAGAGGTCCAATCATGCGGGCGGAATTCTTGGCGGCATCTCAGACGGCTCAGACATTGTGCTGACCGCCGCGTTTAAGCCGACGCCTTCCATCGCACAGCCCCAGGAGACGGTCATGCTTGACGGCATCCCGAAGGCACTTGTCATTCACGGACGACATGATCCCACCGTTGTTCCGCGGGCAGTTGTAGTCTGTGAGACCATGTGCGCACTGACCATTCTGGATGCCATGCTTACGAACATGACGGCAAGGGCGGAAAATGTCCGGAAGTTTTATTCCGAAGAAGATACCGGCGAAATCTGATATCAGGGCTCTGCCCCTGATTTTTTACGAGGAGAAATAAAGGAAAAGCATATGCCACAGCAGGATTATACGTATGAAATTATCAATACGGACGGAAGAGCCAAGCGCGCGCACATGACCACAGCGCATGGCACGATTGAGACTCCTGTTTTCATGAATGTCGCAACAGCGGGAGCCATCAAGGGAGGGCTCTCTGCGCAGGATCTTCGTGACATTGAGACACAGGTGATGCTCAGCAATACCTATCATCTGCACGTCCGCACCGGAGATGCCGTGATCAAAGAGCTCGGTGGGCTTCACAAATTCACAACCTGGGATCGTCCGATTCTGACGGATTCCGGCGGATTTCAGGTGTTTTCACTGGCAGAGCTCCGCAAAATCAAGGAAGAGGGCGTTTCGTTCCATTCACATGTGGACGGAGCAAATATTTTCATGGGACCGGAAGAGTCCATGACCATTCAGTCGAATCTGGGCTCTACCATTGCCATGGCCTTTGACGAATGCGCACCGGCCCTTGCCGACCGCACTTATGTGGAGAATTCCGTGGCAAGAACCACAAGATGGCTTGCGCGCTGTCAGAAGAAAATGGCGGAGCTTCGGCAGGAGGATGGCTGCGTCAATCCGCACCAGCTCCTGTTTGCCATCAATCAGGGAGCTATTTTCCATGATATCCGCGTGGATCATGCCAAACAGATCGCGGAGATGGAGCTTGACGGCTATGCGATCGGCGGGCTTGCCGTCGGAGAAAGTCATGAGCAGATGTACAGTGTTCTGGATGAGGTGGTTCCGCATCTTCCGAAGAACAAGCCGACGTATCTGATGGGCGTCGGTACGCCGGAGAACATTCTGGAAGCTGTGGATCGCGGCGTTGATTTCTTCGACTGTGTTTATCCGTCTCGAAACGGACGTCACGGAAATCTGTACACCAATCACGGGACGCTTCACATCCGGAATGCCGCCTATGAAAAGGATATGCGTCCGATTGATGAGACCTGTGGCTGCCCTGTCTGCCGCGGAGGATATTCCAGAGCCTACATCCGTCATCTTCTGAAGGCACAGGAATCTTTGGGACTGCGCTTCTGCGTCATGCACAACCTGTATTTCTACAATCATCTGATGAAGGAGATCCGGGATGCGATCGATGCAGGCATGTATCCGATTTACAAGGCGCACAAGCTGGAGGACCTGAAGGGAACGCCTTGATGCTATGATACATTTTCCGTATCATACAGGCCTCTTATACAGGAGAAAATATCCGCTTTTTCAAAAATGCTTGTCCAGTATTTAATGTTTGTTGTATAGTAAATGGAAATTGGCACCGGGGCAGGGATCCGGCGCCGAAGAATGACTCATGGAGGAGATTGTATTATGTTTCTTAGTTCATCCGCAGCAGGAAGCTCTACGATGGTAATGGTGATTTATCTGGTAGTCATCGTTGCGTTTTTCTATTTCTTCTTTATTCGTCCGCAGAATAAGGAGAAGAAGCAGAAGGATGCTCTTCTTTCTTCTGTAGCAGTAGGAGACAGCGTGCTTACGACTGCCGGTTTCTACGGAGTTATCGTTGACATGAACGATGATACCGTAATCGTTGAGTTTGGCAACAACAAGAACTGCCGCATTCCGATGCAGAAGGCAGCGATTGTACAGGTTGAGAAGCCTGAGGATGCCATCGCAGAAGACGAATCCAAGACGAAATAAAGCTGGGTTTGCCGAAGAATGAAATGACATGGCCGCTGTGCTGCGGCAAACGCAAAAAGAAGGCCAAGGCCTTCTTTTTGTGTATTCCTGTCCGTTATCTGCAGCTTCTCTTCGGGTTCGGAACAGGGGAAAACAGCACAGATCGCAGGATGCAGAGGAGGACAGACGATGGAGATGAAGATTGCAGTAATCGGCGGAGACGGAATCGGCCCGGAAATTGTTGCTGAAGCCAGAAAGGTATTGGATCGTGTCTGTGAGAAGTACGGGCATACCATTCATTACACGGATATTCTGATGGGAGGGTGCTCCATAGACCGTTACGGCGTTCCGCTGACACAGGAAACCATTGACATTGCAAAGTGCAGCGATGCCGTTCTGATGGGCTCCATCGGGGGAGATGCGAAAACCTCTCCCTGGTATCAGCTTCCGCCTGAAAAGCGTCCGGAGGCAGGACTTCTGGCAATCCGGAAGGCACTCGGACTGTATGCCAATCTGCGTCCCGCTTATCTGTTCCCGGAGCTTGCGGCTTCCTGCCCTCTGGCAGCCAGAGAGGGAGGACGGAAATTTGATCTCATCATCGTCCGTGAGCTGACCGGAGGTCTGTATTTCGGCGATCGCTGGACGAGAGAGGAGGACGGTGTCCTCACTGCGGTGGATACGCTGAAGTACAACGAGAATGAAATCCGCCGCATTGCAAAGACCGCCTTTGAAATTGCAGGAAAGCGCAGGAAAAAGGTGACCAGCGTAGATAAGGCAAACGTTCTGGATACCTCCAGACTCTGGAGAAAAATTGTCCATGAGGTGGCCGCAGATTATCCGGAGATTGAGCTTTCGGATATGCTGGTTGACAACTGTGCAATGCAGCTTGTGAAGGATCCGGAGCAGTTCGACGTTGTGGTAACCGAGAACATGTTCGGAGATATTCTTTCGGATGAAGCCTCCATGATCACGGGATCGATCGGAATGCTGTCCTCTGCATCCCTTAACGAGAGCAGCTTCGGACTTTATGAGCCCAGCCATGGCAGTGCACCGGATATTGCGGGGCTTGGCATTGCCAATCCCATTGCGACGATTCTTTCCGCAGCTATGATGCTCCGTTATTCCTTCGGTCTTGTGAAGGAGGCAGACGCCATCGAGGAAGCGGTGAAGAAGACCCTTTCGGATGGGATCCGGAGCGTGGATCTGATGCCGAAGAATCCGGAAGAGGCAGAAGGAATGACAAAGGTCTCCTGCTCGGAAATGGGAGATGCCATTGCAGACAGAATCTGAGAATATCGAAGCTGCAGGCAGCAGCGGAAAGGAATCGAACGCATGATTAGTTCAAATGTCAAGGAAGGGGTTCAGCAGGCTCCGCATAGAAGTCTGTTCAACGCCCTTGGATTTACCAAAGAAGAGATGAAGAAGCCGATGATCGGAGTCGTCTGCTCCTATAATGAGATTGTTCCCGGGCATATGAATCTGGACAAGATTGCAAATGCCGTAAAGCTTGGCATCGCCGAAGCAGGCGGAATGCCGGTTATGTTCCCGGCCATCGCGGTCTGCGACGGCATTGCCATGGGACATGTCGGAATGAAGTATTCGCTGGTCACCCGCGATCTCATTGCGGATTCGACAGAGTGTATGGCAAAGGCTCACCAGTTCGACGGCCTTGTTATGATTCCGAACTGCGACAAGAATGTTCCCGGTCTTCTGATGGCGGCGGCAAGAGTCAATATCCCGACTGTTTTTGTTTCCGGTGGTCCGATGCTTGCCGGTCATGTAAATGGAAGAAAGCGCTCTCTTTCCTCGATGTTTGAGGCAGTAGGAGAGTTTGATTCCGGAAAAATCACAGCGGAAGAGCTTGCCAATTTCGAGGAAAATGTCTGCCCGACCTGCGGCTCCTGCTCCGGAATGTACACGGCAAATTCCATGAACTGCCTGACGGAGGCAATCGGAATGGGACTTCCCGGAAACGGAACGATTCCGGCAGTATATTCGGCACGTATCCGCCTTGCGAAGGAGGCCGGATATGCGGTCATGGATATGATCAGAAAGAATATCCGCCCGCGGGACATCATGACAAAGACGGCCTTCACCAATGCAATGACGGTGGATATGGCGCTTGGATGTTCCACGAATACCATGCTGCATCTTCCTGCCATCGCGCATGAATGCGGCATTGAGCTGAATATGGAATTTGCCAATGAAATTTCCGACCGGACACCGAACCTGTGCCACCTGGCACCGGCAGGTCCGACCTATATGGAAGACCTGAATGAGGCAGGCGGTATTTACGCCGTTATGCATGAGCTTACAAAGAAGAATCTTCTGGATCTTGACGGAATCACGGTTACCGGAAAGACGGTTGGCGAGAACATTGCAAATGCGGTTAACCGCAACCCGGAGGTCATCCGGCCGATCGAAAATCCGTTCATGGCAAACGGCGGAATTGCGGTCCTCAAGGGAAATCTTGCACCTGATACCGGAATCGTCAAGAGAAGTGCAGTGGCACCGGAGATGATGACGCATGAAGGACCTGCCCGCGTTTTCGACTGCGAGGAGGATGCCATTAAGGACATCACCACAGGTCAGATCCATGAGGGCGATGTTGTTGTCATTCGTTATGAAGGGCCGAAGGGCGGTCCCGGTATGCGTGAGATGCTGAATCCGACTTCTGCCATCATCGGCATGGGACTTGGTTCCACCGTGGCACTGATTACGGACGGACGTTTCTCCGGAGCTTCCCGCGGAGCTGCAATCGGGCATGTAAGTCCCGAGGCTGCGGTTGGCGGACCGATTGCTCTTGTGCATGAGGGGGATACCATTCTTGTTGATATCCCGAACAATCGTCTGGAGCTGAAGGTTTCGGAGGAAGAACTGGCGGAGAGGCGTGCTGCATGGACACCGAAGAAGCCGAAGATTACGGAAGGGTATCTGGGCCGCTATCAGGCACTGGTGACATCCGGTAATCGCGGAGCAATTCTGGAGCTTCCGAAGGAGCTTCAGAACTGAATGAGGAGATATTGCTTTGAAGTTAAATGGTTCTGAAATCATCGTAAGATGCCTGCTGGAGCAGGACGTCGATACTGTATTCGGATATCCGGGCGGAGCTATTTTAAATGTTTACGATGCCCTCTATAAGAACAGTGATAAGATTCGCCACATTCTGACAAGCCACGAGCAGGGAGCGGCACATGCTGCGGATGGATATGCCCGTGCATCCGGCAAGGTCGGAGTCTGCATGGCAACCTCCGGCCCCGGAGCCACCAATCTGGTTACCGGCATTGCAACGGCCTACATGGATTCGGTTCCCATGGTTGCGATCACCTGCAATGTGACGCTGCCTCTTCTTGGAAAGGATTCCTTTCAGGAGGTCGATATTGCAGGAATTACCATGCCGGTTACCAAGCATGGCTTCATCGTAAAGAATATTGAAGAGCTTGCACCGACGATCCGAAAGGCCTTCCGGATTGCAACAACCGGCCGCCCCGGTCCTGTCCTTGTGGATGTCACAAAGGATGTCACGGCTGCTGTCTGCGAGTTTACGCAGGAGACCAGGGAACAGATCCGGGCGGAGAAGGATGCTGCAGCGGAAAAGATCGGAAATTACTCGCAGGAGGATATCGATCTTGCCATCTCCATGATTGAGAATGCAAAGCGGCCGTTTCTTTATGTCGGAGGAGGCGCCGTCATCTCCGGTGCCTGGCAGGAGGTTCGGCATCTGGATGAGCTTCTGGATGCTCCTGTGTGTGACACACTGATGGGAAAGGGTGTCTTTGACGGGCATGACCGGCATTACACCGGAATGATTGGAATGCACGGCACCAAGGCCTCCAACTTCGGGCTTTCCAGAGCAGATCTGGTCATTGCCCTGGGAACCCGCTTCTCGGACCGTCAGACCGGAAATCCGAAGAAATTTGCAGAGCATGCAAGAATCCTGCAGATTGACGTGGATGAAGCCGAGATCAATAAGAACGTGAAGGTTGATCTTGCCCTTGTTGGAAATCTGAAGGACATTCTTGCAAAAATCAACAAAGGACTGACAAAGACCAGCCACGAGCTGTGGATGAGCGAAATCCGGGATCTCAAGGAGAGATATCCGCTTCACTATGATCCTGCCAGACTCACCTGCCCGATGGTCATAGAGGCACTTGACAAGGTGACCGATGGAAAGGCAATCGTTACCACAGATGTCGGACAGCACCAGATGTGGGCGGCACAGTATTATACCTATTCCGAACCCAGAACCTTCCTGACAAGCGGAGGGCTTGGTACGATGGGATATGGCCTTGGGGCCTGCATCGGTGCCAAGACGGCACGTCCCGATAAGATCTGCGTCAACATTGCAGGGGATGGATGCTTCCGTATGAATCTGATTGAGCTTGCCACCGCCAGCCGTTATGATATCCCGATTATAGAAATTGTGATCAATAATCAGGTTCTCGGTATGGTAAGGCAATGGCAGACGTTGTATTATGGAAAACGTTACAGTGCAACGGTTTTGACCGATAAGGTGGATTATTGCAAAACCGCGGAAGGACTTGGCTGTAAGGCCATCCGGATCAGCAGACCCTCGGAGGTTGAGAGTGCTCTGAGAGAAGCCATAGCTGCAAAGGGACCGGTTGTCATTGAATGTGTCATTGATGAAGATGACAAGGTATTTCCGATGGTATCTCCGGGAACCTCCATTGAGGAAGCCTTTGATGAAACAGACCTTCTTGAAAAGGAGAAATGAGGCGGCAGATGAAGAAGCAAGAGGTAAGTTTGAAGCATTTTGGAAAAACATCCTGGTCAGGGGCGGAATGCCTGGTTTCAGGAATTGCTTTCTGTATGGTGATCTGCCTACTTCTTCTGACGAAGGCATTTTCCCTGCAGGCTCGCGCGGCAGTGCTTCCGCCTGCTCCGCAGTGCAGAATTACCTATGATTTCGGAAAGGGAAAGACCTATACCGTAACGCCGGAGCTTGCGATGACCATGATGGTCACGAACAAGGACGGAAGCTATTACCTTGATCCGAAGACCGGCTATTATGTGTGCGATTCCAATAAGATGCAGAGCTTCTTTTCCGGATTGCAGAAGCTGTATCCGCCGCAGAACAGTGTCCCCAATACCGCAGGATTCCAGAAAACGGACGGCACCTTTCTTCCGGTGGATGGAACCTTTCAGATGACCGGCTACTTCGATGTGAATGCCGAGATCAATTATCTGGCTGCTGCCATGATGGAGCAGCGAACGGAGACCCACACGCCGATTCTTCGCTGCGGAGGAACGTATGTGGAGATTGACATCGCCAATCAGATTCTGTATTACTACGAAAACGGGATCCGGCGGTTCTCATCCTCTGTAGTCACAGGCAATCACAGACTGGGTCACGATACACCGGCCGGTGTGTATCAGATCCGCGGGAAGCAGCGCAACATCACGCTGACCGGACGCGGATATGCTTCTCCTGTGAAATACTGGATGAATTTTATCGGAAACAGCTATGGTATTCACGACGCCAACTGGCGATCGAAGTTCGGGGGATCGGTCTATCTGACGAATGGTTCCCATGGCTGCGTCAATGTTCCTCCGTCAGCCATGCCGGAGCTTTACGGAATGGTACAGACGGGGACACCGGTTGTTCTGTACTGACCGGACAGACCATATCCGGCGTGCCTGCCGGAGCAAGGATGTGGGCGCGGAATGCTTCCGCTTCACATAGATCATGATGGCCTGCAGCCATTGCAGGTGACATCAGAACAGAAAATGGAATTGCACAGGATTGCAGTTCCAAGAGGAGGTAGATGATGAGCAGAGTGTACAATTTCTCAGCAGGTCCTGCGATGCTCCCTTTGGAGGTATTGCAGACGGCAGCCAGTGAAATGCTGGATTACCACGGCAGCGGAATGTCTGTCATGGAGATGTCGCATCGAAGTAAGGTGTATGACAACCTGATCAAGGAAACCGAGGCGGATTTCCGATCTCTGGTTGGCGTTCCGGATAATTACAAGGTGCTGTTCCTGCAGGGAGGCGGCTCTACTCAGTTTGCAGAGGTTCCGATGAATCTGATGAAGAACGGAAAGGCTGCGTATATCGTTACCGGTCAGTGGGCGAAGAAGGCCTGGAAGGAAGCACAGAAATATGGCGACGCCATCAAGGTTGCTTCCTCCGAGGATCAGAACTTCTCCTATATTCCGGATTGCTCCGATCTGGACATTCCGGAGGATGCTGACTATGTCTACATCTGTGAGAACAATACCATTTACGGCACCGAGTATTTCAAGCTGCCGAACACCAAGGGACATGATCTGGTTGCGGACGTCTCCTCGAATTTCCTGTCCCGTCCGATTGACGTCAATCAGTACGGCATGTTCTTCGGCGGAGTTCAGAAGAACGTCGGACCTGCAGGTGTTGTCATTGCAGTCATCCGTGAGGACCTGATCCGTGATGATCTTCCGGACTATGTTCCGACCATGCTGCGCTACAAGACGCAGGCAGACAAGGATTCTCTTTACAATACGCCTCCGTGCTACAACATTTACATCTGCGGGCTTGTATTCAAGTGGCTGATGAAGCAGGGCGGCCTTTCGGGCATTGCACGCTATAACGAGGAAAAGGCCGCAATTTTCTATGATTATCTGGATGAATCGAAGCTCTTTAAGGGAACGGTGCGGAAGCAGGACCGCTCTCTGATGAACGCTCCGTTCGTAACCGGCGATCCGGATCTGGATGCTGAATTTGTCAAGGAAGCAGCTGCGAACGGCCTGGTATCCCTGAAGGGGCATCGGACGGTCGGAGGAATGCGCGCATCCATGTACAATGCCATGCCGATCGAGGGCGTCGAGAAGCTGGTTTCCTTTATGAAGGAATTTGAAGCGAAGCACTGATTTTGCGTGTGAAGCAGAAGGAGTCGATCATGTTCAAATATGCAGAACTGAATAACATTTCCGCTGTCGGCACAAGCCGCTTTGACGGAAATTTTGAAAAAACCGATAAGATCGAAGAGGCTGCCGGAATTCTTGTCCGCAGTGCCAAGATGCACGACATGGAATTTTCGGACAATCTGCTTGCCATCGCAAGAGCAGGTGCCGGGGTCAACAACATTCCGCTGGATCGCTGCGCCGAGAAGGGAATTGTCGTATTCAATACTCCCGGAGCCAATGCAAACGGCGTGAAGGAGCTTGTGATTGCAGGAATGCTTCTTGCATCCCGTGATATCGTTGAGGGCGTTGACTGGGTTCGTGCCAACTGGAACAATCCTGACATCACCGCTCAGGTGGAGAAGGAGAAGAAGCAGTTTGCGGGAACCGAGCTGGATGGCAAGAAGCTCGGCATCATCGGTCTTGGTGCCATTGGTGTGCGTGTTGCAAATGCGGCCGTATATCTTGGCATGGATGTTTACGGCTTCGACCCGTATGTAAACGTTGAGAACGCCTGGAGTCTTTCCCGCAAGGTCACGCACGTGACGGATATCAACGAGATTTATCGGAACTGCGACATCATTACGATTCACGTTCCGGCAATGGATTCCACCAAGGGCTACATTTCCAAAGAAGCTATCGATGAGATGAAGCAGGGCGTCATTGTTCTGAATATGGCCCGCGATGTACTTGTTGACGAAAAGGCAATGATTGCTGCCATTGATGCAGGAAAAGTACGCCGTTATGTATCGGATTTCCCGAATCCGACGGTAGCAGGCCACCGCGGCTGCATTACAACACCGCATCTTGGCGCTTCCACGGAAGAGTCTGAGACCAACTGTGCGGTTATGGCGGTGGATGAGCTGCAGGACTATCTGGAGAACGGCAACATCACGCATTCTGTCAACTATCCGGCATGTGATGCGGGAGTTTGCTCCAGAGAAGGCAGAATTGCAATTCTTCATAGGAATGTTGCAAACATGATTACCGGCTTTGCATCGATCATGGGTGCGGCAGGGATCAACATTGCCGAGATGACGAACAAATCCAGAGGAGATGTTGCATACACCATTTTGGATGTGGATTCCAAGGTATCGGAAGAGGTTGCTGCAAAGCTTTCCGAAGTAGACGGCGTATTCCGGATTCGCATCATCAAATAGGAGCCCTATGGTAAATATCAGACCATTTCGTGCCTTCCGCCCTGCCATGGGTCTGGAAGGAAAAGTTGCGGCGCTTCCCTATGATGTTTTCTCACGGGAAGAAGCCAGAGAATATGTAAAGAACCATCCGGATTCGTTCCTTGCCATTGACCGCGCAGAGTCGGTCCTTCCGGAAGAGGTCGGAACCTATGAGGATGTCGTCTATGCAAAGGCTGCTGAAATGCTGAAGCAGAAGATGGAGGACGGAACCTTCCTTCAGGATCAAAAGCCCTGCTTTTATCTGTATGAGCAGACCTGGCAGGGACGCAGCCAGACCGGAATTACCGCGTGTGCCTCCATTGATGATTATGAGAGCGGCGTGATTAAGAAGCATGAGAACACCGTAGAAGCAAAGGAGCAGGACCGGATCCGGCATGTGGATACCTGCAATGCCCAGACAGGTCCGATTTTTCTTGCCTATCGTGACAATGAGACGATCGATGCCGTGACACGCAGAGTGAAGGAGCAGACTCCGGTTTGCGATTTTATTTCTGCGGGAGAAGTGCGGAACCGGGTCTGGGTCATTTCGGAGGAATCCGAGGTTGCAGTGATCCGGGAAGCCTTTGCAGGCATTGACCGGATTTATATCGCAGACGGACATCACCGCGCCGCGTCTGCAGTCAGGGTCGGGCAGAAACGGCGCATGGAGAATCCCGGGTATACCGGAGAGGAAGCGTTTAATTTCTTTCTCTGCATCCTGTTCCCGGAAAGCGAGCTGAAGATTCTGGATTATAACCGTGTTGTAAAGGATCTCGGCGGGCAGTCCAAGGCGGAGATTCTGGAGAGGCTTCGTCCGAATTTTAATATCATGCCTTATCGCAGGAATGTTGCGCGGCCCTCTGCCAAGGGCGAGATCGGGATGTACCTGGATCATTCCTGGTTTCTTCTGACGGCGAAGAACAACGTAAAGAGCGGCGATGCGGTAAAGGGACTGGATGTGTCCATTCTGCAGGACCGCGTTCTTGCACCGGTATTCGGCATCGAGAATCCAAGAGCGGATGCACGCATCGATTTTGTCGGCGGCATTCGCGGGGCAGAGGAGCTCATGGAGCGTGCAGACGCTTCACAGGGAGCGGCGTTTCTTATGTTCCCGACCTCCATTCAGGAGCTTTTCCGTGTGGCGGATGCTGGAAAACTGATGCCTCCGAAGTCCACATGGTTTGAGCCGAAGCTTTTGTCCGGACTTTTTCTGCATTCCTTGAAGGATTGATGAATGCAGCCTGGCACTTACCAGGTTCGGAAAACTGACAGCAGGCGTCCTGGTGAAACAAGAATCCGAAAGAATTCACTTAAATTCTCGATTTCACTTGCCAAGACGAAAAAGACTCTGTATAATGATCAACGTTCGGTCGCGTGATGCGGCCGGACGATATGCTGGAATAGCGCAGTTGGTAGCGCAACTGATTCGTAATCAGTAGGTCGAGGGTTCAAGTCCCTTTTCCAGCTTTTACGGAGCCCTGCTGAAGAAGCAGGGCTTTTTCTGTTTCCGACGGAACGGAATTTTGTTTGATTGATACGGTATGATTCACGCAGGAGGAGTTTATATGGCACAGCTCTGGGGCGGACGATTTACCAAGGAAACCAATGCCTTGGTGAAGGTGTTCAACGATTCCATCGGATTTGACAAAAGACTCTGGCGGGAAGATATTGAAGGGAGCATTGCGCATGCGACGATGCTCGGACGCCAGGGAATTCTTTCTCCGGAGGCTTCGGAGAATATCATCGAAGGTCTTCTTTCTATCCGGAATGACATAGAATCCGGAAAACTTCCCATCACAAATGAATATGAGGATATTCACAGCTTCGTAGAAGCCAATTTGATCGACCGGATCGGTGATGACGGTAAGAAGCTTCACACCGGACGTTCGCGCAATGATCAGGTGGCGCTGGACATGCGGCTTTTCACCAGAAAGGCTGTCAGTGAGGTTCACGAAGAGCTTCTGTGTCTGGAGCGTGTGATTCTTCAGATCATGAAGGCGCATAAGGAAACATATATGCCGGGCTTCACCCATTTGCAGAAGGCACAGCCGGTCACACTGGCGCATCACTTCGGGGCTTATTTTGAAATGTTCCGGAGAGACTGCCTTCGTCTTGAGGACACCGGAAAGCGACTGAATGAATGCCCGCTCGGTGCGGGCGCACTGGCAGGAACCACCTATCCGCTGGACCGCGAATTTGTCGCGGAAAGCCTTGATTTTGACAGGCCGACCGGAAACAGCATGGATTCGGTTTCGGATCGCGATTACGCCATTGAGTTTCTGAGTGATCTTTCTCTTGTGATGGTGCATCTGTCGCGCCTCAGTGAGGAAATCATTCTCTGGAACAGCAATGAATACCGGTTCGTGGAGATGGATGACGGTTACTCTACCGGAAGCAGCATCATGCCGCAGAAGAAGAATCCGGATGTGGCCGAGCTGATTCGCGGCAAGACTGGACGTGTTTTCGGGGATCAGACAAGTCTCCTGACAACCATGAAGGCGATTCCGCTTGCTTATGACAAGGATATGCAGGAGGACAAGGAACCGGTTTTCGATGCATTTGATACCGTGACCATGTGTGTCCGACTGATGGCCGGAATGCTGGAAACCATGACCTTCCGCGAAGATGTGATGGAGAAGAGCGCGCGGCATGGATTTACCAACGCGACGGATGCAGCAGATTACCTGGTCGGAAAGGGAGTCCCTTTCCGTGATGCACACGGCATTACGGGACGCATGGTTTTGTACTGCATCGAAAAAGGAATCGCTCTGGATGATCTGACGATGGAAGAATTCAAAAGCTTCAGTGAGTCCTTTGACAATGATATTTACGAGGCAATCAGCCTGAAGACATGCGTAGATAGGCGTCTTACAACGGGAGCCCCCGGGCTGGCAGCTATAGAGGCGGAGATCGCGGCTTCCGAAGCATGGCTTTCGGAAGAGGAGGCTGCAAACGGCGAAGATGCAGATCGCTGACAGAAAAATCAGCAGTTGCAGTAAGAACACGGCTTAAGAAGCCGAAAGGGAGGAATTATGGAGAAATTAAGAGTTGGTGTATTAGGCGGAACCGGCATGGTTGGCCAGCGTTTCATTCAGATTCTTGAGAATCATCCCTGGTTTGAGGTTGCGGAAATTGCAGCAAGTCCCCGCAGCGCAGGACATACTTACGGCGAAGCGGTTGACGGAAGATGGAAGCTGGACGGAGAGGTTCCGGAGAATGTGAAGAACATCGTGATCCGGGACATCAATGATGTAAAGACTGTTGCAGACAATGTTGATTTCGTTCTTTCCGCAGTGAACATGTCCAAGGATGAAATCAAAAAGATTGAGGAAGAATATGCAAAGACAGAGACGCCGGTTGTTTCCAACAACAGTGCGCATCGCTGGACACCGGATGTGCCGATGATCATTCCGGAAATCAATCCGGAGCATACGGCCGTCATCGAATATCAGAAGAAGAGACTGGGCACGCAGCGCGGTTTCATCGCAGTCAAGCCGAACTGCTCCATTCAGAGCTATACGCCGGCACTCGCTGCATGGAAAGAGTACGAGCCCTATGAAGTGGTTGCAACGACCTATCAGGCAATTTCCGGAGCCGGAAAGACCTTTAAGGACTGGCCGGAAATGAACGGCAATGTGATTCCGTTTATCAGCGGTGAGGAAGAAAAGTCAGAGCGCGAGCCGCTCCGCATCTTCGGCCATATTGAGAACGGACAGATTGTTCCGGCAGAGTCTCCGCTGATTACCTGTCAGTGCATCCGGATTCCGGTTCTGTACGGACATACAGCAGCTGCTTTTGTTCGCTTCAAGCAGGACCCGACCAAGGAAGAGCTCATCGAGAAGCTTCGTGCTTTCTCCGGTGTTCCGCAGGAGCTGAAGCTTCCGAGTGCTCCCGAGCATTTCATCCAGTATATGGAAGAGGATGATCGTCCTCAGGTTATGAAGGATGTCAACTATGAGGGAGGCATGGGTGTTTCGATCGGACGTCTCCGCAAGGACACGATGTTCGACTGGAAGTTTGTCGGACTTTCCCACAACACGCTGCGCGGCGCTGCCGGCGGAGCCGTGGAGTGTGCAGAGCTTCTGACCGCTCAGAATTACATTCAGCACAAGTAAAACAAATAAAAAGACAGGAATGCAGAGCTGGTTTTTTGTCCGGGCAGGCAAAAAAACCGGCTCTTCATTTTCACACAGGAGATCTGCTTGGGAAAAAGAGTATTTATTGCAGAGAAGCCAAGCGTGGCTAAGGATTTTGCAAAGGCCTTGCATGAGAACTTCACCAATCGGGACGGATATCAGGAGTCGGAGAATACGATTGTGACCTGGTGCTTCGGACATCTGGTCACCATGTGTTATCCGGAAGCCTATGACCCGAAGTATAAAAAGTGGTCGCTGGATACCATTCCGTTTATACCGGAACAGTATAAATATCAGGTCATTGATGACGCCGGCGTGCGCAGGCAGTTTAAAACCGTAAAGAGTATTCTTACCTCCGAGCAGGTGGACACAATCTATATCTGTACGGACTCCGGGCGGGAAGGCGAATACATCTATCGTCTGGTCGCCAATGAAGCGGGAGTCAAGAACAAAAAGCAGCTTCGTGTCTGGATCGATTCCTTTACGGAATCCGAAATCCAGAGAGGCATCCGGGAAGCCAAGGATGACAGCGCCTATGACAATATGGGTGCGGCTGCCTATCTTCGTGCCAAGGAAGACTACCTGATGGGAATTAATTTCTCGAGGGCTCTTTCGTTAAAATATGCCGGAGGCATCCGCGATTTTCTTGGAATGGATCGCTGTGTCATCGCCGTGGGCCGCGTGATGACCTGTGTCCTTGGGATCATTGTTCGCAGGGAACGGGAAATCCGTTCCTTTGTAAAAACACCGTTTTACCGGGTGATTGGAAGCTTTTCCATGGCAGGGGAAGTCTTGAAAGCTTCCTCCTTTGAAGCGGAGTGGTCGGCCAGGGAGGGGAGCAGATATTTCGAGTCGCCGCTTCTCTACCGGGAAAACGGCTTCCGGAAGGAAGAGGATGCGAGAGCCCTGATCGCTTATCTGAAGTCCGAAGAGGACGGAAACCCTGCGCCCTTTGTCCGGGGAATTACGAAGAAGCAGGAGAAGAAGAATCCGCCGCTTCTCTACAACCTTGCGGAGCTTCAGAATGACTGCTCGCGCTTTTTCAAGCTAAGCCCGGACCAGACGCTGGATGCTGCCCAGACCTTATACGAGAGAAAGCTTACAACCTATCCAAGAACCGACGCCAGAGTTCTTTCTTCTGCGGTCGCGAAGGAAATCGATCACAATCTGAAGGGGGTCGGAAACCTTCCGCAGTACCGCTCCCTTGTCCGGACCATTGCGGAATCCGGCTCCTGGAAGAGCATCGGAAAGACGAAGTATACGAACGACAAGGCAATCACGGATCATTATGCGATCATACCGACCGGAGAAGGCCTGAATGGCCTGAAGGGTCTGACGCCGACACTGCAGAAGGTTTATGATTTGATCGTACGCCGGTTTCTTGCCATCTTTTATCCGGCGGCAGTGTTTGATAAAATGACGTTGCAGGTCGGAATCAAAAGTGAGACGCTGACAGCCTCACTTCGTGTCTGTAAGGACAAGGGCTATCTGATCTGTCAGGACCGCGGAGGCGGCGACCCGGAAAATGCGGAGGAAGCCATGAACGCTTCCTCTGATCTCGAGGCACTGATCAAAAAGCTGAAAAAGGGGGATCCCTTATTCCTGCAGAAGCTGGACATCAAGGAAGGAGAGACCTCTCCGCCCAAGCGCTACACCGGCGGCAGCATGATTCTGACCATGGAGAATGCCGGGCAGTTCATCGAGGATGACGAGCTGCGTGAACAGATCAAGGGAGCCGGCATCGGAACCAGTGCAACGCGCGCGGGAATTCTGGAGAAGCTGGTCAACAACCAGTACATTAACCTGAATGCGAAGACGCAGGTCTACACGCCGACGCAGCTTGGGGAAATGATTTACGATACAGTATCTCTTTCCCTGAAGCCGCTTCTGGAGCCGAAGCTGACTGCAAGCTGGGAAAAGGGCCTCTCACAGGTTGCAGACGGGAGTACGACAGAGGAAGAGTATACAAACAAGCTGGATGATTACGTGACCCGCAGAACCAATGCTGTCAAGACCTCCGATTATCGGGCGGTGCTGCAGCAGATGTATCTGCAGGCTTCGCAGTTTTATCCGAAGGCCATGCATTTTAAGGCGAAATACAGCTACGGCAAGGCTTCCGGTAAAAGAGCGGCTGCAGGCAGACTGCAGCAGAAGGGAAAAGAGAAATGATCAAGGATTTTACACTGGAACAGCTGGTTGATTTTAACGAGAGTATTGCCGGGGATTATCTGAAGGAGTACACCTATCCCTGGGAAGCGCTTCCTCACATTGAAGAAATCATTCTGGCAATCGGAAAATCTCTTCCGGAAGATCGTTTCGAAAAGCGCGGAGAGAACATCTGGATTGCCAAAAGTGCAGTCGTGTTCGATTCTGCTTATATTGCAGGTCCCTGCATTATTGATGAGGACGCGGAAATCCGCCAGTGTGCGTTCATCCGCGGGAAGGCGCTGGTCGGAAAGGGCTGCGTTGTCGGCAATTCCTGTGAGCTGAAGAATGTTATCCTGTTCAACAAGTGTGAGGTACCGCATTACAACTATGTCGGCGATTCCATCCTTGGATTCCATGCGCATATGGGAGCCGGCTCCATTACCTCCAACATTAAGTCGGACCGGACGAATGTTGTTGTTCACGATGGGGAGGATTCTGCAGAAACAGGACTTCGCAAAATGGGCGCAATCCTTGGCGACTGGACGGAAATCGGCTGCAACAGCGTACTGAATCCGGGAACTGTGGTCGGGCGTCACACCAATGTATATCCGCTTTCCATGGTTCGCGGCTGCATCGCGGCAAATCATATTTACAAAGACAGAGAACACGTAGCAGAGAAGCACAATTAACAGCAGACAGTAAGAAAGAGAGGGCAGGATAATGAACCGGCAGGTTACAGACATTGTCAAGGCAATCCGTGAAAAAACACAGATGGTTCCGAAGGTGGCACTGACCCTGGGATCCGGGCTTGGCGGCTTTGCCGCTCATATTAATGTTGAGACGGAGATTTCCTATCGGGATCTTCCTGGCTTTCCGGTCTCCACGGCTCCGGGTCATGACGGACGGCTTATTTTCGGTACCATCGGAGAAGGGGATCACGCGGTTCCGGTCGTCTGCATGAAGGGACGCATTCATTTTTATGAAGGCTATGATCTTTCACAGGTGGTTCTTCCGGCACGCGTCATGCATGCGCTTGGAGCGGAAATTCTGTTTCTGACCAATGCGGCAGGCGGAATCAACGAGAATTACCATCCGGGGTCTCTGGTCATGCTGACGGATCATATCAGCAGCTTTGTGCGAAACCCGCTCATCGGACCCAATGATGACGACGAGGGCGTCCGCTTCCCGGACATGTCTCATGTTTATGATCTTGAACTGCAGGAGCTGATTCGCAGGACGGCAGAAGAGGACGGAATCAATCTGCAGGAGGGCATCTATGCCCAGTTCACGGGCCCCAGCTTTGAGACCCCTGCAGAAATTCGCATGCTGAAGGTTCTGGGCGCTGATCTTGTCGGCATGAGCACCGTTGTGGAGGCAATTACCGCAAGACACATGGGAATGCGTGTCTGCTGCATTTCTCTGGTAACAAATATGTGTGCAGGACTGTCGGACAAGCTTCTTTCCGGGGATGATGTCATTGAGACGGCGGATGCGGCGGCAGAGTATTTCACGAGGCTGGTCAGGGATGCCATCAGCAGGATGTAATCTCATGGAGACTGCGAAGCCTGCAGGGACTGGAGGAACGGTTGCATGAAGGAAGAAATTTCCGAGGGCATGTTTTATGTCGTCTTTCTGGTGATGTTTGTGCTCCTCGTTCAGATTTTCTGCAGCATCCGGGCAAAAAGAAATGAGGCGGCGCTGCTTGCCCGCCTGTCCGTAAATTTCGGGAAAATTCCGGATAAGAAAATGTCGCCGGAGCGCTATTCGAAGGTGCCTGCGTATTATCTTCGGCATCGTCCGGAGGATGAAATTGATGATATCACCTGGAACGATCTGGACATGGATCTTATCTATCACCGAATGGATTCCACACAGAGCGCGGCCGGAGAAGAGTATCTGTACGCACTGCTTCGAAGCCCGGCCTCCGGAGTTCCCGGAAAAGACAGGCTGCAGATTCCTGCGGAAACCATCCGGTATTTTGAAGAGGAGAAGAACCGATCTGTCCGAACAGGTCTTGTGGCTTCCCTGCATCGCTTCGGGCATGCAGGGAAGTATTCTCTGTATGAATATATGGAAATGCTGGGCGATGTCCCAGAAGAAAGCAATCTGGTCCATGTCCCGGCATTTCTGCTTCCCCTGGTTTCTGTTCTGATTCTGTTTCAGAGTGTCCAGGCAGGAGTTCTGTGCCTTATCGGCTCCCTCGTCATCAATATGATTACCTATTACCGGCGGAAGGGACAAATTGATCCTTACCTTGTGACCCTGGGCTATCTTCTCCGGATGATGAAATGTGCAGATGAGGTGGTGAAATCCGGCTGCCCGGTGCTTTCCGAGGAAATCGACTCTTTGAAATCCCTGAAGCCGGTTTTTGACCGGTTCCGAAGGGGAAGCGGTGTTGTGCTTTCCGGAACCTCCGTGTCTACCGGGAACCCGCTCGACATCCTGATGGATTATATCCGTATTCTGTTTCATCTGGACCTGATCCGTTTTAATTCCATGCTCAGGCTCGTTCTGCAGCATCTGGAGGAAATGGATACGGCTCTGACACAGCTTGGAAGAATCGATGCCGCGATCGCACTGGCCTCCTTTGAAAAAAGTCTTCCCGAAACCTGTCTGCCGGAGTTTTCGGAAGAGGGAGGACTGTCCTTCTGTGACATGTATCATCCGCTTCTTTCGAAGCCTGTGGCGAACAGCCTGGATGCGAAACGCCCGGTACTTCTTACGGGCTCCAACGCTTCCGGAAAATCCACCTTCCTGAAGGGAACGGCGCTTTGTGCGATCTTCGCGCAGACGATCGGATTCTGTCCCGCCGCCTCCTACAGGGGGGCTCATTACCGGATTCGTTCCTCCATGGCACTTCGTGACAGCCTTTCGAACGGAGAGAGCTATTTTATGGTGGAAATCCGCTCGCTTAAGAGGATCGCGGATCTGTCCCGGGATTCCGGAAGAAAGGTCCTTTGCTTTGTGGACGAGGTGCTGCGCGGAACCAACACCATTGAGCGCATTGCAGCCTCCTCTGAGATCCTGCAGGCTTTGGCGGAACGGGGCGTTCTATGTTTTGCGGCTACGCATGACATGGAGCTGACGCAGCTTCTTTCCGATGAGTATGACAATTATCATTTCGAAGAAGAACTGCAGAACGGAGATGTCGTGTTCTCCTACCAGCTGCACAGAGGGCGGGCAGAGACACGAAATGCCATTCGTCTTCTGGACGCCGTTGGATTTGATTCGGATGTTACGAGCCGCGCAGGGAAGCGCGCTGAGGAATTTGAGAAAACAGGAGTATGGGTAAAATAATATGCATGTGATCATTTACAGTGACGGTGCGGCCAGGGGAAATCCGGACGGACCGGGCGGATACGGTGCCGTCATTCAATACACAGATCGAAACGGCGTTTTGCATGAGCGCGAGTTTTCAGAGGGCTTTCACCCAACGACAAACAATCGGATGGAGCTTCTCGGCGCCATCACCGCGTTGGAGGCATTGAACCGCCCCTGCGAGGTGGACCTGTATTCGGATTCCAGCTATGTCATCAATGCCTTTGAGAAGAACTGGATCGCCTCCTGGAAGAAAAACGGATGGAGAACCGCCTCGAAGGCTCCGGTTAAGAATCAGGACCTCTGGAAGAGGCTTCTGGAGGCAGCGGCGCCGCATCAGATTTCCTGGCACTGGGTCAAGGGCCATGCCGGACAGGAAATGAATGAGCGCTGCGATCAGCTGGCAACGGCTGCCGCGGATCAGATGTACGATCAGAAAAAGCCGAATCTGGATCCCATGACAGCAAAAGCATAGAATACAGCATAAAATACAGCGGCAAAGATAACCAATCAGAAGAAGAACGAGGAATCATATGGCAGAGAACAGAGAACAGACCATTCGCATTCTGTATCACAGCAATGAAATCGATCATTTGACCTATGTAGATGGGAAAAGTGACTGGATCGACCTTCGCGCGGCGAAGGAATACCGGCTGAAGGCAGGAGAGTTTGCGCTGATTGATCTTGGAGTCAGTGTAAAGCTCCCGGAGGGCTATGAAATGATCACCGCGCCCAGATCTTCCACCTTTAAGAATTACGGGCTTATTCAGTCCAACGGCATCGGTGTGGTGGATGAGTCCTACTGCGGCGACGGAGACGTTCTGAAAATGCCGGTTTATGCAACCAGGGATACGGTGGTTCATGTCAATGACAGAATCTGCCAGTTCCGGATTCAGGAGCATCAGCCCCGAATCGTGTTTGAGGAAGTGCAGACCCTTGGGGGTTCTGACCGCGGCGGATTCGGAAGCACAGGGTTGCAGTGACGCAGGACATCAGGAAGAATTGGAAAAGAAGATATGAGCTATCAGACACAGAACGAATTGGAGCATTTTGTATTTGAAGAAGCGGTTGTTCAGGACTTTCGTCCTTCGCCGGGAGGATTTACGCTTCTCCTCGATAATGTGCGGATTCTTCCGGAGAATTCGACCAATCGTGACATCCGCACCATGCGGTGCAATGAGATGACGCTGAAGATTGAGGGCGGAACGATCCGGGGACTTTTCGAAGAGGCTTATCGGCTGTACGATGCGGATTTTCATCTGGTTCAGGAATTGCCGGAACGTCAGTGTCCTCCGGAAGAATGGGAGAAGCTGCTGAAAATGCTCTCCGGCTGCGAGCTGGATGAAATTACCGGAGATGAAAAGGGATATACGGTCTGTATTCGCGGAGAAGACCACACCTATCGCCTGGAGCTTTCCGGAACCGGAGACCGGGAATGCTGGGAGAAGTACCTGAATCTGTGAGATCAGAGAGGAATTGCAATGAGCAAGATCTATGTTATGGCACCATTTACAGAGGCTCAGACAGAGCAATTAAAGCAGCTGGCGTCTGCGTATCAGGATGAGCTGTTTTTCTCCCCGGGTAAGCTCTCCATGTCAGGACTTGGCGCAGCTCTTTCCGAAGAAAAGGAACCGGTTTCCCTTTCGGAGGTCGATGCGGTCATCGGAAATGTACCGGCCAAGCGTCTTCAGGAAGCTTCGGCAAAAGAAGCGCTCCGTCTTTCGTGGATGCAGCTGAATTCGTCCGGTGCGGACGCCTATGTCAAAGAGGGAATTCTTCCGGCAGGCACGGTTCTTACCAGTGCAACCGGAGCATACGGCGTCGGAATTGCGGAGTATATGGTATGCATGCTTCTGAATATGATGAAGAAGGTTCCGGCTTATCTGGAAGATCAGAAGAAGCATCTCTGGACCGATGAAGGAATGGTAACCACCCCATTTGGAAAGCGCGTTCTGGTAGTGGGCTGCGGGAACATCGGAATGGAATTTGCCGGAAGAATGAGGGCTTTTGGCTGTACTCTGGTCGGAATCCGAAGAAGAGAGGGAAAATGCCCGGAGGAGTTCGATGAGATGCATACGCTCCCAGAGCTTGGGGAAGAGGCGGCAAAGGCAGATGTCATTGCCCTGTGCCTTCCGGGAACCCCGGAGACCTTCCATCTGTTTGACAGGGAGCTGCTTTCCTCCTGCAGGGAAGGAGCTTACCTGATCAATGTCGGTCGGGGAAATGTCATTGACAACAGGGCACTTGCGGAAGAGGCGATTGCCTCAAGGTTTTCCGGAATCTGGCTGGATGTCTGCGAGGAGGAGCCGCTGCCGGTGAATGATCCGCTCTACGAGCTGCAAAATCTTCTTCTTACGCCTCATATTACAGGAGGCTTTCATCTGGATCTTACCTTGCAGAATATTTTCGACATCTCCATGCATAACTACAGGGCATTTCACGGGGATGGCGATTACATCAGCGTAGTGGACCGCAGCACCGGCTACTGCAGATAGCTTGTTCATTCAGGCGCCTCTTGTTTTGCAAAAAGGCGTCGGCAGGAATATACTCATTCTTAAATATCACGAGACACTGCAAAGGTTGTCCGTGAGCAGAAAGGAAACACGAAAATCATGTCAGTAAAAATCAGAACTCGTTATGCTCCCAGTCCGACAGGCAGAATGCATGTCGGCAATCTCCGTACGGCATTGTATGCTTACCTGATCGCCAAGCACGAGGATGGTGATTTCATCCTCCGGATCGAGGATACCGATCAGGAACGTTATGTGGAGGGGGCTGTCGATATCATCAACCGCACCATGAAGCAGACGGGGCTTCTTCCCGATGAATCGCCGGACCTTGGCGGGCCGGTTGGACCCTATGTTCAGTCGGAGCGTGTCCGCAGCGGGCTGTATATGAAGTATGCAAAGGAGCTGATCGAAAAGGGAGAAGCGTATTACTGCTTCTGCACCCCTGAGCGGCTGGACAGCCTGAAGCAGGAGGTGGACGGCAAGGAGATCAGTGTTTATGACAAGCACTGCCTCTCACTTTCCAAAGAAGAGGTGGAAGCCAATCTTGCGGCAGGAAAGCCGTTTGTCATTCGTCAGAACAATCCCAGAGAGGGCTCCACGACCTTCCACGATGAGCTTTACGGAGACATCACGGTAGACAACAGCGAGCTCGATGACATGATCCTCATCAAGTCGGATGGCTTCCCGACCTATAATTTCGCAAACGTGGTCGATGATCATCTGATGGGAATCACGCATGTCGTTCGCGGAAACGAATATATTTCCTCCAGTCCGAAGTACAATCGTCTGTATGAGGCCTTTGGCTGGGAGGTTCCGAAGTACATTCACTGCCCTCTGATTACCGATGCCGATCACAAGAAGCTTTCCAAGAGAAGCGGCTATTCCTCCTATGAGGATCTGATCGAACAGGGCTTTCTTCCGCAGGCGGTCGTCAATTTTATTGCACTGCTTGGCTGGTCTCCGGATTCGGATCGCGAGATCTTTACGCTGGAGGAGCTGGTAAAGGAATTCGATTATCACCGCATTGGAAAATCTCCGGCGGTTTTTGACTATACCAAGCTTCGCTGGATGAACGGAGAATATTTAAAGGCAATGGCTCCGGACGAATTTTATCATCTGGCAGAGCCTTATCTGAAGGCGGTTCTTCATAAGGAAAATCTGGATCTTTCCGTCATTGCGGAGCTGGTCCGCACCAGAATTGAGGTATTCCCGGACATCACGGAGATGGTTGATTTCTTCGAGGAGCTGCCGGACTACGATGCTTCCATGTTCGAGAACAAGAAGCAGAAGGCAACCTGTGAGAACAGTCTGCAGATTCTGAAGGATTTTGTTCCGATTCTGAAGGAGCAGGAGATCTTTACCAACGATGCTCTTTTTGAAAAGGTATCTGCCTATGCAGAGGAGAAGGAGCTGAAGAACAAGACCGTAATCTGGGCTCTTCGCATTGCCGTTTCCGGAAAGGCCGTCACTCCTGCCGGAGCAACACAGATCATGGAAATTATCGGAAAGGAAGAAACCCTTTCCCGCATGGAAACTGCAATCGGCAAGCTCTCTGTCTGATGCAGAATTTCTGATGTAATTCTGATGCAAAGGAGATTTGTGATTTCAAATCATTCCGGAAAACATCATAGGAAATTTCCGATTCGGGGGAATCCGTCCCAGCAGGAGGCAATCCGCCACTTTCGCGGGCCATGCGAGGTCATCGCAGGCCCCGGAAGCGGGAAAACCTTTGTGCTTGTGGAGCGGATTCTCTATTTGCTTCTGGAGCAGAGGGTTCCGCCCTCGCAGATTCTGGTTCTGACATTTTCCAAAGCAGCTGCTCTGCAGATGCAGAGCCGTTTTCAGAAACGAATTCGTGAGCTTTCTCTTTCTGACGATCCGCCTTCACCGGATTCTCTTTCCGCAGATTCCTTCACCGAAGTTACCTTCGGCACCTTTCATTCCGTTTTCCTTTCCATTCTGAAAGCCTCCTCGGTACAGAGGATGAGCATTCTCGACAATTCCCGTTCCCGAAAGCTTCTTTCTTCTTTGTTCGAACGATATTATGGGCGGCTTCCGCAAAGTGAAGAGCTTACCGATTTGTCCGCGCTGATTGCAAAGGCCAAAGCCTCCGGTGAAATTCCGGACCAGAAGCGCTTCCAAAGACTTCTGGAGGATTATGAAACCTACCTGAAGGAAAATTCTCTTCTGGATTTTGAGGATATGATCGGACGATGTCTGAAGCTTCTTCGCAGGGATCCGGAGCTTCTTTCTTCGTGGCAGAAGAGATATCGATATTTTCTTATTGATGAATTTCAGGACATCAACCGGGAGCAGTTTGAAGGCATTCAGCTTCTTGCAGGAGCTGCTGCCAATCTTTTTGTCGTCGGCGATGATGACCAGTCCATTTACCGGTTCCGCGGAGCGGATGTCCGTCTCATCATTGATTTTCCGGACTATTATCCGGGAACCCATGTCATTCATCTGAATATCAATTATCGTTCCTATGCACCGATTGTGCGCTGCGGCCAGCAGGTGATCTGCAAAAACCGGATGCGTCTGTCCAAGGAGGCAATTGCCGCAAGACAGCTGCCGGATCCGCACGCGGTTTCCATTGTTTCCTCCGGACCTGCCTTTCAAAGCTTTCTTCCGGACGGAGTCTGTGTAAAGCTCTCTTCCTATGAAACCGAAAAAGCAGAATATCTGCATCTGTGCGAGGTTTTCCGGAAAATGACGTCAGAGCAGCGTCAAAGCTGTGCTGTCATTGTGCGCTCCCATTCCCAGATGCAGGGACTTCTTCGAATCCTTGAACAAGAAAAAATCTCTTACCGTCTTCAGCAGGGAGGTCCGTCCGGATCCGGAAAAAATCATAAAAATACCCGCCTTTTGCAGAAGGCAAGGGGGCTTTTGTCCCTGATCCGTTCTTATTACACCGTTTCGGAAGAGCTGAGCAGGGGGACGATTCTTCGCCGTGATCTGTTTGCCGTCATGAATCATCCGGAGCGCTTTCTCCTCCGCAGCCGTTTTCAGAAGGAGCGGTATTCGACAGATGAGCTGCTTTCTCTGTGTCCCCGGGACTCCGGTGAGCAAAAGGCACTGTGGATGCTCTGCCGTGATCTGAGGACCATGGAGCGGCTTTCTCCGGTTCATTCTCTTCGTTATCTGTCCCGGGTGATCGGAATCGGAGAGGAGGAAAAGAAAATCTGGGAAAGGCTGTTTGTTCTTTCCGCCTCGTATACCGGCATTCCGGAGCTTCGACTTATGCTGGAGCGGCTGTCTCCGGAAGAACTCTGGGATGCGGAAACGGAAGACAGCGGCGGGGAAACCGACGGTGTTCTGGTTCTTACCATGCATGCAAGCAAAGGACTGGAATTTGACACGGTCTATCTTCCGGATCTCAATGAGGGGATTTTCCCCGGGCGCCGGGCTGTCAGTATGGAAGCGATTGAAGAGGAAAGGCGTCTGTTCTATGTTGCCATTACGAGGGCAAGAGACCGGCTTCATCTTATGTACCTTCGCGGAAACAGAAATAACCCAAGACGTCCCTCACGTTTTCTCGAGCCTCTCGGGGTGAAGACCTGGGAATAGTGCCGGGAAACTGCCTGAAAACAGCCGATTGTTTTCTTCGAACATGAATGCGGAAATCTATGTTAAAATATACTCTGTATGAATATCTCAAATGAAAAGGAGATCAGCAGATGGCTTATGCACTGACCGCATCACCGGCGTATACGGTTCGTCCGGGCACTGTGACTTTGAAGGACGGAGCTGTGTTCAGCTGTGTTTTCCATGACTGTTCCTGCTGCGGACTGATTCTGTACCATCTTCCGGATCTGGAAGAGGTCCGCATTCCTTTTACGGATGGTTACCGCTACGGAAGCCTGTACTCCGTCAGAATCGAAGGACTGACTCCGGAAGAATGGGGGTATCGGTACTATCGTGATGATTACACCTTCGACGATCCCTATGCCAGAGAGCTGATCCAGGTTGAATGCAGCGGCCAGAGAATGACGCTTTCCAGATTATATCCGTTCCCTGAAGACTCTCTTCCGGCATATGGCAGCATGAAGCATCGCGACTGGTCCGAGAGGATTCTTTACTGTGTCCACGTGAAGGGCTTTACGGCCTCCCGCACCTCACATTCTTCGGCGAAGGGAACCTTCCGCGGTCTGGCAGACAAGGCTCTGTATCTGAAAAAGCTTGGCATAAACGGAGTGGAGCTGATGCCGGTTTATGAGCTTCGCCCCGAGGCTCTTGGAAAGATTGTCGGAGAGCCGGATGGCGTGAGCGCAAGTGACCGGGAAGAGACACGCCGCGTCACCGAGGAGATCGCCGCAAACACACCGGAGCAGCCGAGGAAGGAGAACTACTGGAATTTCGGAGAAGGGTGTTATTTTGCTCCGAAGAGCTCCTATGCCCTTTCGGACACCCCTCAGATTGAATTCCGGAAGATGGTGGAGACACTTCATAAAAACGGAATCGAGGTATTCCTGCAGCTGTATTTTCCTGATAATGTTACGATTCAGACGCAGCTGGAGACAGCGCGGTTTTACGTGACGCACTATCAGATTGACGGCTTTCACCTAAAGGGCAATGCATCGGCGCTGCAGACCATCGCATCGGATCCGATGCTGAGCGGCACCGCCTTGTTCTATTACAATTTCCCGTATGAGGATCTGCAGAAGGAGGACAAGGAGAATCCAACTGTCGGGAAACCGTCCGTGAAGCATCTCTGCGAGTACAATGATACATTTCAGACGCTGGCACGGCGTTTCATCAAGAGTGACAATCAGGTCCTTCGTGAATTTATCAGGCTCTTCGTCACCGTTCCGTCGGGACATGGCTGTGTTCACTATGTGACCAACTATGAGGGCTTTACGCTGGCGGATCTGGTTTCCTATAACTGGAAGCACAACGACGCAAACGGCGAGAACGGGCGCGACGGCTGCGAGAACAACTGGAGCTGGAACTGCGGCGTGGAAGGACCCAGCCACAAAAAGGACATCCGTACGCTCCGAAACCGTCAGATGCGCAATTTCATGACGGTCAATCTTCTGGCGCAGGGGACGCCGCTCCTTCTTGCGGGAGATGAGCGCTGCAACTCCCAGGGAGGCAACAACAATCCGTACTGCCAGAACAATGAGATCGGCTGGCTGAACTGGAAGGATACCGTGGACAGCAAGGCACTGCTGGCATTCACCCAGAAGCTGACTGCCTTTCGCAAGGACCATGGCGTTTTCCGGAGAAAGGCACCGTTTGGCTTTAATGATCCGAAGGTGATTGGTTATCCGGATATTTCTCTGCATGGAAGCGAAGCCTGGAAGCCGGATCTGTCGGGCTATTCTCATACCGTCGGGATCCTGCTCCCGGAAGCCTATGATGAAGAAAACCCGCGGGATTCTTTCCTGTACCTTGCCATGAACATGCACTGGCACAGTCAGATGCTTGCTCTTCCCAAGCTTCCTGCCGGCTATCGATGGAGGCTTCTGATGGATACCTTCCTGGACGAACCGTTTCAGGAGCCCGCGGAGGATCTTCCCGATTCCAGAAATGTGACCATTCGGGGACGATCCATTCAGATCCTGCAGGCACTGCCTGTTCCGGAAGAGGAAATTCAGAAAACGGAGAAGAAAAAAGCTCCGATTGCAACGATTGGAATCCGAAAAGCATGAACGACAACCGAATTACCTTACACAAAACCATCGCGCATTTCCGGACGATTACTCATCACAGACATGTGGTGTGCCGGGAATGCTTTCAGGTCGGACTGTACTGGCAGGGACTCACACACGATCTCTCCAAATACAGTCCGACCGAATTCTGGGTGGGAGCCCGCTATTATCAGGGGACCCGCTCGCCGAACAACGCAGAGCGCGAGGACAAGGGGCTTTCCACCTCCTGGCTGCATCACAAGGGCAGGAACCGGCATCACTATGAATACTGGATGGATTATTCCGCAAAGAGGCATGACGGCATCGCAGGAAGCGGAATCATTGCCTGCCGTATGCCGCTTCGCTATGTGATGGAAATGTTTATGGACCGGATCGCGGCCTCAAAAACCTACAACGGCGCCGCCTACAAGGATACGGATCCCATCGCCTATTACCGGCGGGGCGACACGAGACAGTTCCTGCATCCGGATACCGCGGATCTTCTGGAAAGTCTTCTGGTCCTTCTTGCAGAGGAGGGAGAGGAAAAAGCCTTTGCAAAGGTAAGAGAGCTTCTGCAGAAGGGGACGTATTAACCGCTATGGAAGCAGCTGGACGTGAAGATTTTGAAAAGGCCGTGCAGAGCGTTCTGACTGCAGAGCCGCGGGCACGGGAAGGAATCGGCATGCAGAAGGAGAAATCGCTTCATGCCATTCTGAAAAACTACGTGGACCCCTGCACGGCACATCAGGAGGTTCCGGTCGGCAATTATATTGCGGACATCTGCTGCGAGGAAGAAAAGTCCATCACAGAGATCCAGACCGCAAACTTCGGTGCCATGAAGGAGAAGCTGGATGCGTTTCTCCCGGAATACAAGGTTACAATTCTTCATCCGATTCCGCACAGGAAAACCGTATGCTGGATCGATCCGGAGACGGGAGAGATTACTGCAAGAAATGCCTCCACGCAGATCGGAAGCTTTTATCAGCTTTTCCGGGAGCTGTCGCGTATTACGGATTATCTGACAAGGCCGGGACTTACCATCGAAGCACTTCTTCTTGATCTTGATGAGTACCGGCTGCAGGACGGATGGGGAAACGGCGGGAAACGTGGCTCACATCGCTTTGACCGCATGCCGGACGCTGTTTCTGACCGGCTCGTGCTGCAAAAGCCCGAGGATTATTCGGTGTTTCTGCCCATAACGGCGCTGCCGGAGCCCTTCACCGCAAAGGATCTGGAGGCCGCTGTCGGCATTCACCGGAAATCCGTTCAGTACTCTGCGGTTCTGAAGGTGCTGACTGCAGTCGGTGTGACGGAGCGTGTCGGCCTCACCTCACGGCGCGCCTATCTGTATCAGGTGAGAATTCCGAACAAAACAGGACACGATTACTGCCGGAAAAGGCGGTGAGAAAGGAAGCGAAGCTATGGCAACATTACATTTTGACAAAGAGCAGCTGGCAGATCGCCTGATCCGCTATGCGAAAGTGTTTACACAGTCCAAAGAGGGAGTCAATGATACCCCTTCCACTCCCTGCCAGAGAGATCTGGCAAGGCTCCTTACGCGTGAGCTTGAGGAGATGGGTGCCTCGGACGTGGTTCTGGATGAGGAGAAATGCTACGTCTATGCAACAATCCCGGGCAACATCCCTGCTTCGAAGGAAAAGCTTGACGCACGAAGCGACAAAGAGAGCAAACGACGGGAGAATACCGCACCGATTATCGGTCTTGCAGCGCATATGGATACCTCGGATGCGGTGGATGCCAGCGGTCATCCGGAAATTCATCCCCGCAAAATTGAAAATTATGACGGCGGAAGCATTCTTCTGAATGAGGAGGAGCATATTACGCTTCGTCCCGAGGAGTTCCCGGAGCTTGCCGGTAAAAAGGGAAAAACCCTGATTGTCACAGACGGAACGACGGTTCTCGGAGGAGATGACAAGGCAGGCGTCGCAGAAATCATGGCCGCTGCGGAATTTCTGCTTCAGCATCCCGAGATTGCTCACGGAACCATCCGTATCATGTTCACGCCGGATGAAGAGGTGGGAAACGGCACCCGCAATATGAACCGGGATGAATTTGCCGTGGACTATGCCTATACGATGGACGGCGGAGGAATCGGAGAGCTGGAATACGAAAACTTCAACGCAGCCTCCGCTCACATCACGATTCAGGGACTTTCGACGCATCCGGGCAGTGCCAAGGGGAAAATGCGGAATGCGCTTCTTGTTGCCATGGAATTCAACGCACTTCTTCCGGAGAACGAAATTCCTGCAAGAACCGAGGGCTACGAAGGCTTCTATCATCTGGATGAAATGCATGGGACCACAGATTCCGCGGAGATGGACTATATCATCCGGGATCATGACCGGGAGAAATTTGAACACCGCAAAAAGGTCGTTCTGGATGCCGCCGAAAAAATCAATAAGAAATACAACGCAAACGTTGTTACAGCAGATGTAAACGACAGCTATTACAACATGGAAGAAAAAATCCGTCCGCATATGCACCTCATTGACAATGCGACGGCTGCCATGAAGGAGATTGGCGTCACACCGGTGATTTCTCCGATTCGCGGAGGAACGGATGGTGCCGTTATGAGCTTCCTTGGCATTCCCTGCCCGAATCTCTTCACAGGCGGCTACAACTTCCACAGCCGCTATGAATACGTTGTTGCCGAGGAAATGGCTCTCGGCGCCGAAACACTGATAAGGATACTGAACAGATATGCAGAATACGAACTTGACTGAATCCACTGTAAAACCAAGAGTCCCCATGCCGGCAAAGCGTCCGGAGAGTGAGCGCAGACAGGCATCGGAGGAAGAGCTTGCAAGGCAGGAGGAATACCTGAAAAAGGCGCAGATTTATACGGCGCAGCTTGCAGGCATCCTTGGCAGAACACCGACCTTTCACGTGCAGAACTTCGGCTGTCAGATGAATGCCCGGGATGCGGAGAAGCTTGCCGGCATTCTCCGGAACGCCGGATTCGAGGAGATTGAGGCGGAATCGGCGGATTTTGTCATCTACAACACCTGTACGGTCCGTGACAATGCCGATCAGCACTTCTTCGGGCGTCTGGGCCGCGCCGCACACTTTAAAAAGCACAGTCCCTATATGAAGATTGCCGTCTGCGGCTGTATGACGCAGGAAGAGAGTGCTGTAGAAAAGATTAAAAAGAACTACCCGTATGTGGATCTTATTTTCGGAACGCATAACCTGTTCTGCTTTCCGCAGTACCTCTGCGAGGTATACGAGTCGAAAAACGGAGGCTTTGATCCCAAAGGCCATAAGATCACACAGATCTGGGATGCCACGGACGAGATTGTTGAGGATCTTCCCGTAGAGCGCAAGTACTCCTATAAATCCGGCATCAACATTATGTTCGGCTGCGACAATTACTGCACCTACTGCATCGTTCCCTATGTCCGCGGTCACGAAAGATCAAGGCAGCCCGGGGATATTATAAGAGAATGCGAAAAGCTTGCGGCAGACGGCGTGGTGGAAGTGATGCTTCTTGGACAGAACGTCAATTCATACGGAAGAGATCTCGAGACGCCCTGCAGCTTTGCCGAGCTCCTGTCCGCAGTTGCCGAGGTTCCCGGAATCAAACGGGTCCGCTTCATGACCCCCCATCCCAAGGATATGGGGCGCGACGTGCTTGAGGTCATCCGGGATCACCCGAACATTGCAAGGCACATTCATTTCCCGCTGCAGTCCGGCTCCAATGAGATTCTCCGCAGGATGAACCGGCGCTACACCAGAGAGCAGTTTATGGAGCGCGCCGCGGAAATCCGTGAAATCATTCCGGATGCGGCCATCACAACCGATATCATTGCAGGCTTTCCGGGGGAAACCGAAAAGGACGTGGATGATACCGTTGATGTCATCGAGAAGGTCTGCTTTGACAATGCCTACACCTTTATCTATTCGCCCAGAAAGGGAACTCCTGCTGCCGCTATGGAGCAGGTTCCGAAGGAAGAGGTGCAGAAGGGCTTTGACAGAATCCTCGCCGCGGTTCAGGAAAATGCGAGAAAACGTGCAGGTGCTCTTGCGGGAAGAACCATGACCGCCCTGGCAGAAGAGGTCAACACGCAGGATCCGGAGTATATTACCTGCCGCCTCTCCAACAATATCATTGTTCATGTCAGGGGAGATGCCTCCATGATCGGACATTTCTATGATGTGACCCTGGATGAATGCCGTAATTTTTACTACTTTGGAACTGTTCTTTGCGAAAACGTGAAGGGATATTGAGGTAAGAAACACATGTCTTTTCCGAAAATCGAAGATGTATCGCCGATGATGCAGGAATACCTGCGCACCAAACAGGAGCACCCGGAGTGCCTTCTGTTTTACCGGCTTGGCGATTTCTATGAAATGTTTTTTGATGATGCGGAGGTTGCCTCGAAGGAGCTGGAGCTGACGCTGACCGGAAAGTCCTGCGGATTGAACGAGCGGGCACCGATGTGCGGCATCCCGTTTCATGCCGTAGACATCTACATTGCAAAGCTCGTGGAAAAGGGATACCGCGTCGCCATTTGCGAACAGGTTGAGGATCCGCGCTTTGCCAAAGGTCTGGTAAAGCGCGAGGTGACAAGGATCGTGACGCCCGGCACCAATGTCAGTCCGGAAACGCTGGACGAGCATAAGAACAACTACATCATGGCAGTGTTCTATGACGCGGGCGGCGGAACGTGCGGGCTTGCGGTCAGTGACATCTCAACCGGTGACTTTTATGCCACACAGGTCTCGGGGATTCAGAAAATCCTGGACGAAATTCAGAAATACCTTCCCTCTGAGATTGTCTGCAACGAAGCCTTTATGATGAGCGGCATTGACATTCAGGATCTCAGAAACCGCCTCTCCATTGTCATCAATACGCTGGATGCCCATTATTTCGGAGAAAACGACTGCAGGCAGATCCTGCTGAAGCATTTCCGCGTATCGAGTCTTCTGGCTCTTGGCATCGACGACCTGAAGGCGGCTCTGCCCGCCTGCGGGGCGCTGCTTCGCTATCTTTATGATACGCAGATGAACGATCTGTCCAATATCACAAGGATCGATGCCTACCTGTCCGGCAAGTATATGCTGCTGGACACCGCGACCAGGCGCAATCTTGAGCTGACGGAGACCCTTCGTGAGAAAAAGGTTCACGGCTCGCTTCTTTGGGTCCTCGATAAAACCAAAACAGCGATGGGCGCAAGACTTCTTCACCAGTTTCTGGAGCAGCCGCTCATTGATGAGGAAGAAATCCGGAAGCGCTTTGATGCTCTGGAGGCACTCCAGAACAACAATGTGGACCGGGATGAAATGCGTGAGTATCTGAGTCCTGTCTATGATCTTGAGCGTCTGCTTACCAAGATCAGCTATGGAAGCGCCAATCCCAGGGATCTTGTTGCATTCCGGGAATCGCTTCGCATGGTGCGGCCGATCCGCCAGGTTCTGCAGGGCTTTACGGCCCAGGAGCTGGTCCGGATCCGTGAGGATCTTGGGGATTTCGATGAGCTGGTGAGCCGCCTGGATCAGGCAATTGATGACGATCCGCCTCTTGCCATGAAGGAGGGCGGCATCATCAAAAAAGGCTACAACGCGGACATCGATTCCTTCCGCGAAGCGAAGACCGGCAGCCGCCGGCTTCTTGCGCAAATGGAGGAGGAGGTTCGTGAATCCACCGGAATCAAGAATCTGAAGGTCAAGTACAACAATGTGTTCGGCTATTTCTTCGAGGTCACCAATTCCTTTAAGGATCTCGTGCCGGATTATTTTGAACGGAAGCAGACGCTTGTAGGGAGCGAGCGCTATACAACGCCGCAGCTCAAGGACCTGGAGGCCAGAATCCTTGGCGCAGAGGATAAGCTGAATGACCTGGAATACGAGGAGTTCGACAAGCTCCGCAAGGAGATTTCCTCCCGCGTCGCTGAAATTCAGAAGGCTGCAAAGGCAGTTGCCTATATCGATGTTTATGCCTCCCTGTCTCTCGTTGCAGAGCGTTACGGATATGTACGTCCGAAACTCAACGACAAAGGAATCATTCGGATCAAAGACGGAAGGCATCCCGTTGTAGAACGGATGATGCCCGGAGACTTTGTCTGCAACGACACGGTGCTTGACAGCAAAAAGGACTGCATCGCCGTCATTACCGGTCCGAATATGGCCGGGAAATCAACCTACATGAGGCAGGTTGCCCTGATTGTCCTGATGAGTCAGATCGGAAGCTTTGTGCCTGCTGCCGCAGCGGATCTTTGCGTGGTGGACCGTATTTTCACACGTGTAGGAGCATCGGACGATCTGGGAAGCGGACAATCAACGTTTATGGTGGAAATGAACGAAGTGGCCAACATTCTTCGAAATGCGACGCCGAAGTCACTCCTTATCCTGGATGAGATCGGCCGCGGCACCTCGACCTTCGATGGCCTCTCCATCGCATGGGCTGTCATTGAGTACATTGCAAACCGTAAGATTCTCGGTGCCAAAACTCTTTTTGCAACGCATTACCATGAGCTGACGGAGCTGGAGGGAAAGATCAGCAGCGTCAACAACTACTGCGTGGCCGTCCGGGAAAAGGGCGATGACATCGTTTTTCTCCGAAAGATCATCAAAGGAGGCGCAGACCGTTCCTACGGCATTCAGGTTGCGCGTCTTGCCGGGATTCCGGATATTGTGATTGAACGTGCCAAAGAGATTGCCCGTCAGCTTTCGGACAATGACATCACGGAGAAAATTCAGTCGATCGAAGTAAAGGCAGGGGAGACCGGAAAGCCTGCCAGGGTCCCGCACTATGATGATGTGGACCTGAATCAGATGTCCCTCTTTGATACGGTCCAGGAAAACGATGTGCTGAAGGAGCTGCAGGAGCTGGATGTCACCAATATGACGCCGATGGATGCGCTGAATACACTCTATCGCCTGCAGTCAGAGCTGAAAAACCGTTGGGAAGCGGTCCCGAATTCATGACATAAGAAGGTGCCGGATTTTTTCCCGGCACAGGATACGAATACAAAGGATATTTTCATGGCAGAAATTCATGTTCTCAGTTCGGATACCATCAACCGCATTGCGGCAGGAGAGGTTGTGGAACGGCCCGTCAATGTGGTCAAGGAGCTTGCGGAGAATTCCATTGACGCAGGTGCAGGAGCCATCACGGTCGAGATCAAAAACGGCGGCATTGACCTGATTCGCGTAACCGACAATGGCTGCGGCATCGATCCGACACAGATCACCAGGGCATTCCGCCGTCATGCAACGAGTAAAATCAGCGAGGCAGAGGATCTGACCAGGCTGCAGAGTCTTGGCTTTCGAGGAGAGGCACTTTCCTCCATCGCCGCGGTTTCCAAGGTCGAAATGATTACCAAGACAAGGGACTCTCTTGTCGGCATCCGCGCCGTCAATGATGTGGTGCCAGGTTTGTCCGAAGGGACATCTGCTCCGGATGTGACACCTCTTGAGATGACAGAGATCGGTGCGCCGGATGGGACCACCGTCATTGTAAGAGATTTGTTTTACAATGTTCCGGTGCGTCGTAAGTTTTTAAAGACCGCCCAGACAGAAGCAGGAGCGGTAACGGATCTTGTTTATCATCTTGCGCTGTCTCACCCGGACATCTCCTTTCATTACCGCGTGAACAATCAGGAAAAGCTCCACACCACCGGAAACGGCAACATCAAGGAGCTGATCTACCGCATTTACGGGCGGGAGCTCTCGAACTCCGTGATTCCGATCTCCAGGACCTCCGAAGACGGAACCCTTGTGCTGAATGGCTTTCTCGGACGGCCCGAGTTCTCAAGATCCAGCCGCAGCTGTGAAATCTTCTTCGTGAACGGGCGTATCCTGAAAAGCGATGTTCTTTCCAAAGGGCTGGAGGAGGGCTATCGCACCGATCTGATGCAGCATCGGTTTCCGTTTGCCATTCTGTATCTGCAGCTTCCGGCAGAAGAAATCGATGTGAACGTACATCCCTCCAAGATGGAGGTCCGCTTTCAGGACGGAAAGAGAATTTTCGATTTTCTGAATGAATCGGTACATGCAACGCTCCACCGGATCGAGCTGATTCCCCGTGCCACTTTGGATACGCAGGCACAGGAGAACAAGGCGCGCAAAGAGGAAGAAAAGATCAGAGAGGCGGCAGAAAAGGCAGAGGTTCATACAGAGCCCTTTGAACAGCCGGTGCTCGCAGCGGAAACGGGAAGCAGGAAGCGGGAAACGCAGAAGCCTTTGCCTGCAGGGCCCTCCTCCTATCAGGAGGAAGGCTTTACCTTCATCGACAAGACGGCGGCTGTCCATGAGCCTGCAGGCCGTTACGAGCAGGAGAGCTTTATAGAAGAAGCCGCATTACCGGATCCGGAGGAAGCCCGCAGGAAGCAGAAGAAGCTTGAAACGGAAGGCCTCTCCGGGGATCTGGAAGCCATGTTCCGTGAAAGCGTAAAGGAGGACTTTGCAGAGGACCTTTACGGAAACCGTGAATATCACATTCTGCGTGCGGATCATGCGGACCAGTACCGGATTGTCGGTCAGATTTTTGACACCTACTGGATTGTCACGTTTCAGGATAAGATGCTGATGATTGATCAGCATGCAGCGCATGAAAAGGTCAATTTCGAGAGGCTGATGCGGCGGCTCTCCAGAGAACAGAGCGAAGCTTCTCCGTCACAGATGCTCGCACCGCCGATCATTCTTACGCTCTCCGGAAAGGAGGAGGCCGCGCTTCTCCAGTACATGGATTCCTTCCGCCGGATGGGCTATGAAATCGAGTCCTTCGGGGCCGGCTCCTATGCGATCCGGGCCGTCCCGCTGGAGCTGTATGCCAACGAGCCCGATGCGCTTCTCCGGGAAATTCTGGATGAGATTCTGGACTCCAGGATGAGCGGAACACCGGCAGCCATTCTGTACAAGATTGCATCCATGTCCTGCAAGGCAGCGGTGAAGGGAAATATGCACCTTTCGGCAGAGGAGGCAAAGGCACTGATCGACGAGCTTTTGTCTCTGGACAATCCCTATCACTGCCCGCACGGACGCCCGACCATGATCGTACTCTCGAAGCAGGAAATGGAACGTAAATTCAAGCGTATCGTATAAGGATGAGAACAGCATACTATGGATAAAATGGTCATCGTGGCAGGACCTACGGCAAGCGGAAAAAGTGCTGCAGGCGTAGAGCTTTGCAAACGCCTGCAGGGAAGTGTGATCTCTGCGGATTCCATGCAGGTTTACCGTGGAATGGACATCGGCTCTGCCAAGATTACAGAAGAAGAGATGCAGGGGATTCCGCATGAACTGATTGACATCATAGACCCTTCGGAGGAATGGAACGTCGTCCGCTTTCAGAAGGAAGCGAAGGCTGCAGTCCAAAGGATTACCGCAAGAGGCCGCCTTCCGGTTCTGGTCGGCGGAACCGGCTTTTACATTCAGGCGCTTCTCTATGACATAGATTTTACGGAAACCAGAGAGGACACCTCCTACCGCTCCCTGCTGGAGGAAAAGGCAAGAACAGAAGGAAACGAGAGCCTTTACCGGATGCTTCAGGAAAAGGATCCGGAGGCAGCGGCTGCCATTCACCAAAACAACCTGAAACGTGTCATCCGGGCGCTGGAATTTACGCGTGAGACCGGTGAAAAGATTTCCGATCACAATGAGGAACAGAGAAAACGGCAGGCTGCCTATGATGCCGTCTTTTTTGTGCTGACGATGGAGCGCGAAAAGCTTTATCGCCGCATCGATCTTCGCGTGGATCAGATGATGGAGGCAGGACTTTTGGAGGAAGTAAAACGGCTGCAGGAGCAGGGCTTTACATCCCGTGACGTTTCCATGCAGGGGCTTGGCTACAAGCAGATCCTTCAGTATCTGGAGGGAGAGGGAACGCTCGAGGACGCAGTCGAACAGATCAAGCTTCAGACCAGGCATTTTGCGAAGCGCCAGCTCACCTGGTTTCGCCGGGAAAGGGATGTCATCTGGGTAAACACCGATGAATTTCCATCCCGGGAAGAAATGCTGGATTATATGGAAAACACAATACGGATAAGATTTTCATAAGTTTTACATAAGGAGCAACCATGCTGCAGATTACCAATGAATTTGAACAACACGAACTTGAGATTTACCGGAGCCTTGGCATTTCCCGGAAAGTGCTGGACTTTGCAGAGCCTGTTCTGGCAGGTCTTCGCGATCGCTTTGATGCCATTGACAAAATGGCGGAGCTCAATCAGCTCCGGATCATTGCGGCGATGCAGGAGGCTCACATCGGCGAGGCAAGCCTGAAGGGAACCACCGGCTACGGCTATGATGATATCGGCCGTGACGGTCTCGAGAAGGTTTACTCCCTGTATTTTCACACGGAGGATGCCCTGGTGCGTCCGCAGATTACCTGCGGAACCCATGCGCTTGCGCTGGCCCTGATGTCCAATCTTCGTCCCGGACAGATTCTTCTTAGCGCTGCCGGGAAGCCCTATGACACACTGGAAGAGGTGATCGGCATCCGGAAGTCCCGCGGCTCTCTTGCGGAGTACGGAATTTCCTACAGGCAGGTGGATCTGCTTCCGGACGGAGGCTTTGACTTTGAAGGTCTCCGAAAGGTTCTGGAGGAGGATACCGATCGCAGCATTCATCTTGTCACCATCCAGCGTTCCAAGGGCTACCAGACAAGACGCACGCTTTCCGTGGATGCGATCGGAGAGGCAATTTCATTCATGAAGAGCATCCGGCCGGATCTGATCTGCATGGTGGACAACTGCTACGGTGAATTCACGGAGGAAAAGGAACCCTCTGATGTCGGCGCGGACATGTGCGTCGGATCCCTGATCAAGAATCCCGGCGGCGGACTTGCTCCCATCGGCGGATACATTGCCGGGAAAAAGGAGTGTGTGGAAAATGCTGCGGTGCGACTGACAAGTCCGGGCCTTGGAAAGGAGGTCGGCGCTTCTCTGGACCTTCTTCCGCAGTTCTTCCAGGGATTTTTCATGGGACCGATTGTTACCGCGAGTGCCTTAAAGGGTGCCATTCTTGCGGCAAATCTTTATGAAAAGCTTGGCTTTTCCGTTCTGCCGGACGGAAGCGAGGACCGGCATGACATCATTCAGGCAATTACCTTCGGAAAGCCGGAAGGCGTCATTGCCTTTTGCCAGGGCATTCAGTCCGCATCTCCCGTGGACAGCTTTGTCTCCTGTGAGCCTGCTCCTATGCCGGGGTACGACTCGGATGTCATCATGGCTGCCGGTGCCTTTGTGTCCGGCTCCTCCATTGAATTGTCCGCGGACGGCCCCCTTCGCGAGCCGTATACCGTCTTTTTCCAGGGCGGACTTACCTGGCCGCATGCAAAGCTTGGCATCCTGAAGACTCTTCAGAACATGCAGGAGCGCGGCCTTGTCAATCTTGATTAACGGGACGTAACTCGCTACAATAAACTCTGACTTCCTTTCCCGAAGAGGCAGGAAAGAGGTCAGATGAAAAAGGAAAAACAGAAAAATCACCCCGAAATGCCATACGAGCGTTTTCTTTCTCACGGAAAGGATGCGCTTTCCAATGCTGAGCTTCTGGCTGTTTTGCTTCGGTCCGGAACGGCAAAGGAGCCCGTTCTTCAGCTTGCGAAAAGACTTCTTTCGCAGAAGAACGGAGATGGGACGTCGCTTTCGGCTCTATATGATTTCAGTCTGGAGGAGCTGACAGAGCTTCCGGGAATCGGAACGGTCAAGGCCATTCAGATTCAATGTCTTCTTGAGCTCTCACGAAGACTTGCCATGGAAGCCGTCAGGGGCTCAGGCCAGAGCTTTATCTGCCGGAGTGCAGCCCAGGTAGCAGACTGCTATATGGAATCGCTCCGCCATGAGAAGCAGGAGAAGGTGCTTTTGCTTCTTCTGAATTCGAAGAATGTGCTGATCCGGGAAGAGGTTGTGACCATCGGAACCGTAAACACAGCGCTTTGCTCGCCGCGTGATATTTTCATGCGTGCGCTGCAGGCGGGAGCATCGAATATTCTGGTCATGCACAATCATCCGAGCGGGGATCCGCTTCCATCGGAAGAGGATATCCGGCTGACCAGGAGACTGGCTGAAATCGGAAACCTCATGGAAATCCATCTACTGGATCATGTGATTGTCGGGGATCGCTGTTTTTTCAGTATGCAGGAAGCCGGTCTTTTACGTCCGGCGGCAGGAGAATGTGATGTCTTTATTTCGAAGAAGACGCCGGGGACCCGGCGATGTACGTGAGCAGGAAGAATTTCATGATCCCGGTGTCATAAACAACGCCTATGCCGTGGATCTTGGAACCTGCAACATAAAAATATACAATGCGGCAACCGATAAAATCATGGTTCAGAAGAACATGATTGCGGTCAAAAACAAAAAGACCATGATTGCTTACGGAGACAATGCATATGAGATGTTCGAGAGAGCTCCCGCAAACATCCGCGTCAGCAATCCCATCGGAAACGGTGTGATCGCGGACATCCGCAACATGGAGCTTCTGATGAAGTCCTTCATGCGCGATGAGCAGAGGGGAACGCTGCATCCGGCAGATTTCTTTGTTGCCGTTCCGACGGATGTCACAGAGGTAGAGCGGCGCGCATTCTATGACCTGATCGAGGATGCCGGCATTAAGGCCCGGCGCATCATGGTCGTAGAGAAGGCTCTGGCCGACGGACTTGGTCTTGGAATTGATGTGAAGACTGCCCAGGGCGTCCTTGTCGTGGATGTCGGCTATGACACAACCGAGATCTCTATTCTGTCTCTTGGCGGAATTGTTCTTTCGAAGCTGATTAAGATTGGCGGGCATCAGTTTGACGCCAATATCGTCAGTGCTGTACGACGGGAGTATAATCTTGTCATCGGAATGAAAACCGCGGAAACCGTCCGGCTTACCATCGGCTCCAAGGATTCCGGTGCTTTTGACAGCGGTGTCTGCACGATTTACGGGCGTGACATCGTCACCGGTCTTCCGATGGAAAGAACGCTTTCCCGTGATTTTGTAGAGAATACACTGCATGACAGTTTCCGCAGCATAGTCGACAATGTCAAGGTTCTCCTCGAGAGAACCCCTCCGGAGCTTTCTGCCGATATTTATCGCCACGGACTGTTTCTGACAGGCGGAGCCTGTCAGGAGGAGGGGCTGGCGGAGCTTCTCGGAGAAGAAACCAAATTGGATGTCAACATGGCAGATGCGCCCATCAATACCGTAGCGCTTGGTCTGGCACAGGTCATCAAGAAGATGCAGTACCGGCCGCTTGCCTATACCATTGAAGGACTTGGTAAATGAGTTCAGGCCCCATCAGGAGAAGAGAGCCGTTCCGGCCGCACATTCCGGGAAGGTATCTGCTTCTTCTCGTCACCGCCTTGTGCGTTGGCATGATTTTAACTACATATTATACGGATGTCCTGAATGGACCGCTTTCCGGCTTTGCCAATTACATTGTGATTCCTTTTCAGGATGGTGTCAGCAAGGCAGGAGAGTGGCTGATAAAGCGTGAGCAGCTGGTTTCGGATATCAAGGAGCTTCAAAAGGAAAATGAGTCGCTCCGGCAGGAAAACGAGGAGCTCTCTGTCACGAACAATGCTCTGCTGCAGGAGAAGCATGAACTGACGGAGCTGCGGAATCTCTATCAGCTGGATCAGACCTATGCCGACTTTCCAAAGACCGGCTGCCGGATCATCGCAAAGGAAAACGGAAGCTGGTATCACTCCTTTGTCATTGACAAGGGTTCCGAGGACGGGCTTTCCGTGGACATGAATGTTCTGGCAGACGGGGGCCTTGTGGGACGCATCACCTATATCGGCAGGCACTGGTCAAGAGTACAGGCAGTAATCGATGATAACTCCAACGTTTCCGCAACGGTTCTGTCTTCACAGAAGAATCTGATTGTTTCCGGAAATCTGACCTTATACGAAGAAGGGACGATCAGGTTTTCCGAGCTTGCGGATCCGGATGATCTTGTGAAGGTCGGCGACAGTGTCGTCACCTCCAACATCAGCGATAAGTATCTCCCGGGCATTCTGATCGGATACATCAGTGAGATTCAGACGGATTCCAATAATCTGACTAAATCCGGCCGGATTACGCCTGCCGTAGATTTCTCCAGGCTGGATACGGTCCTTGTCATTCAGAAGCTGAAGCAGACGGCGGAAGACGACGGGTAAACGTGACAGGACTTAATTCAAAATGAAGAAACTTCGAATCGTACTACTGGTATTTATTATCATTATTTCCTGCTTTATCCTGCAGACATCGATTCTTCCGATGATTCTGTCATCCGATATTACGCCGAACCTTATGATCATTGTCACGGCTTCGTACGGCTTTATGTTCGGCGATCGAAAAGGCATGTGCATCGGTCTTGTCTGCGGACTTTTGTCTGATATTTATTTTGGACCTCTGATTGGATTCGAAGCAGGGGTGTATGCAATCATTGGTTATTTTTCCGGGAAATTCCAGAAAATTCTGTATGTGGAGGATCTGGCCTTCCCTTTGTCGCTGATTGCGGTATGCGATTTTGTCTATGGCTTTCTGACCTTTGTTTTTCTTTTTGCCATGCGCAACCGCCTTTTTATGAGAGCGTTCCTGATGCAGCGCATGCTTCCGGAAATGGTATATACGCTGCTTGCCGCGCTCCCGCTTTATCCGCTGCTTCGTTTTCTGTACAACAAATACATGCGGAAGAAGCACCATAATCCTCTGGAACAGGGGTCCGTAATGAAAGAAACCTGACGATGACAGATTTTTTGTTTCGTATTTATGACCATATCGCAAATTTCTTCCGAAATGATTTCTTTCGGAAAATCAATCTGCGCACGCTGATCATGATCGCAGCCGTGATCATGACAGGGTGTGTTCTGATTTATCGCCTTTTTGTTCTTCAGATCGTAAATGGTGAGAACTATCTGGATAACTTTCAGCTTCGCATTCGACGCGGGGTATCCATTTCATCAACAAGAGGAAATATATATGATCGGAACGGCAAGCTTCTTGCCTACAATGAACTGGCTTATTCGGTCATCATGAACGATCTCGGCGAGTCCTCCTCTGCCCATGATAAGGAACTCAACAGTACCATTGAAGAAGTGATTGATCTCGTTGAGAGAAACGGTGATTCCATCACCTCTGATTTCAATGTCATCTATAACAAGAATACAGGACATTATGAGTATACCGTAAGCGGAACCACTCTTTCCCGTTTCCTCGCGGATGTGTACGGCTATGCCAACATCAGCGATCTGAAGGACAACGAAGCAAAAGCCTCCGCCGATGACCTCGTCTGGTATCTGTCAAAGCGTTTCCGTATTGGACAGCGAAAGGATCCGGAGGATGAATCCAGCGCTTTTGTTCCGGAAAAGGGATATGATCCGGAGCGTCTCCTGCAGCTTGTTACGGTTCGCTATCTGATCAATCTGAACAGCTATCAGAAGTATATCCCGACCACCATTGCGGAGGATGTTTCCGAGAAAACAATGGCGGCCATTCTGGAGAACAAGAACCATCTGGAGGGTGTGGATATTTCGGATGATACGGTCCGTCGATACAATGACAGTGAATATTTTTCCCAGATTCTCGGTTATACCGGAAAAATCAGTTCGGAGGAACTGACCCGTCTTCAGAAGGAGGACGATTCCTACACCAACAGCGATGTTGTCGGAAAATCCGGAATCGAATCCGCTCTGGAAACAGAGCTGCAGGGAACCAAGGGATCGGAGACGGTTTATGTCGACAATCTTGGCAACGAGCTCGAGACCAGCAATTATGTCGCTCCGGTCGCGGGCAATGATGTGTATCTCACCATCGATCATGATCTTCAGATTGCTGCGCAGGATATCCTGGAGCGAAAGCTTGCAGACATCGTCTATAACCGGATTATTGATGCCAGAACCTTTGAGATGGGAGAGAATACCAAGAGTTCCGAAATCATGCTTCCGATTTACGATGTCTATTTCCAGATGTTCAACAACAACATCATCGATATTGCACATCTTCAGGAAAAGGACGCAAAGACCACGGAGAAACAGGTGTGGTCAGCCTTCGAATCCTATCGGAAAGCCGCCCTCTCCGGACTGAAGGATGAAATGCTGACGACAAAGCAGCCCTACAATGTGCTTTCTGCGGAATACAAGGACTATGAAAGCTACATTGTTCAGATGCTGAAGAACAATGATGTACTGGTCCGCGACCGCATTGACACCGAGGATGAAACGTACATCAGCTGGACCACAGATGAAGTGATCTCGATGTCCGAGTTCCTGAATTATGCCATTTCCATGGACTGGGTCGATGCCGGAAAAATCGGCATGGATGAGAAATATGCTTCCAGCTCGGAGGTTTTCATTGCTCTTTCCGATTATATTCTGAAAGAGCTGGAAGAGAGTGAAGACTTCACCAAGCATCTGTTTCATTACATGATCCAGAGTGATACAATTTCCGGCGCACAGGTCTGTGAGATCCTGGTGGAGCAGGGGGCGGTTTCTGTATCGGATGAAGAAGCGGGACGTCTTGTCAGCGGAGAAGAAAGTGCCATGACCTTCATGATGAACCGGATTAAGAGAATGGATCTGACACCGGATCAGCTGAATCTCTATCCGTGCTCCGGCTCCATTGTTATCACAGACGTCAATTCCGGTGCTGTGCTTGCCATGGTTTCCTACCCAAGCTATGACAATAACAAAATGGCAAACGGCGTGGATGCGGATTATTACAGCTCGCTTCAAAAGGACCTTTCGAAGCCCTTGATCAACAAGGCCACGTATGAGGAAACTGCACCGGGATCTACCTTCAAGCCGGTCACCGCAACCGCGGCACTGATGGAGGGTGTCATTGACCTGAGCAGCATCGTGAAATGCGAAGGAGTTTTTACCAAAATCGGAAAGCCGGAGCCCAAGTGCTGGGTGTATCCCAACATTCACGGCAATCTCAATGTGAGCGGAGCGATCACCCATTCCTGCAATATCTTCTTTTATGAGATGGGATACCGGCTCGGCCTGGACGATGAGGACACCTACAACTCCGACCGTGGTATTACGAAGCTTCGCAAATACGCAGACATGTACGGTCTTACCGAAAAATCAGGCATTGAGATCGAAGAGCGTGCTCCGCAGGTTTCCAATCAGGACTCCGTGCGTTCCGCCATCGGTCAGGGCAATGCCAGCTATACGACGGTGGGACTTGCCCGCTATGTCACGACACTTGCCAACAGCGGAACCTGCTACAATCTGACGCTGCTCGACAAAATACAATCTTCGGATAAGGAGAACGTTCGAAGCAATTCGGCAACCGTGCGCAATGTTGTGAATATGGATCCTGTCTTCTGGGATGCGATTCACAGCGGAATGAGAGGAGTGGTTCAGAATATGTCCTTCTTCTCGGATTTCCCCTATGAAGTAGCCGGAAAAACCGGTACTGCGCAGGAAGCGGAGGACAAGCCAAACCACGCACTGTTTGTCTGCTACGCACCCTACAACAATCCGAAAATTGCTGTGGCAACGCGAATAGCAAATGGTTATACGTCTTCTTATGCAGCCCAGATTACAGAGGCTGTACTGGAATATTACTTCGGTGTTTCGACGCTCGATGATATCCTGAATGATTCTATGGATGCGGGGGATCGGATTTCGGACTAAGACACTCGCAGGCGGCCGATGCCGCCTGCTCCTGTTTCGTGCGGTCTCACCTTGTGAGACTGCACGCGCATCGGAGAAACCGCCTGCGCGGATTTCTCCTCGCGACACTCTTTGGCGGCCGATGCCGCCTGCTCCATATTTACAGGTGATTATGCATAGCAATGTGACGATCAAAAATGAACAATATGGTCTTCGGATCCGTCTCGATGAGAGGGAGCCCTGGGAATCACTTCTGGATGAGATTCGTGAGAAGTTCCGGGCTTCTGCTGCTTTCTTCGAGGATGCGGCACTGACGCTGACCTTTGCAGGCCGCCGCCTTACCGAGGAAGAGGAGGATGAGGTCATCCGGATCATCGAGGAGGAGACCAGAATCCGTGTGATCTGTGTCTTTTCGGAGGATCCTCTCCGCTGCGAGCCGTTTCTTCGGGCAAAGGAATTTGCCTATCAGCAATGTATGGAGACGTTGGAGAAACAGATGAAGCAGGCTCTGGAGGAAACCCAGCCGATTCGTCTTCAGGAGGAGATGAATCGTTCCGAGAAGGCTTCCTATGACAATGCCGGTGCAGCCTCTTCACAGGGGGCTGCCTCCAACAACAAATATCAGCTGCTTCTTCGAAGCCTCCATTCCGGGGAGATTTATAAGACGCAGCGCACCGTGATCGTCATTGGAAATGTAGCAGAGGGGGCTGCGCTTACGACTCTCCGCGATGCCATTGTTCTTGGAAGCATCCGCGGCGTTGTGCGGGCGGGTGAAGAAGGAAAGGGTCGGCATTTTGTTGCATCTTCCGATCTTCGGCCGAAAAAGCTTTCCATTGACGGCGTGGTATATCGCACAAAAGCAAAGCTTTTTTCAAAGCCGTTCCCCGGTATCGCCGCGGTAAAAGACAACGAGATTCGTATGGTTGCCTTTGATCAGGATATGGAGGCTCTGTTTCGCAGCGATGAGACGTAAACACGCAGGAAAGGACTGATTCGAAGAGAATGAGACATCGGTTATTTCAAACTTTTTCGCTGAAGCATCTGGATTTTATTCTGCTTGCTTTGGTTGCGGCTCTGAACGGCATCGGTATTGCCGCCATTGGTTCGGCAGAGCATGACCTGCAGGGAAAACAAATGGAAGGCTTAATCCTTGGATTCGTGGTTGCCGTTTTTCTGTCAGCTCTGGATTATCACAGAGTGATCCGCTTCTCGTGGCTGTACTATGCGGCCGCGATTTTTCTGCTGGCCCTGGTTTTTACTCCGCTTGGCGTATCAAGAGATGAGGCAACCAGGTGGATCCGGATCGGAATTCAGATTCAGCCTTCTGAGTTTGCAAAGATATTATTGATTTTATTTTATGCTAAGTTTATCATGACATATAGGGGCAGAATGAAAAAATATGTATGGATTTCACTATGTCTCATGCTTGCCGTTCCGCCGCTTCTTCTGATTTATGAGCAGCCGGATCTTTCGACAACAATCATGGTATTCATTCTTATTGCGATGATTTTGTTTGTCAGCGGTTTGAGTTATCGGCTGGTAACCGGTATTCTGGTCATCACAGTTCCTTCTGTAATCGTTTTTATTAATATGGTGACGCAGGAAGGGTCTACTTTGCTGAACGAATACCAGCGCGGACGAATTCTTGCCTGGCTCCACCCGGAGGATTACGCATCAACATTGGCGTATCAGACCATGAACTCGATTATGGCAATCGGTTCCGGTCAGCTGATGGGAAAAGGCTATAATACCAATGAGATCAGTTCTGTTCTGAACAGCGGCTTTATCAGTGAATCACAGACAGACTTTATTTTCACCGTAATCGGAGAAGAGTTTGGCTTTATCGGAAGCAGTACGGTTGTGATTCTTCTGATGCTGATTGCAATCCGCTGCTATTTTATTGCGCGGGCGGCGAAGGATACAGCAGGAACGGTCATTGCCACAGGGGTGGGGACCTGGATCGGTTTTCAGGGATTCATGAACATCGCGGTAGCCACCGGCATCTTGCCGAACACCGGAATCCCTCTTCCGTTTGTAAGCTATGGACTGACAAGTCTGCTGAGCCTGTACATCGGTGTCGGTTTTCTGCTGAATGTAAGAATGCAGAGCATGCAGAAAACATCAAAGAGTGAAGGAATTCATTTTGGGGGTATGACATGAATATTGCATTGATTGCGCATGATGCTAAAAAGAAACTGATGCAGAATTTTTGCATTGCATACCGTGGCATACTGAGCCGTAATGAGCTGTATGCAACCGGAACAACCGGACGTCTGATTGAAGAGGTCACGAATCTCAATATTCACAAGCTCCTCGCCGGACATCTGGGCGGAGAGCAGCAGATCGGTGCGCAGATCGAGAACAATGAGATTGATCTTGTTATTTTTCTCCGGGATCCTTTCAGCGACAGCAAGAAGCATGAGCCGGATGTCAATAACATCGTGAGACTTTGCGATATTCATAACATTCCGCTTGCTACGAATCTGGCAACGGCTGAGCTTTTGGTGAAATCACTTGACAGGGGAGATCTTGAGTGGCGTGAAATGTACAAGTAAGCGTTTTTTACCGCTTCTTGGCGCCTGCCTTTCGTGCAGCATCTTTCTTACAGGCTGCGGCAGCACGCTTGGCATGACGTTTCAGGATAATTTCAATTACAGCAATTTTAACTTTCTGATTGACGAATCAGGATCGGCAGAGGTTGTAAGTCCTTTTGCTTCGGACATTTGTGTTGTTGACGGGAATCACCTGCCAGAAGAAGTGAAGGACGTACCGGAAACGACCTCTGCCGCTCTTTTTGATTTGAATCACTGCGATGTGCTCTATGCAAAGGATGTTTTTACACAGGTATATCCGGCGAGTCTGACAAAGGTCATGACTGCACTGGTGGCATTGGAATCCGCAAGCCTCGATACCGTCCTGACAGCTTCTTCCAATGTATACATGTCCGACGCCAGTGCGCAGAAGGCAGGTCTGGAAGAGGGCGATACCATGACGCTTGATCAGGCGCTACACCTTCTTTTGATTCATTCCGACAATGACGTCGCGATTATGATTGCGGAGAATATCGGCGGCTCTACCAATCAGTTTATTCAGATGATGAATGAGGAGGCGGCCCGCCTCGGGGCGACTCGCACTAACTACATCAATTCCAACGGGCTGACCGACGAGAATCACTACACGACCGTATATGACATGTATCTTATCTTCAATGAGGCGATGCAGTTCCAGTCGTTCCAGGAGATTATTGCCATGTCCACCTATTCCACGGTTTATCATGACCGGGGAGGTGCAGAGAAGGAAATCACGGTGAATTCCACGAATTCCTACAACATGTCGTATAGCAAGCCGCCCGCGGGTGTTACGGTAATCGGCGGGAAAACGGGCACGACAACAGCGGCCGGACATAACCTGATTCTCTATGTGCGGGATTCCTCCGGAAATCCGTATATTGCGGTTGTCATGAAGGCAATTGACAATGACGTCTGCTATGAAACGATGAATAAGCTTCTGGATTTAATCGGATCTTAGGTTGTTTTTCATTGTCTGTTTCTGTATAATAACGTTAACGAGAACCTAATATTTTCGTTACAAATAAACTAGTCCAGGAGGGCAAATCCAATGGTTCAACTCATCGTAGGCAAAAAAGGCAAAGGCAAAACGAAGTGCTTATTGGATAAGGTCAACAGTGAAGTAAAGAATATTCTCGGCAATGTCGTTTATCTCGACAAGAGCACACAGCACATGTTCGAACTTAATAACAAGGTTCGTCTCATCTGTGTTCCGGATTATGGCGTAGACAATGCAGATCAGTTCCTTGGCTTTGTCAGCGGCATTCTTTCTCAGGATCATGATCTTCAGCAGATGTATTTTGACAGTTTTCTTGATATTGCTCATCTTCGTGATGCAGACATTACTCCTGCACTGAAGAAGCTGGATACTCTCAGTCAGCAGTTCAAGATTGATTTCGTTCTCAGTGTTTCCATGGATGAGGCTGATCTTCCCGAATCTGCGAAATCTCTGATCGCGATTTCTCTGTAATTCCGGTTGTATATATTTATAAGATGACAGGAAAGCCTTGGGATATGATTCCAAGGCTTTCGTTGTGTATACGAGGTATCTGCTTTTGGCCAACCGCCGTAATGACAATAAGAAAACCCGCAAGCCGGTCCAGAACAGCAAACGTCCTTCTCCGAACTCCCGTCCGCGTCAGCAGAGTGCGAGAGTAACCGAATATCGCAAGCCGGTAAATATCAATATCGGTATGATCATCTTCATGGTCATTCTGATCTATGTCATGTACAGTATTTTGCGATATGCTACTGCGAAGCATGTTGTCGGCTACGAAGTGAGAACCGGCTCCATTTCCGCGAATCGTGTCTATCAGGGACTTGCTCTGAGGGAAGAGGAGGTCGTAAACAGCGAGTATTCCGGTTATATTAACTATTATTCTTCTGAGACAGAGCGGCTTTCCGCCGGATCGCTTGCTTATACCGTGGATGAATCCGGTCAGATTCAGTCATATCTGGCACAGAATACCGACAATGCTGCCGTCTTCTCGGAGAAGGATTACTCCGAGCTTTCTTCTGATATTGTTTCCTTTGAGGAATCCTTTGTGCCTTCCGGTTTTCACTCGGTTTATGATTTTAAGGACACCTTTTCCGGGACTATCCGGAAGATCACAAACAGCCGCATTCTCGGGGATCTTTCCTCACTTTCCGGCTCTGCTTCCCTGCATTACTGCAACACGTCTGATACCGGATACATCGTCTACAGCGTTGACGGATATGAAGGGAAGAGCTTTGAAGATCTGGTCACCAGTGATTTCGACACGGCAAATTATAAGCGGACGGATCTTGAGAATAATACTCTGGTGGCTTCCGGAGATCCCGCCTATAAGCTGGAAACCTCGGAGGACTGGGAACTGGTCATCCCGCTTTCTTCTCAGGAAGAGGCAGACGCCCTGAAAGAGGAGGGTGTTGTACGGGTCCGTTTTCTGAAGAATCAATATGAGTCCTGGGCAACCATAGGAGACATCAAAGACGCGGGGGACGGCAAGTATTTTGCGGAGCTGAAGCTTACCAATTCCATGATGACATTCTGCACGGATCGTTTCTTAAGTGTGGAGCTGATATCCAGTGCGGAAACAGGCCTGAAAATTCCGAAATCTGCGCTGATTGATGACACGTTTTATGTTGTCCCGAAGGAATACGTCACAACCGGTGCCAGGAATTCCGAGGGCGTCCTTCGACAGGTGATTGATTCGGATGGAGAAAAGAGTACCGAATTTATTGAAGTAACTCCGTATACCAAGGACGGAGATAATAAAAATGATTATCTGTCCGGAGAGAAGCTTCGTGATGGGGATGTGCTGATCAAAACGGATTCTTCGGACACGCTGACGCTTTCCTCCGCCATAACCAATACTCTGACGGGGGTATACAACATCAATAAGGGATATGCGGACTTCTGCCAGGTTACGAAGATTGCGGAGGATGAAGACTATGCCATCGTCAAGGCAAATTCCACCTATGGACTGCGGGAGTACGATTATATCGTGCTGAATGCCTCCACAATGTCTCCGAATGAATTCTTGTATGAGTAGTCGGATTTTTCTTTTTTAACATGGTTTCGTGGATTTTAACATTGACACAGCATCATTTTCATTCAATAATAACAAAGTATGGATTTAGATAGTCTCACATGGGAGAGATAACATGGGTATTTTTGATAATCTGGTAAATAAGCTTCCATTTTCTGACGCGGACGATGAGTACGAGGATGAAGATCTGGACAATTACGAGGATGAAGAAGAATACGATGAACCGAACACAAAGGTAGGATTCTTTCCTGGTCGCAGCAAAAAGAATCGTGTGCAGGATGAGGATGATGAGGAGTACGATGACAATCCCCGCAGACCTCAGGGACGTACTTCTATTAAGAACAATGGAAATTCCTCTTCCGGGAGCGGTCGCAGCACACAGCTGAGCCCCATCCGGAATACAAGATCTTCCATGCCTGCCTCCACGAAAATGCAGGTTCGTGTGATTAAGCCCAGTTCCTTTGATCAGGCAAGGCAGATCACAGATACCCTGCTTGCGCATCGCACCGTTCTTCTTAATCTGGAAGGGCTGGATGTGGCTACGGCACAGCGGATCGTTGATTTTGCTTCCGGCTCCTGCTATGCTCTTCATGGTAATTTCATGAAGATTTCTCATTATATCATCGTAATTACGCCGGAAGATGTTGATATTGCAGGCGACATTACCGGCGGCCGGCCGGATGCAGTAGCCGGGATGCTGGCAGGTGCTGCCGCGCAGGGCAATATGAATGGCATGAATGGCATGGATGGCATGAATAACAATTCTGCCTTCATGAATAACACCATGAACATGAATATGAACGCAGGATATTGATTCCGGGCATTTCATAACCGACGAATGGATAACGCACCGACAGGAAGAGTTGGTGCGTTTCTTTTTTCATGAAAGGAGTCAGCAATGAGTAAGAATCACAACCGGCTTTCTGTCCATAATGACGGGAAGCCTTGCTATGACATTGTTTACGGAACGGATACTGAGGTCCTTCGCCGCGAACTGGAGAAAAAGGGCTTTTCCGGGCGCCGCGCCTGCATCGTAACCGACACCAATGTTGCTCCGCTTTATGCAGAGCAGATTGCTGCCTTGTTTGATCCGAAGCCTCTGATCTACGCGATTCCCGCAGGGGAAGAGAATAAGAATCTGGATCAGATCCGGGCTCTGCTTCGTTTTCTGGTTGAGAATCATTTCGACCGCAGTTCCTACCTTGCAGCACTCGGCGGCGGCGTTGTCGGTGATATGACCGGCTTTGCAGCCTCCATTTATATGCGCGGGATTGATTTTATTCAGATTCCGACCACGCTTCTTGCACAGGCAGATTCGTCGATCGGCGGAAAAACCGGCGTGGATTTTGACGGATTCAAGAATATGGTCGGTGCGTTTAAGATGCCGGGCCTCGTCTATGCCAACGTTGATTTCCTGAAGAGTCTGGACGGACGTCAGTTCGCCTCCGGCTTTGCCGAAATCATGAAGAGTGCTCTGATCCGCGACGACGAGTTCTATGGCTGGCTGATCAATCATATGCTTGAGATCCGCGAGCGCGATTCTGAAACACTGTCGGAAATGCTTTATCGGAGCAATGAGATCAAAAAGGATGTCGTGGAAAGGGATCCCTTTGAGAAGGGCGACCGGATGCTTCTCAACTTCGGTCACACCATCGGTCATGCCATCGAGAAATACATGAACTTTGAAATGACTCACGGAGAATGTGTGGCGCTTGGCTGTGTGGCAGCCTCCTACATTTCCTATAAGAGAAATGATCTCTCCTGGGAAGAGTATTACGAAATCCGCGATATGTTTGTGCCGTTCGGACTTCCGATTTCTCTGGAATCGATCGATGCGGATTCGGTTCTTGCAATTACCAGATCCGATAAAAAGGCAGTACACGGGCACGTCCGCTTTGTCCTGCTTCATACGATCGGTGACGCCTATGTGGACTACACCGTGACAGACGAGGAAATCATTGCCGCGATCCGCGAACTGGATTTCTCTGCCAAGACCGGAGAAGGAAGCCGCGGTGAGACCATCCATACCAACGTCTCAAAAGCGGCAGAGGAGAAGGGAGAATGACAAGGATGCGTACTCCCGGAAAAGCTTCACGGATTCTGACCGCCCTGTTATGGGCAGCCGGCTGGTGTGCCCTGATTCTGCTGGATCTTCAGACAAAGGCCGCTGCAGTTCGTGCACTGCAGGGAAAGCCGCCCATTATCCTGGTAAACGGTGTGCTGGAGCTTCTTTATGTGCAGAATACAGGCGCCGCCTTCAGCCTTCTGGAAAACGCGCAGTGGCTGTTCATTCTGATTGCCGTTGCGGCCGTTCTTCTGATTTCTGTTTTTCTGATCCGGCTTCCGAAAACAAAACGATATCAGCCGCTGCACATTCTTCTGACCTTCATCAGTGCAGGCGCAGTCGGCAATCTGATCGACCGCATTCAGCTTGGCTATGTGCGGGATTTTATTTATTTTTCCATCATTGATTTCCCGGTGTTCAATGTAGCGGACATTTATGTCACCGTCAGCACAGCACTTTTGGTAATTCTGGTCCTGTTTTATTACAGGGAAGAGGATTTTCATGACTTCAGACTCTTTCATCGTAAATGAAGAAGAGGATGGCCTCCGTCTCGATAAGCTCCTGACGATTGAGATTCCAGGTTACTCCCGCAGTTATCTGCAGGGGTTATTGAAGGACGGCAACGTGCTGGTCAATGGAAAATCAGCCAAGGCCTCCATGAAAATGAAGGAAAACGATGCAGTATCCTTCTCCATTCCGGATAAGATCCTTCCGGATATCGTTCCGGAAAATCTGCCTCTCGATATTCTGTATGAAGATAAGGACGTTCTCGTAGTCAACAAGCCGAAGGGGATGGTGGTTCATCCTGCCCCAGGTCACTACCGGGGAACTCTTGTCAATGCGATTATGTACCACTGCGGAGAGTCTCTTTCCGGTATTAACGGCGTCATGCGGCCCGGTATCGTGCATCGCATCGACCGGGATACCACAGGCTCTGTGATTATCTGCAAAAACGATCTGGCGCACCAGAGCATTGCGGCGCAGCTGAAGGAGCATTCCATTGTGCGCCGGTACGTCGCCATCTGCTACGGCGTTCTGAAGAAGGATGACCTTACCATCACAGGGAACATCGGACGGGATCGGAATGACCGGAAGAAAATGGCGGTCGTTTCGGATGGCTGCGGGAAGTATGCGGTTACACATGTTCATGTTCTTCAGCGATTTGAGCAGTATACTTATGTGGAATGTCGCCTGGAAACCGGCCGCACCCATCAGATTCGCATCCATATGGCTCATATCGGCCATCCGCTTCTTGGGGATGAAGTATACGCCGGAAGCCGCAAAAGTCCGTTTAAGCTGCAGGGGCAGTGCCTGCACGCCCGTATTCTGGGCTTCCATCATCCTGTGACAGGAGAGTACATCGAGACGGAGGCACCGCTTCCGGATTATTTCAACCATCTTCTGCAGATCCTGTAGCCGGCCGCGGGACCTGTGCCATGTAATTATTGTATATTTTACTGGAATCTTAGTGCTGCTTCCTGTCGCTTGTGCACAATTTTGTTTGCATAAGCGCCCCTTTCCCCTTATAATAGACTCGTAGAAAAACCCAACGGTCACATTGCAGACAGTTCCGGCGGCTTTTCCTTTGACGCTTTTTAAAATAAAGCGGATTCGAAATTGGAAACGTATTCGGAAATGATCTGAGAACGGACTGATTGTAAGGAGGAAACGTATGAATACGATCATCACAATTGGAAGACAGTTTGGTTCCGGCGGACGTGAAATCGGAGAAAAGGTTGCCGAGCGCTATGGAATCAAATACTATGACAAGGATTTGATTGCGCATGTCGCAAGCAACAGCGGCTTTTGCAAGGAAATGATTGAACAGCAGGATGAGCGCGCCACCAATTCTTTTCTCTACAATCTGGTAATGGATACGTATTCGTTCGGATACAATGCATCCAGCTTCGTGGATATGCCGATCAGTCAGAAGGTTTTTCTTGCACAGTTTGACACCATCAAGAAGCTTGCAGACGAAGGCCCTGCCGTATTCATCGGACGCTGTGCGGACAATGCGCTGTCCGAACGTGACAATGTCATCAATATTTTCATTCATGCCGATGAAGACAGCCGCATCGATGAAATCATGAGACGTTACCCGGATATCAATACCCGCCAGAAGGCCCGCGATTTCATGAACAAAAAGGATCGCCAGCGCCAGAGCTACTACAATTATTATTCCAGCCGCAAATGGGGACGCGCGGATACCTATGATTTCTCCATCAATTCCGCACTGCTTGGCATCGACGGTGCCGTCAATCTGATCTGCCAGATGGTGGACGATTTTGAGAAGGCGAAGGCGGAGAAAGCAAACAAGTAAATAAGCTCACGCCATTGTGATGTATGAAAATCCCATCCCGGAATCCGGTAAATAACCGATTCACAGGGATGGGATTTTATCATTATTCGCATGTAAGGAAAAATATATTTATCCAGGAAAGATGTAAAAATATGCCAGAAGTGAGAAAAAGAGTATTGTTTTTATTTCAGGATTTGGGAGGTTTCCTGATTTCTTCGTGAGCAATTGATGGAGTACAGAAATTCAAGCGAATCGTACATTGAAAGAAATTATCCTGTGTAATAGAAAGGGTTCCATTGTATTTTTTTATACAGGTGCGAACATTTTTGAGACCATACCCGTGATGTCCGTCGGATAAGTGATGCTTTTTAGAACTGCACGGATTTTTAATCGAATATAAAATCATGCTGCCCTGCGTTTTCAGTTTGATTTCAATTTTCCTTTGCTCAAAGGATAATCCAATGCATGCTTCGATTGCATTGTCGAAAGTATTACCTATTATGATGTAAAGATCAACGGGACTGATCGAAAGGGATGGAGAAATGGAAATATCCATATCAACATCGACTTTATGCTCTTTGGCCAACGAAAGGTAATCTGTCAGGATCATATCAATTTGTTTGTTGCCGGTGTTTACAATGGGCGTAATGCTATCCAGCGCATTCTGTGTCTGCGAGATAATTGCTCTTGCGGCAGACTGAGGATCCTGGGACATGCATGCAGCATCCATTGCCTGCACATATTTTTTTATGTCATGCCATAAGGCCTGAGTCTCCTCCTGACTTTCATAGAGTTTTTGATAGTAGGCCTTTTGGGAAAGAAATTGCTGCCTGTCCATTTCATATACATGTTGTTTATAAGTATTTGCCTGAATCAGCTCAGCATACAGAATGAAGGTGATGTTAAGATATAACAATACTAAAAGATATATAATCATCCAGAAATCCGGAGAAGAGCGAATGCACTGACGTAAGACAAAATAGCAGACGAGGACGCAGAAAAATTCACAGAGAAGAATGGGAAATCCCCTTTTTATAGAAAAAGATTTCTGATTTTTCCTGCTGAAAGAGATAACAAAAATGATGGTAAAAGTATATAAGAAATTGGAATTAAAAATGTAAATGATCCTTTCTATGTCAGAAGACATCATCTGTTTAATGGGAATGCCTGAATAATTAAGAACTCCCATGGAAATTAAATCGGTAATGGAGACCAGGGAATAGAAGGAAAATGCAGAAAAGACGGATTGCAAAAGAGAGGCTTTATAAAAAAGAAAAACCGTTAAGGTGAAGATGGTTAATGTGCATAAAACTCTTGGAAGGACAAGAGTTGGGATAATACTGAACGTAAACAGAATGATACAGAATAGTACCTGGGATAAAAAAAGAAGGTACTTATTAACATCGTCTTTCAAGCAAAAAAAGCCACGTATAAAAATCCCCATCAGTAGAATGTTATAGATGCAGCCAGATAATTCAAATAAAAGAAAAATAGACAATGGTTATCTCCCTAAAAAATTATTTAATGAAAAATTGAAAGTTTCTCTCTTTCTTCGACTAATAGGAATCAGATCATGATTTGACATTTGGATTTCCTTTGATGAAGCATATAGAACATGCTGCATATTAATCAGATAGCTTTTATGAGGGAAAGAAAACAATGATGGCGGAAGCTGTTGCAGCAGATCCGTTAGTGTTTGTCGAACGATGTATTCAGTCGTTTCTGTGTGAATGGTAGAGATATGCCCACAACTCTCGGCATAAATAATGCTGGATATCGGAATGGAAAAAAGACTTCCATCATATCTAAAAGATAAACGGTTGGATTTGATTTCTAGAATTGCTTCATCAAGTACTTTTGTCAAATCCTTTTTCTGAAAAGGTTTCAGCAGGTAGCGAAAAACAAGTCCATATCCTTTCAATGTGTATTTGCTACTTTTCGTGACAAAGACTATTAGAGGAGAACTCTTAAGCATATGTAATTTTTGTGCAACTTCATAGCCATTGGGAGCACTCATTTCAATGTCAAGAAAAAGAATATCAAAGGATGAAATGCCAACTGTATGTAAAAAAGACTCAGAAGAAGAGAAGGTCTGTATCGAGGCAGCGGTTGAAGAAAGATGTTTACGTATCAGTGCTGCAATATGCTCCAAATCCTGTACCTCATCATCACATATCGCAATTTGAATCATATCACGTCCGCCTTTCATAAAGACTATCAAAAGTATTTACAAAGATCCCCATTTGAAAATGATAGACCGATATGTTTACGCGGCAAGTATATCAGACGACCACTTTTGCTGTCAATTCTGTTGTTTTTGACAACATTATTGAAAATGTTGGTTAAACAATGTATTTACTAAATAAAAAAGCCAGATAAGCCGGATATAAAGATGGAAAAGAAATATGCTGCTAAAATTGTTGCATGGATGAATAGTAAAAAACTTCTTGACGCAGAATTATATGAAATATACGAATATGGATTTGAATTGCTGATTTCATCTTCAATCTGTGTATTAGGGGTTGTTCTAATCGGATTTGTTTCGAAAAAACTTATGTTCTCTATAGGATATTTATTGGGATTTATTCCGATTAGAATTTTCGTTGGAGGATACCATGCAAAAACCCATAATAGATGTTACCAGACGTTTTGGGGGGTGTTTTTTATATGTTCTTTTTTGCCGTATGTAGTAAAAAGGGATTATATGGAGTGCGTAGCAATATATGTGATTCTTTTTTTCTTGACATTTACTTTTGCTCCACTACAGGCAGATAATAAAATGTTGAATGTATATGAGATAAAAAAATATAGAAAATATGCATTGACAATATTAATTATGTCAGCAGTCTTTGACTGTGTTTTTGTCAGAAAAGAACATCACATAATAGAAGGAATGTTGTATGGTAAAATTGGAGTCATTTTTTTGATGTGTTTTCAGATAATAATATGCTGGCCAGCATAAATAAAGAAAGGGGGAAGAAAATGCTTTTGAATTTTATTGGGAAAATGTTATGTTGTATTGCATTGCTTGCTTCTGACATGACATTGAATAGCACATGTTTTTTTGCATCCTATCAACCGGATGTACCAGCGATGGCATATAAAAGAAAAAGAAAATAAAACGTTGCCTCAATGATGAATATTGAAATGGCATTATATATGCAAATGAATTATTGAACCATAGGATTTTAATTGAATATTTTTGAGGAGATTTTGACTTATGAAACAAGCAATATCAAAAATCACTGTTATGTTCATTGGCCTAATTCTTTTCTGGATTATTGCACCTGGGAGTGTGAATGCAGCGACGGTGAATTCGGAATTTAATAATAGATCAGAGGAAGAAGTGTCGCAGGTATATAATGAATTACAGGCTTTATTTCCGGATGAATATCATTATATTTTAGAATATGAAAATGGAATAGATAAAAGCATACTATTTCCGGAAATAATCTTTGAGGATACACGAAGTGGAAGTGCAGGGAATTATACATTGACGGTGTACAATAATGGACAGGTATTACTGGGAATTGAAAGGGACCTGACCAATTCAAACGATACGGCGAGCACTAGAGCTTATGATGCTCGCCAAGTTACAAAGAGCTATGAACTCGGAGACGTAGGACATTATATAACGTTTACAGTAGTGTATACTGTTAATTTGCATTCGTATGATGTTATTGACTCTTATAAAGTAGATGGGCCTGGTTTTTATCTGTTTCCATATAATCTTAGAAAAAAACTATATGAAGACAGCAACGGGAATGCATATGTAGGGTATGTAAATTCATCGATGTATTCTGATGGTTCAGGAGTATTGTATGACTTGGGTGTCATAGTTGGGCATGATAATTCTATGGGTGTATGTCGACTGTCAACGGGAGTAGATGCTTTTATTACGTATATGTTAAATCCTTTCATTTGGGGCAATTGATGTATGATTTAGTGGAAGATGCCTGTTGGTATAACGGGCATCTTTATCACATTAGATCATAGTCAGCATGTATGTGTCACAGGTGAAATGAAAATTGCCTATTTACACGAGGCGATGATAATGAGAGAAATTAAATGAAATCAACATATAATCAAAAAGTGATTGGTCTTATGCTTATAGTTTTTTTGACTGTTTCAATTTCGGCATGTAGTCAGAAAATTTTTTCTCATGATTCAGAGTTTTTCCGCGGAGAATACTGTACTGTGTACGTACTGAGAGATGATGGTTCTGGGGAAGAAAGCACAGATGTGGAGTTTAATGGTCTTCAAAAGAAAGAACTGAGCCGTGGCGTGGCAGAGAAAATTGAGAAGCTTGGAGGAAAAGGAGCAACAAGTGTGAAGCTTGGAACTGCAGAATACAGCCTGATGGTGGAAACGCCCGAGGGACGAAAGAGAAGCTATGGAATCACTGCAGGAAGCATCGAAGACGTGGAGGAGCTCCTGGGGATAAATCTTATGATGCCGGATGGAACAGAGGGAACAGATGAACTCAATTATCTCCTTATTATGGATCCTGAGTTCAATGAGATAAGCATCAATTCAGTTCCGTTGAGTTGGAAGGATTACAGAATAGAGTTCTCTGCGTGGCTGTACAGGGATAAAGCACCAACCTTTTTGAGAGTGGGCACTCTGGCCTGCGCGGAACCGGCATGTTATACGGAATCGGCAATAGAGGAGAAGCACTGCGATGTTATAGCTGATAAAGAGAATGATCGGGCATGGCTCATTATGGTAGAAGAAAATGTTGCATACAGTTATAAAGTGAATTTTTCTGACGAGAAGAGGATTCAGGAATTTCTGGAAGAACTTAGGTAACAGAGCATGGATAGAGGAGACAGGTAGTAATTCTTAGAAAGCATGGATGAAATGGGCATCAAATAATTTGGATATTTCTGCTTTGAATAGGAGGAAAATAAGATTATGAAAGAAAAGTTAAAATCACGGCTTCAAAGAATGTACGTTACGGGGGCGGCTCTTTTGCTACTGATGTTATCAATGGGAAGTACTGTATTCGCCTGTGAGTATTATTATGATGCAAATGAAGGAATTGGAATTGAAGTACATGCTCCGAAAGATGTCATGGTGACAAAATCAAGCGCTGGAACTATTGAGGGCGATAAAGTAACCGTGTCAGGAGGAAGTCTTTGGGCTACGTGGAAAGATGGTGTGCTTTTCAGAGCAAATTACGATCACTCCACAAAAACACATAGATGTTCTGCAACAAACGATCATTTTACTACAATAAGAAGTCAATGGATGCCGGCTGGCTCTACGGCAAGAACAGATTGGCTTGAGCAGACTGTCAGTAATAACAAGGTGTGGGCAGCAACGATGGATTAAGTGTTTTATATTAAACTGTATCCGCTTGCTACAATGAGGTGGACAATGAAAAAATGGGTGGAAATATTTGTCGCTTTTTTGTCCATACTAAGTCACAACCACCAGTTCAACTGGTGGTTTACATTGGGCCCTGATAAGGGCC